>RCNI01000090.1_pt1 | contig 79907 bp, 52 predicted proteins | sample 2041151 | NCBI WGS metagenome assembly RCNI01 (sample SAMN09708214, study PRJNA481090) | feces metagenome | isolation source: feces | place: Antarctica: Albino Rookery
ATAGTTTAAGAAAAAAACATTAACTTTGCCGCATCAGAACTGTAACAGCATGGCCGTTTTTGCTGTAACAGTCTGCTCCGTTTTTACCAATCGTCTTCAAGATCCTCACTGATAAGCTTGTCAAACATGGCATTGAAATAGATGCGCAGTTCTCCTCCATATGTGGCGTTCTCTACCAGTTCTTCTATCTTCTCATCAAACAGTCCTTTTTTCAGATGTAGTGTCCGGCGTACTTTATAACAGGCTTGGGCAACCGACTCTCCACGCTGTGAGTAACCGGTCTGGTATCCGCTGATTTCCACTCCGAGTGAATAGAAGAAATTTGTGACGGACGAGTTGTGTATCAGATCTTTTATAGTATCGGAATCATTCCGATCATAAATAAGCTCTCTGATTTCGTCTTCATATTCTTCAAACTGTTTTGTAAGATTCTCTGCTTCCATATTTTTTCTTGTTTCTTCCAGATAGTTGTGCATGTTTTCTCTTTCCTGTTCTTCGTACCACTCGAAAGCCTTTTCATGAAGGCTCTCCAGACTGTTGGCACGTATACATTTTTCCTGAATATCTTCGTGTTCATCCAGGTTGTCACGATAGTCCACATAGGACAGGTATATATATTCAGGGAGATATTTTATAATAGACTGTAACATATCGTTCATTTTTTTATTGGGATAAAACAAAAAAGCCCTGCTTGTCAGGCAGGGTTCTGTATATTGGCTTAGGCTGTACACCGTTTTTTCAATCCTTATATACCATTTCCGGTACTGCTCACAGGTCGGTTCCTGTTTCCGTCATAGAGTTCACATGCCCTGTTTACCAGAGTTTCCCTGTTATGGTCTGACAGCTCTGCATAAAACCTTTCGGCTGCTCCCATAGTTCCTTTCTCACAGGCTGAAGCCCATTTGTTCCAGAAATGCGGGTCGTTGTTGAAAATATACATACATTCCTCCCGGCTCCATCTGTTCCACATATAGAACATAAAGCTGCTTACTATGTTGACGTTTGTTCTCATACTGTATGTTTTTTATATATGTTTTTTTTCTTTATCAGTTTATTTTTTGTTTTGACAGAGGCTTAACCTTTTTGATTCCTGTTTTCTGTCCACCAGATAGGAAGGGTCTGTTTATGGCGGAGGGTATTTTATAGCCTGACTTGTTTTTATGGTATCTCCATGTCTCTGTAAGATATTTTTTTGTTTCATTTATGCTTCCGTGAATGAGACTTCCATATCCGTCATAGAGATAGCAGGTATTGACAAGATGCGGAATACCTTCCATATTCTCATACAGATGGAGTTCGATGTCTTTTTTGATGGCATCCGTCTTTTCCTTTTCCACCCTTCTGTCTATTTCCCTGCGTACCCTGTTGATATCAGGGGAAGTGAATCCGATAACTTCGGAATGGAATACAAATTGGTATTGTTTCATAGGCTTTCAGTTTAGTTTTCCGGTATCAGTTCGTCCTCATACACTTCAAGCTCAAGTCCGCTTTCCACGACCTTTACAAGCCATCGGTATTGTAGTTTTTCGATCAGTTCCACAATCCTATAACCTTTGTAGGGTACTTTGAGATATACGATGTCTCCTGTTTTCATAATATGGTCAGTTTTATTGTCCGTTAATTGTTTCTATCAGTTCCTCGTCTGTAAGATACTGAAATTCCTGCACAGGACAGAACAGGCTGATTTTATCCAGCAGTTCGATTGCAGTGCCGTCCAGATTTCTTGCACCTTCAACCAATGCTTCCTCAAACTTGTCTGTTGAAACCTTGTATATGCCGCAGTTGTCTGCTACCGTACGTAATGGAAACCGTTCTTCACCATAAATGATTTCTTCTGTCATATGTTTCTGTGGAGGAAGTTTTTTGCTGATGTTCTTGAACTGTTCGGGAGCCAGTTCTTTAAGCCGTTCCGGATTGAATCTGAATATCCTGAAACCATTATATTCCAGTTCGGTAGGTTCGGCAATCCTGTTGAGGACAAGGAACTCATGTGCATATTTGTTGTAGTCACGACTGTCTACATATGCATGGAATGGTGGAAGTGAATTAAAGTTGACGGTAAGATCCGTGTAGGGTTCCCAATATTCCCTGTTTTCATCTGAAGGCGTTTCCAGACCGATATACAGGTTGTCATTGTCTGTATAGCAGTTCAGTATGAGTCTTACCTCAATATTTTCCGTAGGTTCAGTGGCTGTTTTCCAGTATAACTTATTGTTTGTTCCCATATTTGTATATTTTTATTGGGAATACAGTGTAGTTTCCACCATATTCCCTGATTAGTGTTATGCTTTGATTTTCACATTTCCATATTTTGACTCTTTCTTTACCGCCCTCAGCCTTTTCAGAATATGAAGGAAATATTCACGGTCATAGATACGGAAAATGAACTCCTCGCCTGTTTCCTTGACTTGTCCGATAAAGGTTGCAGATTCCCTGTTTTGAGGATATTGGAAGAAGTTCCCGTTGGAAACAAGTGTGAATCCTTTGTTTTCAATATGGCTTATCAGGTTGTCCGGTGTTTCATATATGCCTTTTCCTTTATAAAACATATAGTGGTTCTTGCGCAGACTTTTCAAGGTTTCAGCCATATCTTTCCTTGCTGTCTTGTTGTCTGTCCCTGTTATGAGATTGCCGATGAACAGAGCCTGTTTTCCATCAGGTGAAAAATAATAGGATATAAGTTTCAGGTTGTCGGTATTACTTTCAGCTTGGGATGTAGGAGTATCTTTAAGGATGGCAGCCTTTCGGTTTATGATTTCCATATGTTTTTCGATCTGCCTGTCCAGTTCGTCCTGTGGAGTCTTTATGGAACGCAGTCCGGTAAAGTAGCGGTCATTCCTCATGAAACAGAATGGATATATGTTTGTACAGTACGGTTCTCCAACGAAAAATGAAAGGCTTTCCAAACGTATGGGAGGTAGAAGATCCATCAGGTCGTAGTATTCCTGTTCTGTTATTTCATTGAATGTTCCCATCAGCCCCTGGTGGTAAATACATAGTATTTTTTTCATTCTTGACAGGGGAACTGCAACCAGAAACGGATTGTTTTCTTGTATACGCAATTCTTCCAGTGTTTCCCCGCCGACATCACAATGCACTCCATCTTTCATATGAGTGAAATAGTTTCCATTGAAGTAGCGTGAATCTATAATATATTTAGCTGACTTGTTCATAGTTATATCATTTAAAGGTTTAATATTCGTTTGGCTGCATATACGGCATTCTGTGTCAGTTGGCGTTGCCATGCCTGATGCTTCGGAGACCATTTGAAACCGGATGATTTCAGTTCCCTGCGCTTCTGGTCATCGGGAATGTTGTCAAACAGGATTTGTAGTCTGTCAGCCTCATAGTTCCAGACCACTGTCCCACCGTCAAATTCAAGTTCACGCTTTTCCCGTTCTCTGATTTCCTGGATTTTCTGTCGGGCTTGACGTGCTAATTCCGGCAGTTGGAAGAAACGGTTTCTCGGAGTGATGACAGGCTTTTTGCACCTTGAGTTGAAATCGGCAATGAAATCCACCGCTTTCTGTACGATTTCCTCTTCTCCTTTATTTGCGTATGTACTTACCTTGCTGAGGATACTGCTGACGAACAGGGCACGGCTGTATCCTCTTGCTTTACCGGTATCAATATCATGGATGGTCTGTGCGCTGCTTGCAATATTACGTTTCAGGCGGTTCCATGCTTCCTCCTGCTTCTGTTCTTCCGGTTTGGCGGCTTCCTTCATTCTTTCTATGGCAGACTTGAAGCGTTTTCTCCATTCATTGAACTCTTCAATTTTCTTGTGATATGATTCCATAGCCTTTTCATTCCGTTGTGTATTGAATTTTGCAGGACCTGTTACCATCGGATTGGCACATCGCGAGAGACTACCCAATAGAGTGGAGAACTTACTATGGTATGCACTTACATACTCGTTCTGCTTTTCTTCCGGTATCTGTTTCAAGTCTTCTACAAGTTGTCTTTCATATTGCAGGATATCTGTTTCCGCCCTTACTTCTGCATCGAAAGAACTCCATCTGTATGCGTTGTATGCGATATCCTGCAGATTCTCCAGATACCCAGGATACAGGAATTCCACAACTTCCCATTTTTCAAATTCAGACGGGTGAAGTTCTGTCTCTCCGTCTGCCGTTTCGATGGTGTGTACGTAAGACCCCATTCCCGTACATCGTTTACGGAAATGAAAAAGGACGGCTTCATCTGCCGTCCCCTGTTTTTTGATTTTCTTCACGCGGTAAGTGTTCTTTTTACTCAATGTAACAACCATCTGTTTTCCGCTTTTGTCCTTCATAAGGTCTGCTACTGTACCTTCACATACCTTTTTTGCAACTTCTTCAGTCATATTATTAATTTAAATTAGACATAACTGGTTCTTTGGAGCCAGTATTTCAATTTCTTACTGCCCCGGCTGTTCTTTGCCAATGACCAGTGCAAGGCTTGGCGGAAAAAAATACCGGAGCGAAGCGAGGATGATTTTTTTCCAGCCAACCAGCCCGGTAGGGCTGCCTTGCGCAGTCATTGGCAAAGGGCGATATTTGCTGTAAGAAATGAAATAATGGTTTGACTTATTGCATATCTAAAGTGTTGGCGAAATTAATTTGGTCATTCCCGCAAAATTAATGTCATTTTGTTGTCAGTATGTAATTTATAGAATAGTCTAACCTTAATATGGTAACATACAAACAGAATAATTTAAACAAACTATAGTTTTGATAAGATGTGACAAAGTCTTAATAATTGATATGTGATTGATAGTCAAATACATTGTAGTAAAATTTCATTTTGCCAATGTGCTATATCTATTTATAATTCATCATATTATACCATAATTTTGCTTTTCTTTTCATTTGGAAGAAACTGTAATATCGATATAACATACTAGCTATATTTTGGACATTAGAATATAGTTGTTCTCTTAGTTTAGGTGAAAACCCAGCAATTAGTTTTAGTAATGATTTTGAGTGTAAATTAATAAAACTTGTTTTAAATTGATTGCGAATCAGAAAAATGATAAAATCAGTTTCTAAATGAAACATTTCTTCTTGAGTAACATCATCTAAATATATCTGTAGTAGTTCCTGGCGTATTTTATAAGAAGTTTGTAAAAACAGATAAGCATTTTTATGGGAATCATAAGACATCATAGCTATATATCGATATGCTTGCGCAATATAATGTTTATAAACACTTGGCATATAAGTGTGTTTATATTTTGTTCTTATTATTATTGAAGTTAAAATACAAGATTTAGCTATATTGGGGGTGTTAAAATACCGGAAGCATAACATTCCAATTGATACACAACTTGAAGCATAAAAATTGTGTACGTGATAAAATAACTCTTTATCTTTACTAATTGTATATCGAGTCTTTATGAGGATCGAAAAAGCATGATGATATAATCCTATACGTTCATATAGTTGAGCAATCTGAAGGTTAATAAAAACAACGTTTATATTTCCATATAGAGTATCTGGTAGTAGAGCTTGACATTTTTGAAATAAAACAATAGACTTTTCATATTTTACGTCAAAAGCCAATAAAAAAGCAGTGATATATAACTCAAATGGAGTAGAAATATATTTCTCTATTTCTGAAATCTCATTATCAAATTTAGAACAAATATATTTCCATTTTTCTGCTTTATATTGTTGAGGTGATTTTAAATTGTCAGATAATTCCTCATATTTTAAGTTGTAATGAGTTAAAATATCATTAAAATTCTTAGAGTAAGAATCAAAACCATTTAATTTTATATTGTTTTTTCTTAGAAAAAAAACATATTTTGAGTTTATTATATCCATAAGAGTGAAGGTAATTCAGGAATAAATTTTAATTTTAAAAGATTATAACCAATACCAGCATATCCGTAGTACAGTCCTGTTATGATTGGGTTTCCTTCCCATCCGCCACAACGTACTTCTGGTAAATCAATAGATGAAAATTCAGTTTTAAGGTATTCTTTTATTGGAAAATTGCAATCTAACATACTTCCAATTTCTAAAAGTCCCAAAAGACCAGAAGCTACTGAATGGTCTGTATATGTTCTGTTTTTAATTTCGTCCTCAATAATATGATTTGCCATAGCTATTTCTTTATCCATAATATCATTTTTATAAAAGGAAGAAATTAAGTATCTACTTAAGGCGATACCTGCACTTCCATTACCCCATGAGTGATGTATTTCTCCAGGCTCTAGAATGGTTTTATGCCAGCATTTTTTTGATGGTTTAAAAAGAGCTTGATCATATTCTAGGGCTTGTACTCCAGCTTGAAAATATTTGTATTCGCCATTAAATTCCCATAATTTAAATAAAGCATATGATATTGAGGAGTTTCCATGTGCAAAACCTCCCCACAAGCTAAATGTTTTCTTTTTCCAAGAAATCATATTTACATCTATTTTATGTGCCGAACTCAATAAATAATCTCCTAAGGCAGATGTTATTTTTTGTATTCGTTTAGATGGTCTTATTTTATATAATTCAATAAGGACTAGTATCAATCCTGCTGTTCCTGAAAAATAGTCAAAATTTTGATCTTTATAATAGAGCTCTTCTGTATAATCTAAAATAAAGTTCAAATCAGATTCGGATAAGACAGGGAATTCATTTTGCATAATCTTTACTCCCATTATATAATAATATAAAATAGATGTGGGAAAATGCATAATCCCAAGTTTCACAATAGGGCTATCCAAAAGAACATTTTTGTTATTTTGGATATATTCAATTGATTCATCATATATTTTATTTACAATTTCTTTCGCTTTAGTTTCATGTGTAAATTTGTACCACGCCATAAAAAAAATGCCGACACCTAAGACCCCCTGAAAAAGATCTAGACGTTGTAAACCTTGATCCCAAATATTATCTTTAGATATAATATAGTCTATATATGTAAAGTATTTTGCATCGTCTACCCCTTGTGGTAGGGAGTATAAAAAATTAGCAATTTGTGTTATTAAATCAACGTTTTTGAACTCCTTAATTTTAAGGAATGTACTAAGTTCCTCAGACTTATTTATGAAACCATGAATAAATAATGCTCTTATGATAATATCTTTTTGTATGGTAGCTTCTTTTTCTGAAAAATTTAGGATTCTTTTTATAGCACTATCTAAACCACTATTTTCAAAGTAATTTTTTACGACTATATTTCCTTTTTCATCATAAAGGTCTAATGAAAGAGGTGTCGTTGTAAAAATAGGTATATCTCCTTGTCTTATTTGTCGTATTTCTTCTTGTATAATAGCTTCATTTAATACGTTTCTATTGTATCCTCGCCAAAGATTTTCTATTGTAAGATGTCTTTGAATAGCATCACTTTGACAAAGAGGTGAATATAAAGCTTTGAATAATTGCTCGTAGTTAAAAGTAAAACGAACCAGGTAACGACTTTTAAGATTAGAGCATTGATTTAATTCTTCCTTAAGGATAGCAATAATTTCTTTTTTGTTTCTTTTTATAAAATCACATGCATAATCAAAGCCATCCAATAAATCTTTTACATTAAAATGTTCATTATGGATGTTTGGTATGTTATTAGTTTTTTTATTATTTAGAAAAAGCCCGCTATTATCATAACCTGTATGTTCCAGTGTTTGAAACCCAAAACAAGGTACAAGTCCAGTTTTAATAACCCCCTGTAAGTAATGTTGCGCTATATTTGAAGCCGTTATGAAATCTCCTGTATTTTTAGGTATAGGAGATAAAAACATTTCCATATCAAAAAAAATGGGTGTACTATCTTTTACTAGCACATTGTCAGCGATGAGGTCTTGTATGCCAAAGAAATATGCTAATACAATATTAGCTCCTTGATTAAAATAGAAATCTTTGTTGCAAGTTGTGTTTTTTTTACAAGTTTCCTCTTTTTGCCAACCGTAAGACTCTTTGTCAATGTTTGTTGTAAGTAAAACAGTACGCTTCATACCAAGATTCCATATTTTGTACATTATAGAGTTCCATATAGAATCAGTTGAGAGAGGTTTGGGTTTGTAGAAAAAAGAATGTATATGACCTGAATAATCAGACAAGGAAATTAATATAGTCGAATTTCCTTGTCTATGCATATCTCCACAAAAAGGTTTTAAATTAATACTATATGGATTAATTTGGGATATGGAAAAGACTTTGCAAATTTCATTTAAATCAGTTCTTAGTCTATTGCAAAACAATGTTATAAAACTTTTGTAGTTCTTTTTGAAACAATTCAAATCGTCATATAGGACAGGATAAGTTTGCATCATATACTCTAACCATTCTGTTGAATGTGTTATATGATTTAAAAAATGTACAAAGCTGGGATTTTCTTTAGGAAAAGCCAATTTATATACTTGATATTCAAATGAAATAGTTTCACGTGTTATTCTGTTAAGCTGAGATAAAAGTGCATTGTTTAATTTTTGCTTAGCTTCTTCGGATAGTATAAATGGAAGGTTTGAATTATGTATAGCTTTCGAGGTAAACTCAAGTAATTCTTGTGCAATTTGATGTTCGATAAAAGAGTGCTCATTATCTATCACCTTTGTTGTTATATCTGATAAAAGGTGAGATTGTATTTTTGCATTTTTATTCTTGTGCGACAATTTAATCCAAAAATCTTGTAAATCACTTTCAGAAAAAACACCAAGATATTTTAAGCGCATTTGCCAAAATTTTTCAGAACAAAAATGATGTGTACACTTTTTCCAAGAAGATACGAATTCAATAAATTCCATAAATATCGAGTTTTATTTTAAAAAAGAACGGAGAAAATAAATAGTTTAATTTCTCCGCTCTTTTATTAGTAATGTTGTGAAGTCAACAATTTTTCTTTTGCTCAACCATTAGAAAACAGTTCCTGAGCCTGAGCCTGTTCCTGAACCTGAACCTGATCCAGGGTAAACTGGCGGAAGGGATTTGCAAACGCAAGTTGCGTCACAACAATAATCACCACTTGTACTAGATGTACCTGAACCGCTCAAAATAGCACATTCACCCATAATAAAAGCTAACTCGTCTTCTGTCAAGACCCTTTTGTCATTCATATTGAAAGACTCTCGGATTTTTTTTAATTCAATTTTCATAGTTTCAATACATTGAGTGTTAATTGATTTGTAAATACAAAGATAGTCTTTTTTTTGTACACCAGTGCATTTTTAGATATTTTTTTGTTATAGTTGACATAGGGTTACAAATATAGCGAATAAAAAGCCAATAAATTCTTTTATTTTTTTATACTGAAGCCGCATTTAAATATAATATTATAAACTATTGTTATAATAATATTAATATACTATTACAATTTGTTGTTGAATATGAAGTCAAAGAGTTTTTTTGATTTACATTTGATGTCATATTGGTGAGGATAATTTAATGTGAGCTCAAAAGGAAATTAGAAAATAGATAGTGTATGTTGTTGGTCGTTTCAATTAATACTCTTTTCTAGGCAGAATCTTATCAGCTATACTCATCAGCAAATTCTTTATGTTACTTTTACCATTATATTAAATGAATACCGTTTGGAAAAGATTAATTAGGTAGGACTTGGCAATATATCCTTTATCTGCACATAGTTTTCATTTAATGTTTTCACGGATTTCCATAGTTTTATGGCTAGTGGTTATCTACATTTCTAGGGTAACTTTAAAGTTAAGCCTCTTACTATTGACAATCAGATGTAATTTGAATCCGAAGAACTACTCTATAGAAGATTTTCATCGTTCAGCAAGTCACTCAAATTTCTTATGAATCAAAATCCTTTGGTTATGTCATATAAGTAAAGAGGTTGAGTCGACAAAACAGATCCCAGTACACGTCGTCCTTTACATTTAATAATTGCATTTGGGGTAGTTTTTTTATGGAAAGTATCTTTATATGAAAACTTTTCGCTATTTTTGTTTATTAAAATTGTAACAGATGCTGTGACAGTATTGATATGCTTTGTGTATTTGTACTGTGTACTGTTTCTCTTTATCCTAATTTCCGCAAATCATCTCGACTCTCGTGTTATAAATGGATATTTTGTAAAACTCTCCAATCTCAATGTTCCATATATAACATGAGAGTCAGTTTAATATTTCTTTAAGCATATCTTCCCCTTACCCCATAAAGCGACTTGAGATAACACGCTATACACCCCATAAGAAAAAGGAATCAGTCACTAGCCTTAAAGACTCTTGCATAAGCAGGATTAACAGTATAGATGTTCAGTCTGTACTCTCCGGATGTTTTAATCCATTTGGCCGGAACGGATATGAATTTGAAGACGAAAGTCCTGATACGACTCGTTGTGGATAGTCCGAACTCCTTTACGTTCATTCTTTTGATAATCGTCTTGTAGAAGTTTCTTATAAGCGCAGTCATCAGCAGGTAGACCGTGTTTTCCGCCATGAATGACTTTGGCAATCGTTTCCAACCGAATCCGTTGTTCATTTCATCAAAGAATCTTTCCTTTCCACCACGCAGGTTGTAGAACTCCACGATTTCCCTTACATCTGAATCGAAATCATTGGTCAGAATACATCGGTAGGTGTATTCTCCTTCCCATATTTCCTGTATGTTGTCTGTCCTTCTTTGTCTTTGAACGACCAGCCGGTACACTTTGCCTTTCCACTTTTCTACTCTCATAGAGTTCAGCTCGTATTGAATTCCGTTGATTTCCTCTGTTCGCCATCCTCTGAGAATGAACATGTCGTCATAAAAAGCGGAACACCTATTGGCCCGGATATAGAAATGCTTACAGTGGGCTTTTACTATGTCCACTATATCTTCGGAACATGATCCACAGTCCATGCGTGCCCTGTTGATAAAGATGCCGTTATTTTCCAGTCTGGTAAAGATTCTTTCAAGTGTATCCTGTTGATGGAAACGGACATTGGTGTTACCGTCACGATTCTCAATGCCGACAATATGGTCACCAATGACAGCTATTCCCGGACTGTATCCCGTAAACTTCTTATATGTCGGTTTTGCATCATATTTCTCTGTTGCTATGAACTGGTGGTCAAAATCCAAATCATACCTTTGTCCCTTACGTAACTCTACGGTAGATATAAGAGACTTTAACAGAAGCTCATTCATTTTATCGGATGTATTGAAGTCGTATGAGTTCCCGGAAACAGGAGACGTATAGGTTATGTTTGAGACTGTCAACTCTTTTATGGCACGTAGAATCGTATCGGCACTACATGTCCTGATTCTTGGGTGAGAGGAAAGATGCCTCATAAGATGCGTGGAGACATCCTCAATGCAAGAACCGCCACAGAAGAACACACACATGAGGGAGCGGAGTATTTCACTGTAGCTGTAGCCGAAGGATTGGCTACGTTTTCCTAAGGTTGAATCGATTACCTTGGATAAAAGAGCATCAAATTGCTCCATAATTGAAAATATTCCGCCAAAAGGGGTGATTTTCTCCGATTTTATTTGTACTTTAGCCATGTCTGATGAAGATTTATGAACTTTTATTTTGCAACACTAAGTTAAGTGAATCTTCTGACATGACAAAGTACTGAGCAATATATTATTACTCAGTACTTTAAATTATTTCTTATTGAAAAGTGGTGCGGAATTAAGGTTTATGTTAAATTGAAAATATTTATGATTCTATGAGTATACCTGTGTACATAGTTAATTTAAAGAAAAGGGCCGATAGAAGAAAGTCGGTAGTTGATGAATTTGAGGGCAAAAAACAATTTGATATAACTATTTGTGAGCCTTTGCCGCATCCAATAGGTTCATATAGTTTGTGGAAAACATTTCGGGATATAGTATCGAAATGTAAACAGAAAGGATATCAATATTTTATCTTTTGTGAAGACGATCATATTTTTACAGAATATTATTCGGAGTCTATACTTATTGAAAATATTCAAACAGCAATACGATATCATGCCGATATTTTACTTGGTGGAGTTAGCTGGTTTGATTTACCTATACAATGTGAATATAATTTATTCTATGTAGATCAATTTAATGGTATGCAATTTTCTGTGATCTTTAGTTCTTTATATGATAAAATCTTAGATTATAGAGATACAGAGGATACTATAGTTGATTTATGTATCTCTAATTTAAGTTCTAATATTTTTGTTATGTGGCCTTTTTTGTCAATACAAAAAGAGTTTGGCTATTCTGATGTTACATCTTTTAATAATACACCAAACTATGTCAATCATTTATTTGAAAAGACAGCAAAAGAATTAAATATTTTAAATAAGGTTCAGAAATTTTATTGGTATGAAAAAAGATAAATACGAAGGCTTTCAGATTAGTACATATGTTATAAATCTTCCAAAGCATATTGATAGAAGAGAAAGTATTGAAAAGCAATTTTATAATAAGCCCGAATTCCTTCTTAAAATAATTCCTGCAGAAACGCATAAAATAGGAGCTGTGGGCCTTTGGATGTCAATAAAAAAAATTGTTAAGTATGCAATGACGCAAACTACTGATGATGTAATTCTTATTTGTGAAGATGATCATATATTTACTGAAGCTTATGAAAGAAACAGTTTGTTTGAGTACATTTTAAAAGGAGCAGAGTACAATACACAGATTATATTTGGAGGAGTTGGTGGAGTACATAATATGGTATTTGTAACAGATGGGCTATATTGGGTTGATAAAGTTTGGTGTACACAATTTATTGTAATATATAGAAATGCTTTTCAGATAATTTTAGATGCTCCTTTTTCAGATAAAGATGTCGCTGATGAGTTTTTATGTAAGATATTGGCAAACAAATTGGCTATTTGGCCATTCGTTTCGGTACAGCAGGAATTTGGTTATTCTGATGTTACGGAAAATAATGCTCGCTTAGGAGTCTTAACTCAGTTGTTTAATGAAGCCAATCGAAGATTTGAACGATATAATGTAATAAGAAAACGATTAAATAAAAATAATTTATGAAAAATATTTTCATCTTTCTTATGTGCTTTTTCATCTATCCTCTTCCGCTGTTGGCGGAAAATCTCACAGGTAGGATATGTGATGAAAACAATAAGCCTATATCTGGAGTAAACATAGCTATTCGTTCCTTAAATGATAGCATAATTTTGACTGGAACACAAACAACATCTAAAGGAACTTTTATAGTAAACAGTATTGAATCCGGAAAATACATCCTATCATGTTCCCATATAGGATATTCAAATTATACAGCAGAAGTTCAAATATCCAAAGGGCAGAATTTAGCTTTGGGTACACTGATAATGTACACAAAAAGCGTCCAGTTGGAAGAAGTATCTGTTGCTGTCAATCGTAATGTGTTCACTACCGACAAACAATCTCTTTACCCATCTGAACAACAGGTTAAATCATCAGGAGGTGGATTAGACCTGTTACAAAAACTTCCTATTCCTTTGCTTAACATCAATCCTATCAATCGTACAATCTCTTCTTGGGATCCTTCTGGTGACGTAGCCGTACTTATCAATGACATACCGGCAGAACCCAATGATATAGCCATTATTGACCCGAAGACAGTAAAACGTGTAGAAGTAATTCGCAAACCGGGTATGGAATACGGTTCCAATTTGTCAATGGCTATAAATATAGTGATAAAAAGAGCACAAGATGGAATAAGCTTAGGCGTAAACAGTACTAATTCTATGAAACTGACTAATGGATATAATAACATATTTGCTACATACAGTCATAAGAACTCACAACTGACCATCAATCAAAGCGAGAACTATCAGAACTACTCAAAACAAAGTTTTGAAGATCAGCGTCAATATCTCTTACCTACCGGAGATTGGCATACTGTTTACATAAAAAGTTTGTCAGCGCGTACACGTTCTGCCACACATGGAACAACAGTGAAATACAACCTTACAAAAGAGAACAATTTTGTATTACAACTACAAGGGCAGCTAAATTTATATCGTAACCCCAAACAGGACCGCTCTTATCTCGTGAGTGAAACAGGAAAGAGCGATTATATCAACAACTCTCATGTGAAAGACAGGAATCAATCACCTGCACTGAATGTGTATTTTAAGAAATATATGCCAAAATCTCAGTCTTTCATTTTTAATATAGTTGGTACACATATCAGCTCTGATTACAATTATCTTTATGAACAGGCTGATAACTCTTTTAATACCGGTTATTCTATATCCGGTAAGAAATCATCTGTAATAGGTGAGATGAAATATACAAAAGGTTTCAATTGGGGTAATGTTGTTTCAGGGGTGCGTTCTTTTTATGGCAATACGCAAAATAACTATATAGGAGATACAAACAGTGAAGCTGTTATGGAAAATGTTAATTCTAACCTCTATGCTCAGGTAAATGCCCGTTGGAAGCAAATTTCCGGTAGTGCTACCTTTTCATTAGATGATCAGTTTTATACGCAGCAAGACAACAGATATCACAAACTGACTTTTAATCCTCGAATTAATCTTAATTACTCACTCAGTCCGAATTTAAGTCTGGGGTACGGTTTTAATCTGTCATCTCGTCTTCCCTCTTTATCTTCTTTGAATGATATTACCATTCAATTGGATCAATGGGAGCGTCGTATAGGTAATCCTTATCTAAAACCTTTCAACCATATTGAAAATTCATTGTCGGCAACCTATTATAACTCAAAACTATATACAATGTTTAATGTTGTATATGCAACCAACAAAAACGCAATCATGCCTTCGATTACCCGAACAGATACAGACGGACAGATTTTCTTTGATAATGAAATACAAAATCAACGTGATATGAAACAATTAGTCCTGACGGCTTTCCTGCGCTATGCTTTCTTTAACAACAAACTCATTGTAAGTGGGACCGGAAGTTATAATTTTTATCATGCTGACAGTGAATTGTACTCAAATAAACGTGGATTCTTTTTTGGAAATCTCAAACTTGAAAGTTACCTTGATAAGTTCTATCTTGCTGCGAGTGTTCAAAGCCGTTACAACTCTCTTTTTGCAGAAACAATCTGGTATAATGAATACTCCAGTTCACTTAGTGCCACTTACAGTTGGAAGAATCTTCGGGTTGGTTTAACGTGGGAGAACCCATTACAACGAGGTGGAACAAACAATCGTGTAGAAACACTTAACAATGTGATACAAAAACAGGTTCGCCAATATAATCCCGAAGCAGGGAACAACATTCTGTTTACCATATCATGGAACTGGAATTATGGATTTAAAGCAAAAGTACAGGAAGCAGAGTTAAACAATAAAGATTCTGATGCAGGTATTCTTAAATAATTTAGATGTTATGAGTTCGTTTAAACAATATCCCATTGCTGAAATAATGGTATGGGAGAATATACTAAAACAATATCAAGGTTTACCAGTATGTTATGCTGACAGTCAAGAAAAATATAATATATATAGTCCAATTATCAAACAGCTTAATAGAGGGATTGTTGTAATTTGTGGATTTGCTATTAATAATATTGACGAAGTGGAAAATTCTATACTTGTTGAGGTAGAAAATCCGAGTTATGAAATCTTACTGAGATTACTACATATACTTTTGCCTAAGAAAATTTTACTGTGGGATTGTATTGAAAAAAATGTATCTTTATGGAAAAAAGTTATAGATACGTATAATGTACCATTTATATATATAGAGGAGGTTACTAGTAAAACTATGCTTGTTGAAATTTGCAAAAAAATCAATGAGCAATTATGGAATGCTGATTTTAAAAGAGATAGAGATATAATAGGTTTGCATATAGGATGTGGCTCTCAACCTTTATCTGGGTGGATTAATGTTGATTTGAAGTATAAATATCCATATATAGGCTATATGGATGCAAATTTGCCATTCCCTTATCCAGATGCTTCATTTAAAACCATATTTTCGGAACATATGTTTGAACATCTGCCATTTGAGTCAGGAATACATATGCTGAAAGAAGTCTATCGTACTCTTTGTGGTGGCGGTATGTTTATTCTAACAGTCCCTACACTTGATTTTTTGATAAAAATTTATACAGACCCCAATAAAGAATTACATAAGCGATATATTAATTGGAGTATATCTAGATATGATCCGTTTGTTGCTAAATTTTATTCAGATGAGCAGATACCATCAATGTTTATCATAAATAACTTTATGCGTTTCTGGAATCACCAAATGATTTATGATTGTGAAACATTATCTTCCATACTTAATCGTGTTGGATTTCGTGATGTAACCTATATGGATGTTGAAAAATTTCATTTTCAAGGTGGTATATTGGAAAAACATGGAAATGTTATTCCTGATTGGGCAAATCGTTTAGAGTCAAAAACATTTATTGCTTATAAATAAATATATGTTGAGAAAATCTTTTCCACACTATACACAGTTAAATTCTAGTGACTGCGGACCTACTTGTCTTAGAATGATTGCTAGTTATTATGGGCAAGAGTATACATCTGAAACATTACGAAGATATTGCTTCATATCTAGGGAAGGGGTTTCTATGCTTGGTATTTGTGATGCTGCAGAGCGTATTGGTCTCCATTGTTTAGGTATGAAGTTAACATTTGATCAATTTGTACAAGAAGCAAGTTTTCCATGTATACTACATTGGAATCAAAATCATTTTGTGGTATGTTATGCGATTAAACGTTCTCGAAAGAAAGGGATTTATAAATTTTATATTGCAGATCCTGCAACCCAATGTATTACATATGACGAAAATGAGTTTAAACAAGGTTGGTTGAGTAGTAAATTTGAAGGTGAAGCATGTGGAGTTGCTTTATTCCTTGAGCCTAGTGTTGATTTTGGAAAATGGGAAGATGATGGAAGTAAGCAAAAAAAAGGTCTAAGTTCTTTTTTACAATACTATAAACCATATAAAAAAATGTTGATACAAATTATAGCTGGTATGATTGTTGGAATGGGAATACAATTTATTTTTCCATTTCTGACTAAAGCTATGGTTGATATAGGTATTGAAAATAAAGATTTGGGTTTAATAACTTTAATTTTATTGGCACAGATTATTCTATTTGTAACACAACTTTCTGTTGGTTTTGTTAGAAGTTGGTTATTCTTGCATATAAATACACGTGTTGATATCGCTTTAATATCGGATTTTTTGCATAAATTGACGTGTATGCCTCTTCGTTTTTTCGACACAAGAAAATTAGGTGATACTTTACAACGTATAGGAGATCATACTCGTATTAAGAATTTTCTTATTGGGAACAGTCTTAATATGTTATTCTCAACTGTAACATTTGTTGTCTTCTCTATAATATTAGCTTATTATAATTGGCCGATATTTTTGATATTTTGCATAGGTAATTTATTATATGTAATTTGGATAATTTCTTTTATGCACTATCGCAGAGAATTGGATTGTAAACGGTTTGGAATATCTGCTATTGAACAGAGTCGCCTCGTTCAATTTATCCAGGGTATGCAGGATATAAAGCTTAACAATTGTGAAAGACAAAAACGTTGGGAATGGGAAAACTTACAGATACGCTTATTTCGAATTAGTGCTAAAGGTTTAACTATTGGACAGATACAACAAACAGGAAGTTTGTTCTTTTCACAAGCAACTAATATATTGATTTCCTTTATATCTGCTCAATCTGTAATATCTGGTGATATGACTTTGGGTATGATGATGTCTGTGACTTATATTATTGGACAGCTATTAGTTCCTTTATCGGATTTTATAAATTTTATATATGCATTACAGGACGCTCGTATAAGTATGGAACGTTTAAATGATATATATATGCAAGAAGATGAAGATGAAAATCTGGACGATAAAGTGACATTCCTGCCAAAAGATCATAGTATATACATAAGAGGGCTTTATTTTAGTTATAATGGAAATCATCGCAACTATTCACTTAATAATATCAACTTGACAATACCTGCTGGAAAAGTAACAGCAATAGTTGGAAGTAGTGGTAGTGGAAAAACAACATTAATAAAAATGTTGCAAGGTTTTTACCTACCTAATGATGGTAATATTCTAATAGGTAATACACCATTAGAGTCAATAAATCCGCATATTTGGAGGTCTGTAACAAGCAGTGTTATGCAAGAAAGTTTTCTTTTTTCAGATACAATTGCCCGGAATATAGCTCTATCTACTGACGAGATAGATGTGGAACGTTTGCAACGGGCTGCTAGGCTTGCGAATGCAGATTCGTTTATATCAGCTCTACCATTAGGTTATAATACTCGTATTGGGATGGAAGGAATTGGGGTAAGTCAAGGACAACGGCAGAGAATTCTTATTGCTAGAGCTATTTATAAGGATCCTGAATATATATTTTTTGATGAAGCAACCAATGCTTTAGACGCTATTAATGAGGGGGAAATAATGGATGCTCTTCAAAGTATTTATGTAGGGAAGACCGTAGTAATTGCAGCTCATCGCTTAAGTACAATTCGTCAGGCAGATCAAATAGTTGTAATGAAAGAAGGTCGAATTGTAGAAATTGGAACTCATTATCAATTGATACAGCAGAAAGGGGAGTATTATAATTTAACCAATCGCCAATTTTCACACAATATTAATAGTTAAAGTATATCATATAATGATAGAGTTAAAAAGTACAGAAAATCAAGTATTGTTCGGACATATGCCATCTATTATAGTTCGTAATCTTCAAGGAGGTATACTTGCTGTTTTTATATTATTATGTTCGGTAGTTTGCTTTTTGGATTATCCTACATATACAATTATTTCTTCGGATATGAGCAATGTAAATACACAGGTTATTGTGTATTCAGAATATCAAGGTAAAATACATTCTGTATATCCAAGTAATGGCAGTTTAATAAATATTGGTGATACTTTGTGTATGATTGAAAAGGATTCTTATAAGTATTATGTTATTGCAAAAAATAAAGGTCAATTATTTATGACTAATGAAATGCAAGAAAACAATTATGTAGATTGTAAAACTAGCCTTTGTATTATTGTTGATGCACTGAGTGAATCATCGTTTTCTACATTATTTGTGAATGAAGATATGGTAGTTCATATGAAGACAGGAATGGAGATAAATGGTGAATGGGAGTTTGGGCAATTAAAAGGGAAAGTTGCGCAAATAGCTACGTTCCCTAATCCACAATCAGGAAAATATGCAGTAAAAATTAAATGGGAACTATTAAATACAAATCAAAACTTCCCTTTTTATAAGAAAAATATTATAGTCAAATTGCGTTTGAGTAGTACAAAAATATGGAAAGTAATTTTTAATTGATAGAGTTTATACAGAATAAGAAACAGGATTATTGAACATCAATACTTTAAAACCCTATTATATATTATTCAATAAATACTGAAGAAGGTATGCCCAAACATAGTGATAACTCTCAAAAGCATATTATTACATAGTATTAAAAAGGGGCGTATCAGTTAAGATAGCCTCTTTGAGTTTGCAATGTAAAGTACTGTGCAATAGGCTTTATAGTTATGGATAAACAATATATGACCGTCTAAAATCACGAGATTGTAATTCAAACTGTGTCAATCCTTAAAAGTCTCATTATCTCTAATCTTATTTTGGGCAAATATCTGTAAATCAGATATGTTCGAAGTAATATTCTACTAAAAGAATGACAAGCTAAAGGTTTGACACAGTCCTATTTACACAGCCAATTTCCAATCTACGTTCATTCAAACCTTTTATTTTTAACCGTTATCCAAATTCTTTCAACAGTTGTTCTCCGTAGGCAGCACGGTCTTCTCCGTTTTGTTAAAATTCTACGATATTGTAAACCTATAAGTCAGTTGTGGGAAGTAAAGGCAAGGTTTACAGCGTGTGCCTGCAACGTTTTCTGTATCGTGCTGATATTTCTGCTAATTTTTCAAAGTCCATAGTTATGAGGATAAGTTTTTATGGTTAGAACTTTAATTCGGGTAGGCTGTTTATTGCTTCCTCTTTCAATTTATCCACCGCACGGGTATATTTCTCCGTATGTTTTAATCCGCTGTGTCCTAAAAGACTGGCTACTGTTTTTATGTTCGCACCGTTATTCAAAATGTTCACAGCAAATGAGTGTCGTGCACAATGCCAGCTTATGTGCTTGTCTATTCCGGCTCTTTTAACCCAACGCTTCACGGATTTGCAGCAACTTTCGTATGAAGGCAAATTGAATATCAGACTATTTTTATCTATCGGAGCTTCACCAATAATAGACAGTAAGCCATCATTCAGAGGAATAACTACACCGCTACTGGCTGAATGTCCCTTTGTCTTGTTTTGCTCGAATTTCAATAGTCGGTTGGCATAGTCCACGTTCTTATAAGTAAGGTCTTTCACATCACAGAAGCGTAAACCACAGTACAGACAGAAGATAAAAGCTCGTCTGACTGTCGGATTTTCATTATCGTAATGGCAAGCCACCAGTTTTTGTATTTCTTCGGGAGAAAGTACATCTTTCCGGAGTATTTGACTATCTACTTTGCAGGTAATACCCTTACATGGGTCTTTTAACATGACATCATGGTCTATGGCATACCGAACAACTTTTTTAAATCGTTGAAAAATGCTTTTTGCGCCTTCACCCACACTTCGGGATTGCAGGTAAGCAACAAATTGTTCCATCATTTCTTTGGTAATGAGTTCTGGCTTGATACTAAATTCATTCACCGGATATTTTTCTTTCAAAAAATCCTTGAAACGATTAAGTGCAATTTGCACCATGCGAATATCTTTCTTAGTGTAGCTGTTTATATATGCCTGGAAATAATCCAAGAAGTTAACCGCCCTATCTTTCTTCAAGCGGTAGCCAAGCATACTTTCCTTAAATTCCTGTTCACGTTCTGCACGTATTTTTGTGGCAAGCTCTAACGTTTCCTTGTTCTGTTGTCGCTCCGCAGGAGTACGTGGCTTGTCTATCAGATACAGGCTAAGGTTTTCTTTTCGTCTGTGATGTTTGATAGCAAACTTTGGCTTTCCTTGCATCTTTCCACTTTCGTAATATACCTGGTTACCGTTTTCATCCAATACGGGTTTTTCTTCTCTACCTAAATAATACTCCAAGTAAAGACTGATTCTGCCATCCGAAAGTTTATTTTGTTCCAGTTTCGGATTTTCTTTCGTTTTATTTTCTAACTTTGCCATTGTTTAGAGGTTTTGTTCCCGATTTAAGTACTATAATCGGGTGTTTACACTAAATAGTTGATTTTCTTTTGTTTTCCTATATTGCAAAGGTACAAAAGAAAATGATATTTCAAAGTGTACTAAAAGTGTACTGAATGACAAAAAATAGGTATAGTATGGCAATAATAGATAAAATAGGGAATATACAATTTGCTGATAATAAGGAAGATAAATTCTTTTGTTTTCCTATGATTTCTATGCCTTGTACCGGGTCTGGGTACAAGGCAAAAGGCTAAGTAATTGATGATTCAATGCTTAGCCTTTTCTTTTTTTGTCGGAGATGTTCTCAATTATTCGGTTCAGTGGATAAATCATGGGATAAATTTTTTCAACTAGGATTATTATCTATTTTGGCTTTATGAAGACGAACCAATCATATTCATTAGTCCAAATCGTTCTTCCCAGTGAACTTTTTAAGTGTTTTGATATTGTCAATATTGAGAGTAGTCCTATCAAGTTCTGTATTTATCTTGGTGAAAAGATAAGTGATAGTTTTAAGTAAGGCGTTTATTTTGAATCAAAAGGTTTCATGGATCCTGTTTATGTTACAGATTTTCCGATTCGTGACCATAAGGTTATTTTGTTCCTTTGTTGCAGGCAATGGACTGATATTCGTACAGGCAAAAGTCTTTCCATACTATTGGATATTAATGTTGCAGCTAAAGGTTCCTGCTACTCTAAAGAGTTTGCGGCTTTTTTAAAAGGTACGTATGAAGACATTCCCAGCGAACTGCCGTATGCTTGAGATACTATCATATCAATGCCAAGATCTTTGAAAATAAACAGTACAAGGAAGTATTAAGCGCCCAAACAGATAAAAGAAGAATAAGTGGCAGTTGAAGAAGTAGCTCTTGACCTGTCGGATTCCATGAGATGTATTGTCAAGTAGGTATTCCCAAAAGCAAAACGAGTCATCGACAGATTTCATGTACGGAAGTTAGTCTGTGGTGCCGTTCAGGGAATAAGGATAGCACATCGGTGGGACGCAATACATCAGGGTAATGAGGAGATGGAAGAGTGCAAGCAGACAGGGAAAGCATACGAACCATTCCATTTCTCAAACGGGGATGTTCGAAAGAAATTACTGGTCAGAAGTCGTCATTTATTTTTTAAGTCTGCAAACAAATGGACTTTTAGTCAGAAACAAAGATCTAAAATCCTTTTTAACGAATATCCTGACATTTGTATAGCATCCTTAATTTTATAATAACCGCTCTTCGAATGCATCTGCTGAATCTTTCAATGCAAAAAAACTTTTTAGAGCTAATTTAATGGGGATAGCGGATAAGAAGTTTTTTCTTTTTAGAATAGCTAAGCTACATGGCTATCCCCATTAAATTTCTACTGACCCAAAATGATTCGTATCTTATAGTTTATGGAAATAAAAAAAGGAATGTATCATTGATACATTCCTTTTGGGCTCTTCAGGTTGGACTTGAACCAACGACCCTCTGATTAACAGTCAGATGCTCTAACCGACTGAGCTACTGAAGAAGATTTATATAATTGCATTTGGGCTCTTCAGGTTGGACTTGAACCAACGACCCTCTGATTAACAGTCAGATGCTCTAACCGACTGAGCTACTGAAGAAGGTTCTGCAATTATATTTTGCTGCTATTCGAGAAGCTCTTCAGGTTGGACTTGAACCAACGACCCTCTGATTAACAGTCAGATGCTCTAACCGACTGAGCTACTGAAGAAGGTTTTTTTCTCGATTGCGATGCAAAGGTAGTAGGATATTTTGAAATATGCAATATCTTTGCAAAAAAAATATCGAAAAAAATGGAAAAAATATTAGGAATGGGCAATTCTTTGGTGGATATCTTGCTAAAAATGGAGGATGACACTCTTCTTGAGCAGTTAAATTTGCCAAAAGGAAGTATGCAGTTAATAGATGAAACCGTATTGAATAAGATAAAAAAAATACAATCGGGTTATAATTTTCATCGTGCGAGTGGTGGTTCGGTTGCAAATACTGTTTGTGCTTTGGGAAATTTAGGTGCGATGCCAGGCTTTATAGGTAAGGTAGGATGCGATGATAATGGCATGTTTTTTCGTACAGCGTTAGAAGAACAAGGTGTGTCGGCTTGCTTGCTGTCTTCTGAGCATCTTCCTACAGGAGTTGCTTCCACTTTCATCTCACCTGATGGGGAGCGTACTTTTGGCACTCATTTAGGAGCATCTGGTACTTTGGCAGCCGATGATTTGACCCTTTCCATGTTTGAGGGGTATTCTTATTTTTATATAGAAGGTTACCTTTTGCAGAGCCATGAACTTATGCAGCGTGCCTTGTCGTTGGCAAAGGAAGCTGGATTGCAAATCTGTCTGGATTTGGCTAGCTACAACGTGGTGGAAAATGAAAAAGAGTTTTTTGAAAAGATGATTAGTCAGTATGTAGATATTGTCTTTGCAAATGAAGGTGAAGCCAGGGCTTATACGGGCATGGATAATCCAGCTGATGCTTTGATGGAAATTGCATCGAAATGTAGTGTGGCTATTGTAAAGATAGGTAAAGACGGTTCTATCGTGAAGAAAGGCACCGAAGTGGTGAAGGTTCCTCCATTCCAGGTTGACAAGGTGGTAGATACTACCGGAGCAGGTGATTTTTATGCGGCAGGTTTTTTGTATGCGTTGACTTGTGGATATTCGCTGGAGAAATGCGCACGTATTAGTTCCGTATTGGCGGGTCATGTGATACAGGTGTTGGGAACTGACTTGACGAAGGAAAGATGGAACGAAATAAAGTTAAATATTGAAGAAATACTGCATGTATAATTAGAATAATGTGTTTCTTTGTTTTGAATTGAAAATTATAGAGATATGAATACTAAGAAAACATGGATGGCGGTGCTGGTAGTTTTGCTGGCAGTAGGCTTTAGCAGTTTCAAGAAAGACGACCGGAATTTTCAGATTTCAAAGAATCTGGACATCTTTAATTCTATATTTAAAGAGTTGGATTTGTTCTATGTTGACACCATTGATACGGAAAAGATGATCCAAAACGGAGTGAATGGGATGTTGGCGCTGACAGACCCTTACACTGTATATTATCCGGAAGAGGAAATGAGTAGTCTGAAGGAGATGATTACAGGTAAGTATGGGGGTATTGGTGCGGTGATACGTTATTATAAAGCGAAAGACCGTATTGCAATTTTTGAGCCGATAGAAGGTATGCCGGCTGCAGAAGCTGGAGTGAAAGCGGGTGATATCATATTGTCGATAGGAGGAAAGGATATGGTGAGAGGTGAGATGGAACCGCAGGAATTTTCTGGCAAGGTAAGCGATGCTTTGCGAGGTGAGCCTGGTACTTCTTTTATATTGAAGGTTTTGCGTCCCTCGTTGAATGACAGTACGGAAATGGAGTTTAAATTGACTCGTAAGAATATTCGTAATAATCCAGTGCCTTATTATGGTATGGTGCGTGATAGTGTGGGATATATCACACTGACAGGTTTTACTGATAACTGTGCTAAAGATGTGAAGAAGGCGTTTATCGAACTGAAACAGCAAGGTGCCAAATCTTTGGTGTTTGACTTGAGAGATAATGGAGGTGGTTCGTTGCAGGAGGCGGTAGATATCGTGAACTTCTTTGTACCCAAAGGGCAAGAAATTGTGGTGACCAAGGGAAAGTTGAAACAGGCTGAGGGTTCTTTTAAGACAATGAATGAACCGATTGATACAGATATTCCGATGGCTGTATTGGTGAATGGAAGTTCGGCTTCGGCTTCAGAAATTATGAGTGGCTCATTGCAGGATTTGGATAGAGCTGTGATTGTGGGTTCTCGTACTTATGGAAAAGGATTGGTACAGACTACCCGTTCGTTGCCTTATAATGGGACATTGAAAGTTACCACTTCTAAATATTATATACCAAGCGGGCGCTGTATTCAAGCTATTGACTATAGTCGGAAGAATGCCGATGGAACAGTAGCACGCACCCCAGATAGCCTGACGCACGTATTTCATACCGTTGCAGGACGTGAAGTGCGCGACGGAGGAGGTATTCGTCCGGATGTGGAAGTTAAATCGGAGCGTTTCCCTAATATCTTGTTTTATCTGCTCAATGATGATTTGATTTTTGAGTATGTTACTCGGTATTGCTTGAAGCATACTTCAATTGACAACGTGGATTCAATTCGTATTTCTGATGCCGATTATGCTGATTTCAAGAATATGGTCAAAGAGCATAATTTCACTTACGACCGTCAGAGTGAGAAAATGTTGAAATCACTGAAGGAAGTGGCCGAGTTTGAAGGGTATATGGAAGGGGCAGCCGAGGAGTTCAAGGCTTTGGAACAGAAGTTGAGTCATAACTTAGACCGCGAACTGGACCACTTTGCATCAAGAATCAAGGAACAGATTGCCGAAGATGTTGCTACTCGTTTGTTTTACCAGCGTGGAGCGGTGATGCAGAGACTAAAGGATGATGCCGAGTTGAAGAAGGCGATTGAAGTGTTGGCTTCACCTGCCGAGTATCGCAATCTTCTTTCAGTTCCAGAAAATAAAGAGTGAGTTTGAAGTAATAAAATAAGAAAAGCCTATACAATTTTGGTTATCAGTCATTGGTGGTAAACATGTTTGTATAGGCTTTTTTGTTTTTTTCGGATTGATGCAAGCAAGAGAAATATCGGCTTGAAGTTTTACCGGGTATCCGTTTTTAAGTTTATGATACGCTGGTTGCTGCTTCCCCTAAATTCTAATTGAGGTGAATACAACTCTTGTATAAACCTGCCGTCTACCAAAACATCAATGTACTTCAGGAGAGGAGCCCGCAAAGGGTCTTTCTGAATCTCTTCATGTGTATATCCGGTATAGCACCAAATGTTTTGCTGGGTGCGGGTGCTTATTTCTTTCAGCAGGAATAAAAACTCCTGCGGATTATAGAAAGGGTCTCCTCCAGAAAAAGTGATGCCATCAAGTAGCGGGTTGCGGTTGATTTCGTCAATCCATAGCTCTACAATGTCGGGAGTGACAGGATGTCCTGCTTTTGCACTCCACGATTCGGGATTGTGGCATCCTGGACAGTGGTGTGAACAACCAGCCAAGTAGATGGAGAAGCGGATGCCGTCTCCATCTACGATTGTTTCCGAATATGTATATAAATAATGTAGCAAGATGATAGATTACAAATGTTTTACTCTGTCTTTTTCTTCAGCGCGTTTAGCGGAATTCCAGCTGCTCAGGTCTCCAGTAAGATAACCGGTGATGCGGCGCATGCGTAAAATGTTCTCGCTTTTACAGATTGGACATTTGTCATAAATCACCCCTTTGTATCCACAGTTGTGGCAAGTGTCTACCGGATGGTTGATAGAGCCATATCCGATACCTTCATCGTGCATGACTTTTACAATTTTTGCAATGGCCTTTACATTCTTCTGTGCCTCTCCGTCGAGTTCTACATAAGTGATATGTCCGCCCAAGGTGATGGCATGGAATGGAGCTTCACGCTTTATCTTTTCAACAATGCTGATAGGCTCTTTTACGTCCACATGGAATGAGTTTACATAATAGTCTCTGTCGTTTACTCCAGGTATAATGCCATATTTTTTTCGGTCCATTCGGGTGAATCTTCCTGAGAGCCCTTCGGCAGGTGTGGCCAGGATTGAATAGTTCAAGTGGTATTTGGCTTTGAACTCGTCCGCTATACGGTTCGTCTCTTGTACGGCTTCGTATAAGGTGTCCCATGCTTTCTGGCTATGTCCATGTCCTTGTCCGTAAAGGGCAACCATTGCATTGTGTCCTCCAATGAATCCGATGCCTAAGGTTCCTTGGTTGAGTACATCGCCTACCTCTTGATTAGGAGTCAGCTTTTCTCCGCCTTTCCATACATTGTTGCTCATCATGAATGGGAACTGACGCGCCAAGGCTGTTTGTTGGTACTGGTAGCGTACGTGAAGTTGCTCTCCTATGAGGGTTGCCATATCTCTTACGGCCTTCATGAATTCATCTTTAGCTGTTTTTTCAATGGTTTCAGTACTTTCTCCCGGGTGCATTTTTTCGGCTTTGAACTTTGCTTCGATGGCTAGTCTGGGTAGGTTCATGGTAGTGAATGAAAGATTACCTCTGCCCAATGAAGTTTTTTCGCCGTTCAGATTTTCAAATACGCGGGTGCGGCATCCCATGGTAGCCAGTTCGTAACGGTATCTTTTAGGGTCATTGGCGTCCCATTTTTCATGGCTGTTGAATGGTGTGTCAAGGAACATGAAGTTCGGAAACAATGCTTTGGCTGTAGTACGGCAAGCTTTAAGGAACAAGTCGAAGTTGGGGGCTTCAAAAGAAACTTTTCCTTCTACGGCTGCGTTGAAGTCCTGCATGGCAAGTTTGTAGTCGTTCTCTGAATAAGAAACCCCGTCTTTTATCTTGAATATCTGTATAGGGAATACAGGGACTTCGCCTTTGTTGCCCAGTCCTTCAATGGTAGCTGTAAGCAGTTCTTCTATAACCATTCTACCTTCGGCAGAAGTGTCGGTGCCATAGTTGATAGAGCTGAATACGACCTGGTTCCCGCCTCTGGAATGCATTGTGTTCAAGTTATGGATAAAGCCTTCCATTGCCTGGTGCGTATCTTTTTTCACTTGCTTGTGGGCCTTATGCATAATATGTTGCAGTTCGCTGCCGTCTATCGGAATGTTCAGTTCGTTTAATCCCTTTATAAATGCTTGTTGCATTTCTTGGGTAGGATTGATGGAAAGTAAATGTAGCTTTACAGTATCCAGCAGTTGCTTGTCTTCTATGTTTATCCCTTTTAGCTCCAGGCAGAATCCCAGGATAGAAGCTACGGCTTTCTGGTAGCTTTTCAATACCCCTTTGGCCATGAAGAAATCGAACGCAGGAATAGCTTGTCCTCCGTGCTGTTCATTTTGGTTGGTTTGGAAGATGATGGTTGCCAGGGTGGCATAACTTTGGATAGACTGTGGAGTACGGATACTTCCGTTTTTGGTATGGAAGCCACGCTCGAACAGGTCGTCCAAGTCGTATTGGATACAAGTAGTTGTTTTGGTAGGGTAGTAGTCCAAGTCGTGTATGTGGATATCCCCTAGTTGATGGGCCTCCGAGAACACTTTAGGCAAAAGATATTTATAGGTATAGTCCTTGGTGATTTCTGATGCAAAGGTCATCATCTGTCCTGCTGGAGTATGGCTCGACATATTGGCATTGCTCAGGTTGATGTCGTTCTTGTCTATAGCCACAATGCCGTCCATGATATGTTTCATTTGCGTTTTGCGCTCACGTTCCGTATTTCTCCACTGGCGGTAGATGATATACTTTTTTGCAACTTCCGGATGACTTTTCATCAGTTCGGTTTCCACCATGTCCTGAATCTCCTCTACTCCGATAACTGGTTGAGAGATTTGTGCAATAACCCGGTTGGTTATTTCATCTATGCATTTATCTGTTCCAGTCAGTTCGGTGGCGTTAAATGCTTTGGCAATGGCATTAGTGATTTTTGAGGCTGAAAAGTTTTCCCGCTTTCCATCTCGTTTAATAATGCAAATCTCTGCTACGTTCATGTTACTTGTCTTAAAGATAAAAAAATAAATAAATTGTTTTTATGCTTTTTCTGGCAGGTCTTCTGACTGATCTCAATTCCAAGACGCCTTCCCATACGGCTTTTTCGTACAGTGGCTGCAACATTGCTTGTCGTTGGATGGGTAGATGGAGAATCACAGCAGCGGGTACTGTTGCCGATTTTCGCGGCATTCCCTTTTTGAAACATAAAAGTTACCTCTGAAAAAGCGAAACAAAGGTATGTAAAATGGAAGATATATAAAAATATGTTTTTTAATTTATTGTCTAAATTAGATAACTTTTTATACTGAAATATTTGCTACAGTATATTGTAGAGGGTTGAAATGGATAAGCGTTATTTATATTGGATTTTCTGTTTGGAAAATAAATAAATAATTTTATACTTGTTTTTCCAGCTGTTGTGAAAGGGATGTGAAGAGTGCTTTTCTGTAGTAAGATGAACTGTTTTTGATGATATTCCAGTATGGGTTGCTTGTCGTTCCTGGAATATCATCAATTACATGTGGCAGAATTAAATTGATAAAGAATCAATGCATAACATTCAGTTTGCTTTCCGGTATATTCGGAACTGCAGTGTCATTTCTAAACTTGTCTCTACAGATTATTGAGTTACAATCAGTGTTTCATGAAACGGTGCTTGTGTTTCATAAAACAGCGGTGGTGTTTTATCAAATGCTGACGGTAACTCAAGTTTCTATCGGCATGAAATACAGTATTTCCTCAAGTGAGTTGCACATTGTTACGCTGCATCTGAATTTTTAAATCAGCCAACAGGGTATCAGTTGTTTTATTGGTCTTTTTGAGGAAAGTTGACTGGTTTGAGTCCCATCTGTGTAGCTTTTTCCATCATGAACTCAAAAGCCGCGTCGTGTTCATTGGGAATCACTCCGTCCAAGATAGCATCCTTGATGGCGCTTTTCAGATTGCCAATTTCTCTGCAAGGCTGCAGATTGAATATCTGCATGATTTCCGAACCGTCTACAGGCGGTTGGAAATTACGGATTCGGTCTTTCTCTTCCAAGTCTTTCAACTTTTGTCTTACCAGCTTGAAATTGTCTAAGAAACGTTGTTTGCGGGTCTCGTTTTTTGAAGTGATATCCGCTTCACAAAGCGACATCAAGTCGTCAATATCATCTCCTGCTTCGAAAAGCAGTCGTCTGACAGCAGAGTCAGTTACAATATCATCGGCTATGACAATAGGTCGCATGTGCAACCCCACCAGTTTTTGCACATATTTCATTTTTTCATTCATAGGCAATTTCATTTTGCGGAAGATGTCTGGTATCATTTTTTCACCTATGAAATTATGGTTGTGGAAAGTCCATCCAGCCTTAGGCTCCCATCGTTTAGTGCGTGGTTTGCCGATGTCGTGCAACAAGGTTGCCCATCTCAGCCAGAGGTTGTCGGTTATGCGTGAGATATTGTCTACCACTTCCAGTGTATGGTAGAAATTGTCTTTGTGAGCTCTTCCATTTCTTACCTCTACACCTTGCAGGGCGGTAAGTTCAGGGAAGATGAGTGGCAGTAATCCACAGCGGTCTAGCTCTACAAATCCCTTTGACGGTACAGGTGCCAGCAGGATTTTATTTAGTTCGTCGGCAATACGTTCTTTTGAGATGATTTTGATGCGTTCGCAATTTCTTTCCAGCGCGCTGAATGTTTCGTCTTCGATATAGAAGTTTAGCTGTGTGGCAAAACGTATGCACCGCATCATGCGTAGCGGATCATCGCTGAAAGTGATATCCGGGTCGAGCGGAGTGCGGATGATTCTGTCTTCCAAGTCTGCCAGCCCGTCAAAAGGGTCAACCAGTTCTCCAAAGCGGTTTTTGTTCATACATACAGCCATGGCGTTGATGGTGAAGTCTCGTCGGTTTTGGTCATCTTCCAACGTACCGTCTTCCACTATCGGTTTGCGACTGTCGTGTGTGTACGATTCTTTTCTGGCTCCCACAAATTCCACTTCGGTATCATGATATTTCACTTGTGCAGTGCCGAAGTTCTTGAATATGGAGATATGGGCACCTTTTCCTAGTTTCTTTCCGAACGCTTTGGCTATTTCAATTCCGCTTCCTACCACTACTACATCGATATCTTTCGACGGACGCTTTAGAAAGAGGTCGCGTACGTATCCTCCTACAATATAACATTCCAAGCCAAGTTCATCGGCTGTTTCTGAAATCAGGTGGAATATTTTGCCGGTAAAGTGTTCTTTCAGTTCCATGTTGATTGATATAATTTGAGGTACAAAAATAATAAAAAATGGTAAGCTCTCGGAAGGATAACTAATTTAATTGTATTTTTGTTTCCGAAAAGAAAAAATGGACTTATGAAAAAAGTAGTATCAGGATTATTGATGTTGGCAGTTGTCTTGGCATCTTGCGATGATAGTGAAAAACAAGCTGCCGGTATACTGAACCGTGCTTCAAAAGCATTGGCGGGAGGTGACTATAGTTTGGCGAAATTGCAGATTGACAGCATCCGGACTTTTTATCCTAAGGCGTTTGAAGCCCGGAAGGCTGGAGTGAAACTGATGCAGCAGGTCGACCTGAAGGAGCAGCAGCATACTTTGTCTTATCTGGATAGTATGATGCAAGTGAAACAGGCTGAACTGGATGCGATGAAAGGTAAGTTTGTATTGGAGAAAGATACTGCTTATCAGGAAGTGGGAAATTATTTCTACCCTACGCAAACGGTAGAGAAAAATATTGGACGCTCTTTTTTACGTGCTCAGGTGAATGAACAGGGAGTAATGTCGCTTACTTCTATTTATTGTGGTGGAAAGAAAATTCATCATACAGCTGTCAAAGTGAGCGTGGGCGGGGATATGTTTGCAGAAACTCCATCGGCTACCGACAGTTATGAAACTACAGACTTGGGGCGTCCTATAGAGAAGGCCGATTATCTGGTAGGTAAAGATGGAGGAGTGGCTGCCTTTATTGTGGCCAACAAAGAGCAGAAGAATATCCAGTTGGAGTTTATGGGCGATCGAAATTACCACACAGTGATGCAGTCTAATGATGTGAAGGCAGTGGCGGCCGTATCTGAATTGGCGCGTATCTTGTCGGCAATGGAAGAAATCAGAAAGGAGCAGAAAGAGGCCAACTTGAAAATACAGTTTGTAAAACGGAAGATGGAAGAAGCTAGACCGGAAGGGAAATAGATATTTATAAGTAAAACCTGGATAGGAAAATTTCATATCCCCGATTGCTTTGTTCCGAAAAGAACAGAGGAATTGGGGATATGGTGTGTTTGAGTGAACTTATCAACAACATGGTGAATAACTTTTTATTAATTTATAAATATAAACAAGTAAGAATGAAGAAAAGATGGTGGACGAGACTGGCTGTTCTTTGCGGTTGTCTTCCGCTGGTTGCTCAAGACCGTCCTGAAGTGGAACTGAGTGCCGATGTAGTGAGTGTAAATATGTGGCGTGCGCAAACTCCTTATGGAGTGAGTATTCAGCCTACTTTGTCAGTGTCGTGGAAAGGTTTATGGCTTTCTGCGTGGGGAAATGCCGGATTCAAACAGGATGACCCGCATGAAATTGATATGACTTTAGGATATGAAAGGAATGGGTTTTCTGTATCGGTTACTGACTATTGGATAGATGGAACCAGTGGCTATTTTCATTTTTCTCCCGACAATACCGGACATACTTTCGAGGCGCAGGTAGGATATGATTTTGATTTCCTGTCGGTTAATTGGTATACCAACTTTGCAGGGTATGATGGAGTAGACAGTCATGGTAACCGTGCATATTCTTCTTACATGGAAGTGGCTGCGCCATTTCGGTTAGGTGGACTGGAATGGGAGGCGAGAGTGGGGGCGGTGCCTTGGACTACCGATTTCTATAATGACGGTTCTACAGGTTTTGCAGTAACTTTGCTGCAGCTCGAAGCAAAGAAAGAAATACAGTTCACTTCTAAGTTTGCTTTGCCTATATTTGCTCGTTTAGTGTTTAACCCAATGACCGAGGCTGCACGTATAGTATTTGGAGTGACTTTTTGAAAACAATAAAAGAAGCCTTGCCGTTACTCAATGTGAGTAGGGCAAGGCTTTTTCAATGTGAGCAATGATAGCTGATTAATGCATTTGGTAAACCAGTGTACCACCCTTTAAGATATCTTCATGGCGGATGAAGTTCTCGGTATACGGTTGTCCGTTGAGTGTGATACTCTTGATGTATTTATGCTCTTTAGACAGCCCTTCTGCAATAATAGTGAAGGTCTTTCCATTAGGCAAGTGCAATACAAATTCAGGGAACTGAGGAGCACCGAATATATACTCTCCGCTTACCGGATTGACAGGATAGAATCCCATGGCCGAGAAAATGTACCATGCAGACATCTGTCCACAATCGTCGTTGCCGCAAAGTCCGTTAGGCTTAGGTAAATACTGTGTGTCAAAAATCTGTCTTACTAGTTCCTGTGTGCGTTCAGGACGTCCTGCTAGAGTGTACAGGTAGGTTACATGATGGCTTGGCTCATTGCCGTGTGCATATTGTCCAATCAGTCCGGTTACATCGGCTTGAATTGTTTCCAGCTTGACGGTAAACAGCGAGTCAAGTTTCTGCAAGAAGGCTTTTTCACCACCAAACAGGCTAATCAGTCCAGGAACATCGTGTTGTACATGCCAAGTATACTGCCAAGCATTTCCTTCAGTATAGTCGCCTCCTACACTTTCCGCATGTCCGATTTGACTAGGATTGAATGGCGTTTTCCAATTGCCGTCGGCTTTCTTAGGACGCATAAACTGGGTGGAGGCGTCAAATAAGTTCTTGTAGAAATCAGCTCTTCGGCCAAAGTATTCAGCATCTTCTTTTTTGCCCATCCTAGTGGCCATATCAGCAGCGGCATAGTCATCGTAAACACTTTCTAATGTAGATGATACAGATTCACTTTCAGTCAGGTCTGTTGGGAAATATCCATATTTCATATAATTTTCCCAATTTGACTTCAGCGGGTGTGATATGGTTTGGGTTTGTTTAATCGCATTGAAAGCACGTTCTGCATCAAATCCTCTGAAACCTTTGGCATAGGCTTCGGCAACGACCGATACACCGTGGTTGCCAATCATGCAGAAGTTCTCTTTTCCCCAGAGTCCCCAAATAGGAAGATAACCTTGCACTTCAGCCTGATCTACTAGCGAATTGATGAAACCATCTACTCGTTCTGGAACCATCAATGTGTAGAATGGATGTGCCGCACGATAAGTATCCCATAGGGAGAAAGTGGAATAGAACTTCCCACCAGTTGCTGTTACTACCGAATCGGCCGCATTGCGGTAGCGTCCGTCTACATCTGAAATTTCATTAGGCTGAATAATGGTGTGGTAAAAGCTGGTATAGAAATTGGTCTTCTGTTCTATGCTACCTTCCATTTCTATTCTGCTCAGGTAACTGTTCCATTCAGTTTTAGCTGTAGCTCTTACTGCATCGAAGTCCCATGCAGGAAGTTCGGCGGCAAGATTGGCTCTGGCTCCTTCCACTCCAGTAGTCGAGAGTGCAATTTTCATCAATACTTGGTCTCCTGGGTTTAGGGAGAAAGAACTGATGAAGCGTTGTCCTTTTTCTGTTTCCTGCATAGGAAGTTCAAAGTGTTCTGCTACCGGACGGTTGAACTGGATGACAAAGAAATAGTCTTGATTTACCCATACTTGATTTTTTACATGCCCAGTCAGTGTGCTGTCGTTTTCCCAATTGGTTTCGCATAAGCTCACTTGTGAATGATATTGTTTTTCATTCCAAGCCGGTCCATGTTGCAGGTCAATCAGAATAGACGCAGAATCAGCATTTTGGTAAGTATATCGGTGAAATGCTGCGTGAGTAGTAGCGGTAAGTTCAGCTTTTACTCCGGCATCATCTAACGTTACGGTATAATAGCCGGGCTCTGCAGCTTCGTTCTTTTTGTTGAAACTGCTGCGGTACTCATTCCATGCTCGATGACGTTTTCCGGTAGTCGGCATCACCAAGACATCTCCTAAGTCCATGCAGCCTGTACCGTTCAGGTGTGTTTGGGTGAATCCCCAGATGATAGAGTCTTCATATACATATTCAGAGCAATATCTCCATCCCACAGCTCCAGTGACAGGGCTAGTCTGAATCATACCGAAAGGGCGGCAGGCACCGGGAAAGGTATGTCCGTTGTCGGCGGCTCCGATGAAAGGGTTTACATACTGTGTGAAATCGATCACTTGAGAGTTGTCGGAAGGCATGGAGCAGCTATAACATGCAGCTCCTGCAGCAAGAATAAATAAATATTTTGAAATCTTTTTCATGAATGAAGGGCTAATGAAGTAATCAATAAAAAAAGCCTATCCGCAAGCATACGGTTGTTTGCAGATAGACTCCTTTATAATTCAATCAATGATTATACGTAAGTCTCAAGGAATTTAACCTGTCCTTCCGGAACTACTTGTAAAGACTGGGTAGTAGCAGGGAACAATACAGATTCTCCGGCTTGCATTTTAATTTGGTTACCCTCATTGTCGGTAACGATGCAAGCTCCTTCCATGCAGATGTAGATAACAAAAGAGTCTAGTTCGCTGTAATCCATACTCATATTTTCTGTAAGGTCATATACAGAAGTTGTGAAATAAGGGCAGCTTACCAAATCAACCGGTTCGTTCTGCTTTGGTTCGTATGCAGTGCGGTATTCATTTTCTACATGATAGTCGATAGCATCTTTCGAGAGTTCGGTATGCAGTTCGCGGGTATTTCCGTTCTTGTCTTTTCTGTTGAAGTCATAGATACGGTAGGTGATGTTTGAAGTCTGTTGGATTTCAGCAATAAAACATCCCGCTCCGATGCTGTGTATACGTCCTGCAGGGAGGAAGAACACATCTCCTGGATTGACAGCATAGTCAGCCAGTGCATCACAGATTGTATTGTCGGCAATCATATCAGCATATTGGTCGGGAGTGATTTCCTTTTTCAGTCCAGAGCGCAAGTGTGCTTTGCCTTCAGCATTGTCAATGACATACCACATTTCGGTTTTACCCATTGAGTTATGACGTTTCATAGCCAGTTCATCATCTGGATGTACCTGGATAGAAAGGTCGTCTTGAGCGTCAATGAATTTAATCAATAAAGGAAATTTACCGTTGAAGCGTTTGTAGTTTGATTCACCTACCAGAGCTCCTTTATATTCTTTTACCAGTTGTGTCAAGTTTTTTCCGGCGTCAGCTCCATAAGAAACCACAGATTCATCGCCAGGAACATCTGAGATTTCCCAGCTTTCACCTACTTGTTCTTGCTGGATATCCAGCTTTTTGAATGGAATAATCTTGTCCCCTCCCCAAATGGTGGATTTTAAAATGGGGTTAAATTTTAATGGATACATAATTATAGGGTTTATGTAGTTATATATTGCAAAGTTATATAAAAAACTTCAGTTAATGAGATAGATTCCTAAAAATCATTTCGTGACAAAAGGGGGCAGTGAACAGGTCGTTTCTGCCTTCTTTGGTTTGAATGATTTATTTTTGATGGAATTTCAATACTCTTCCGTTCAGCAAATCGTGATGATTCACTCTGTAGCCGCACTTCTTTGCTCCCAGTTCGATAGACTGGATGTATGCAGAACCTTTTTCTGGATTGGCTTTCTCAATGACGAGTTGTTCGGTGCCGTGATATTTCGGGTTTAGCTTGATGGTCACTTTATCGAAAGTAGGGAGTGTGAGTGTATATTCTGGAACTCCCGGACAGTCTGGATAGAATCCCATCATACTGAAGATAGCCCAAGCCGACATAGTTCCAGCATCATCGTTGCCTGGTATTCCGTCTGGACGGGTGGTGAAATATTTAGCCAGCAGTTCTTTTACTTGTTTTTGGGTTCTCCATTCTTCTCCTTTGAAATAGCTGAACAAGTAAGGATATGCAATGTCTGGTTCATTGGCAGGGTCATAGTAACCATTGTCGAAAATCATTTGCAGCTTGTTGACAAACTTGTTCTTTCCTCCCATCAGTTTAGCCAATCCGTTGATGTCATGAGGAACATAGAAAGTATAGTTCCATGCATTTCCTTCATGGAATCCAGGACTTGGTTCAAAGTTTTCTCCTTGTTTAGGGTCGAACGGGCTATAGAAGGCGCCGTTGGGCAAGATAGGGCGAAGTGTACCGAACTCTTTGCAATAATAGTTCTTGTATCCCATCGAGCGTTTGTAAAACAGTTTGGCATCCTCTTTTTTTCCAAGAGCTTTAGCTAAAGTATAGAGCGAATAATCGGCAATGTAATATTCCAATGCGTGTGATACAGAATTATCGAATTGTTCTTTCAGTGGAACATACCCTTTGCTCATATAGTCGTCATTGTCCGGACGCATCAAATTGTCTTTTCCAAGAGTTGTAGCCGATTTGTACATTGCTTCATAAGCCAGGTCGATATCGAAATCGCGCAATCCTTTCATCCAGGTATCTACAATGACTGGAATGCTAGGGTCGCCTTCCATGGTTAGGGTTTCTCGTCCGTATAATTCCCATTTAGGTAGCCATCCGTGTTCACGGTACATATCAATCATAGTCTGTACCATGTTGATTTGTCGTTCCGGGTAAACCAGTGTCATGAGCTGATGTAAGTTGCGGTAAGTATCCCAAAGAGAATAGACGGTATATCGGTCTCCCTTTGTAGTCAATACTTTGTCGCCTTCCATTTGTGGATATTGTCCGTTTACGTCTTGTAAGATATTCGGGTGAATAAGGGTGTGGTAGAGTGCAGTGTAGAATACTGTCTTTTGGTCTTTGCTTCCTCCCTCTACCAAGATACGTCCTAAATCATCATTCCAGCGTGCACGTGCTTCTTGATGGATAGCTTCGAAATGGCGTCCATGTTGTTCTTTGTCCAAGTTTTCTCTTGCATTTTCTATACTGACAAAAGACACCCCCATAGAAACTTCAATTTGTTCTCCTTCGGTGGTGTTGAAAGAAAACCATGCACCGATATCATCCCCGGCAATATCTCGGTTATAAAGTTTGTAGAGCTTGTATTTGCCTTGGTCGGCATCCCAATCAGCTTCCGGTCCTTGCATAGGGCGTTGTTTTTTCCAGTATCCGGTAGCCAGAGGTTTTTTGTTTACTCTCATTACAAAATAGATAGGGAATACAGCTTGTGGGTTATAACAGAATGTGCCTAGAACTTTCATCCCTTCAACTTCGGTGTCACTAACCCGGCGCATATAAGCTCCACTTTCATTGGTTAGCCCTTCTCCAAGGTTGAGCAGGATGTGACTTTCTCCGGCAGGGAATGTAAATCTTGAAAGTCCGCTGCGAGGGGTTGCTGTAGCTTCTGCCTTTACATTGTATTTAGTAAGTGATACAGTGTAGTAGCCTGGATTGGCGCTCTCATTCTCATATTTGCTGCCATAATGGTGATAATCTACATCCAGTGTTCCAGTAGTAGGCATAAGCAGCAAGGTGCTGAGGTCTGGACATCCTACGCCGCTCAAGTTCACATGTGAGAATCCGGTGAAGTAGCTGTTTGTATTTTCATAAGGGGTAGACCACCATCTGGCATCTTTGTCGTATTGGTTGTCGCTGGAGCCCATTACGTTGAAAGGAACTACCGACATCATTCCGTTAGGACAAACGGCTCCAGGATTACAGGTTCCAAAATTGGTGGTGCCGATAAACGAGTTGACATAGTCGACAGGTTCTTGAGCTTGCACGAAGTTGGATACTATCAGACCTGTAAGAAGGAATAAAAAACGTTTCATTGGTATCATTTCAGTAAGTTATTCAGGGTTTCATTAAATTGAAGCAGTTTAAAATGCTGTTGCATTAAGGTATAGAAACATAAAGGAGACTGTACAAACCACATGTATTCATGCTATTTGATACAGCCTCCGATATATAATTTGTGAATAGTCACAGAGATTCTCTACAATTAGATGATTGAAGTACGTTTAACGAAATCAACAATTTCAGAGATATATCCGAATGCCATGCCTACAACAGTGTCGGCTGCACCATAATATACAGCCACTTTTTCACCATCCTGCAAAGCTGCACATGGAAATACTACGTTAGGCACATCTCCCTGCAGTTCATAAGGAGCAGCTGGAGCCAACAAATATTCACGTGTACGATACAATACTTTTTCTGGATTATCCTTATCAAGGATGACTGCACCCATAGAGTAACGGAATCCGTTGCAAGTAGTGATTACTCCGTGATAGAACATCAACCAACCTTCTTCAGTCAAGAAAGGAACAGATCCAGCGCCAATCTTGGTACACTGCCATGCGCTTTCCGGGAATGGAGTTACTTTCATTACGCAGCGATGTTCGCCCCAATACTTCATGTCTGGGCTGTAGCTGATGTAGATATCTCCAAATGGAGTGTGTCCGTTGTCGCTAGGACGGCTCAACATAGCGTATTTGCCATTGATTTTCTGTGGGAAAAGTACTCCGTTACGGTTGAATGGCAAGAATGCATTTTCGCACTGGAAGAACTCCTTGAAGTCGAAAGTATATGCAATACCGATTGTAGGTCCGTGGTAACCGTTGCACCAAGTAATCCAGTAACGGTCTTCAATCCAGGTTACACGTGGGTCATATTTATATTCCGATTCAATCATTTCGGTATTGCCGGCTTTGAACTGAATAGGTTCGTGGTTAATTTCCCAATTGATACCATCCTTGCTGAATCCTGCAAAAATGTTCATCTGTACAGCTTTGTTGTCACAACGGAAAACTCCTGCAAATCCATCTTTGAATGGAACTACGGCACTGTTGAAGATACTGTTTGATGATGGAATGTGATAACGGCCGATTACCGGGTTCTTAGAGTAACGCCACATTACATCTTTACATCCTTCTGGGCGATCTTCCCAAGGCATATTAAACTTTTCTGTCATAATATATAAGTTTATGGTATAAAATTATTATTCTTGTTCTCCTTCAATCAAGGTACCGTCTGCATGATATTTGAATGGTACGAAATAAGTAATCAGGAAAGCAGGGATGGTAGCTACGAGTACGAAGATGAAGAATGGTTCGTATCCGCTAGGCTTGTTGAAATATTCTCCCAATACTTCGCATACCCATCCGCTAAGCATTCCAGGAATCATTACACCTAGGTTCATGATGCCTGAAGCAAAAGCGTAATGTGCCATCTGATGTTTTCCCGGAGCTACCTGTTGCATCATGAACAGGGTCAGTCCGACAAAACCAAATCCATACCCAAAGTATTCAAAGACAATACCGCTACAGATTAACAGCCCGCTTTCTGGTTGGAATATAGAGAAGAGGGCATATGCTATAAATTGGAGGTTGAAGATGCAGCACAATGAGAAAAGTGTTTTTTTCAAACCTCTTGAAGAAATGTAATATCCGGCTAGAAGAGAGCCTAATACAAATGCTGCTGCACCGTATGAGCCGTAATATAGTCCGATTTCTTTTTCACTAAGTCCAAGGCCTCCTGCTGCTCTGTCTGCTTTTAAGAATAGTGGAACGATTTTCATTACGAATCCTTCAGCAAATCGGTACAGGATAATGAAGAAAATGTAATAGGTAATGTGTTTCTTATGGAAGAAATCCAGCAAGACATTACCCAATTCTTTCATGACTTCTTTGCTGCTTTTCTGCTCCTTTTTCTTGTTCTGTCCTCCAGATGGAAGCATAAACAAATGATAGATACCTAGCAGTATCATGACTGAACACAAGATAGTCATGATAATAATCCATGCTTTTTGGTTGGCTGCCAGCATTGAAGCGGTATCTGGATTGCCTTGAGTATATTTTTCGATTAAAAAGCCGGCTAAATAGACCAGACCTCCAGTCGCTACGATTTTTGCAATATTATAGAAAGCGCCTTGCCATCCGATGTATTTGGCTTGTTCGGAAGAAGACAATTCACTCATATAGACTCCATCGCATACAATATCATGAGTGGCTCCACTGAAAGCAATGATGACCAGCAGTGTAATGGAAATACTGAAGAAGTTAGGCAAGTTAAGGGAAAAGGCTACCAGCCCGAAGGTGATACCAGTAATCAGCTGTGTGGCAATGACAAAGAATTTCTTAGTCTTGAAGAGTTCAAGAAATGGACTCCACAATGGCTTCAATGTCCATGGCAGTAAGATGAGAGAAGTCCAAAATGTAATAAGTTTGTCTTCTACATTAAGTCCTTTGAACATCAGGACCGTTACCATATTCAACACTACAAAAGGGAGTCCCATTGCGAAATATGCAGTAGGCACCCAAGTTATCGGACTTCTATGCTTTTTGGTTTCTGTTACATTAGTCTGTTCCATAGCACTGTTTTTAAGTTTTATAAAGATCACACGTTTTTATGGCTTGCATTTGTCATGCCCAACCTGGTTTTACAATAATTTAATAATTGAAAAGTTTTTGAAAAGGGGCTGCTGAATTGTTAGCAGTTGATTTTCATTACTCTTGTACTGGATGTATTTCTGTTGTAGTAGCCATAAAAAAACGGAAACTCTATTACATCCTTTCGTTTTTAATTATAACTTTGCAAATATACGATATTATAATTAATTGAATGTAGATTTTAATTGCATTTTTTAGGGATAAATCGGCCATCTGTTTATGCAGGAGGCTATATCAATAATAATATTAAAGTATCAATCATTATGAAAGTAGCAATTATCGGAGCTGGAAACATGGGAGGAGCTATTGCTCGAGGATTGGCTAGGGGGGGGTACATTGCACCCGAAAATATTTTGGTGACTAATCCAAGTAATGAAAAGCTGGAAAAGTTGAAAGCTGAATATCCTTCTATCCAGACAAGTAACCAGAATAAGGATTCGGCTGAAGCCGATATTGTAATCATTGCTGTAAAACCTTGGAAGGTGGAGGAAGTTTTGCGTCCGTTGCGTCTGCGTCAACCTCAAATCCTGGTGTCTGTAGTAGCTGGACTTACTTTTGAGGACCTGGCACATTTTGTAGACCCGGAGATGCCGATATTTCGTGTAATTCCTAACACTGCAATTTCGGAATGTGCCAGTATGACTTTGATATCCAGGCGAAATGCTTCAGAAGAACAGACTCGTATCATGTTGGATTTATTTAATGAAATGGGGCGTTCTATGTTGATTGAAGAGAAACTGCTGGCAGCAGGAACGGCTCTTGCGTCTTGTGGCATAGCTTATGTATTGAAGTATGTGCAGGCAGCAATGCAGGCAGGAGTTGAAGCAGGTCTTCGTCCTAAAGATGCTATGATTATGGTAGCTCAGACGATGGAAGGGGCGGCACAGTTGCTTTTGCGTGATGAAGCTGCTCATCCAGCTTTGGAAATAGAGAAAGTGACCACTCCTGGAGGAATCACCATTAAAGGTGTCAACTCGTTGGATCATGATGGGTTTGCTTCTGCTGTGATACGTGCCATTAAGGTTAGTATGTAATGACAAATAATAGTGATACATCAGTTCCTAATTTTTTTAGCTTATGAAGCGGAATATATTGATTACAATGGGGATGCTTATTGTTTTCGGATTTGCTTTTCAAGGCTTTTTCGGTGTAGCAGCCGGGATACTGATTGCATCCCTTGTGGGCTTAGGTTATGGATGGGTGAAAAAAGAACGTTTTTTCATCCGCTGGTCTTTGTTGGCCTTATTCCTTGATCTTCTCTGTATGATAGGCTTTTATGGTATTTGTAATATAGGACAACCAGCCATAGATAAGCCGTTACCTTTTAACACAATAGTATCTAATCCTTTAAAACAAAAAAACATGAAACATGCAATGCCTCAGCTTCCTTATGAACTGGAAGCGCTTGCTCCTTTGATAAGCAAGGAAACTTTAGATTTCCATTATGGCAAACACCTACAGGCTTATGTAGATAATTTGAATCGTTTGATAGAAGGTACTCCTTGGGAGTCCTTGTCATTGGAAGAGATTATTCAAAAATCAGATGGAGGTGTCTTTAACAATGCTGCTCAGGCATGGAATCATACTTTCTTTTTCCAGACTCTTACTCCAAAACAGGGGGAGATGCCAGAAAACTTGAAGGCTAAGTTGACTGAAAGTTTTGGCTCTCCAGAGGAGTTTGTACAGCAGTTTACAAAAGCGGCTGCTACATTCTTTGGATCTGGTTGGATATGGCTAGTAGCTGATGACAAGCAGCAGTTGAGCATTGTAGCTGAAAGTAATGCAGGAAATCCGCTTCGTGACGGATTGAAACCAATATTGGTGATTGATGTATGGGAACATGCTTATTACATAGATTACCGTAATCGAAGAGCGGAGTATATTGATGCTTTTTGGAAGTTGGTTGACTGGAAGAAGGTAGCCGAAAGAATTTAATATATCTCTTGAAATAAATAAGAAATCCCTCTGCCGATAAAATGCTCTTAGGTATTTTCATTGGCAGGGGATTTTTTATGTACATACTTAATGGATTAGTTAATGGTTAATGTTACCGGTTTGCCACATAGCATTCCTTGTGGCAAGGCGATGGGGTAAGTTTTTCCGTTTAGGGTAACTATAATTTCACTGAGGTCGGCATTCATGGTAGCATCCGTTACGGTAATTGTCTGCTTTTTCTGGCTTTTTTCAATTAAGACGGCACATGGAGCAGAGACCTTCAGTGTAAGCCCTTTGGCTTTCAGCTGGCTGTTTGCATCATAGAATACAGCTTCTGTCACATTCTGTTTATGTGTTCTGACCGCTTGTACTAGAGTATCATTTCTAAGAACTTCAAAGAATGGCTTGTTGACAGCCATTTCATTGCCCATATAAACTACATACCCGTAGGAGTCATTAACAGGTTTTTGTCCATGGTCAATCCATAGTCGTAAGGTAGAAACACTTTCCGGCAAATCTTTTTTATTTTTGTTGGAAGGGTTGAGTTTGCTCCACATAGTTGGTCGTTTTTCGCAAATCATGTGAAGTTGGTGTGCAGAACCTGGCAATAATGCATAGCTGAATTTGTTTTCTTGGGAAACCCAATTGAACTTTTGCTTGTGAGCAGTCAGCATTTCTTCTTTCCCTGCCGATAGAATATCATTGGTGTTTTGCACAACTACCGGAGAAGTCCATGCTGTTTGTTCGATTGTAGTATGGATACGCCCTTCCATTTTCGGATTGAGATTAGTGATGCCTGCCCCTAAAGCTATCATATAATTACCTAAGATGAAATAGCTCTTATGGGCTTTTACTCCATAAAGGATTGGATTTTCCTTTTCGGCTTTAAGGGCTGCATGAGGGTCTTTTTTCATATTTCCGTTTATCTTTTCGAAGATATAGCCCGCTACGGCGTTTTCACCTCCATAGGTTGCTCCTGCTGCAAAATTATGTCGGCTGCAATATCCCCTCCAGTTGGTGACAGGTTTCAGTTGATTCATGCCTTGGCGTGCAGTCACTCCAGGTAAAGACAAGACATCCCATCCTCCCATGACACGGAAATACTCATCACCATTGCGTTGGAACAAGGTAGCTCCGTCAGTTGGGCAGAAGTTATAATTGTCGGCAAAGGCTGCACTTTCCAGTCCGTCACATCTCACTGAAGCCATGTTGATATGCAGATGATAGTCTTTGTTTTTCTTGGTTAAGTCGTCATTGTTGAAAAACCAACGTGTTCCATTATAGAGTCCTTCATCATAGCCATCCATATTGATACGGTGCTGTTTGGCTTCCGTTTGTAGTTGCTTCAACTCATCCAGCTGCTTTGCATTAAACGAACCGCTCCAGTTTTTCAGCAAAACATTCAGCATTTTCAAGTAAGGGATATCCTTTTCTGTGGGATTATAGACATACGAACCGCGGTCGAGTCCAGGCAGGCGGAATCCTTTGTAGTAATACCAGTTTCCTCCTCTCATGAAATTCATCAGTGAATCTACATTCTCCTTGCTCAGGCTTTTAGCCCATGGTGTACCTTTCAACATGCCCAGCATATTCAAGGCACTGAAAGTTCCGTCGATAGGATATCCCCAGATGAGGCATTGTTTGCCATGTCCCCATCCGGCCCCATCGGCAGTGAAACCTTCTGTCCAAAAAGCTTCATGGAAAGTTGGCTGTGAAGTCATGCTGATACCTTTTTGGGCCACTTCCGAAAGAAGGTCTACCATCGGGATAGAGCTATACATGGCCGCTACCGAGAGCAGAGGACGGTAAGCCAACGCATTTCCTCCCACCCACCATACATGATTTTTGAAGCGGTCAATACTTACCACATTCTTGTCTGTATCGTCATTTCTCAAAGGTTGGGTGTAAGCTTGCAGTCCAAGGGCTTTCAGCATATCGCAAGCCTGTTTCAGAGAAGATGGAGCTTCTCCTTTTTCTGCTTGATCCATTTCTTTCAGATAAGCAAAGTAGATATTTGCAGCAGCTGCAGGTATGGCAAAGCAAGAAGCATGGAATCGGGGCATATCGTTGGGACGTGCAGTTTCCAACATGCCATAATGGATGATAGCTTTCCATATTTTTTCATCCATGGCTTGTGTGGCACTGATTTTACCTTTACGATAAGCATCACCTATGTAGTAGATACGTGTCAGTGCCTGATTCAGAAAGATACCTACTTTGTCGTCGGTTGTATTCTGGTATCCTTTGTGGTAAGCATCTTCTTTAATAAACAATTCTTCGGTAGCTTTAAAGTCGGCGAATTGCCCCTCGTCAGTTAGCAGTGCCAGATATTTTTCAGCCGGTTCGGCCTTGAAATGTTTGTCTACCCTGAAAGGATTATTGAAGAAATAAGACCGCAGTTTCTGTATAGCAGTCTTTTTTTCAGCAGGTTGTACCTGTTGTGCCTCTTTGTAATAGCGGTGATAGTTGGCAAAAGCAAACTCTTGTTCTGGAGTTAACGTATGCTGTTTCTGTTCTTCAGCCTGCATTTGTGGGGTACCCATCAAAAAGAAGCAGGCAAGTAATGCATGTAGATGCTTCATGTGTAGTAGATAAAATAATAATAATAAGCAATAGTTATTTAGCAAAAATAATAAAAAGGGCTGGAGATACATTCCCCAGCCTTTCTATGATGGCATAATTAATTAGTATCCCATATTGTTATCCCATCCAGTCTGTTCAATCTGCGCATAAGGAATAGGGAAATAATAGTGCTTGTTTTCTTGGAAGATAGAGCCGTTCCATTTATCGGCTTTCACCTGACTTACTTTTTCAAGTCGTACCAATTCAAACCATCTTTTCATTTCGGCAAAGAACTCCCATCCTCTTTCATCTGAAACTGCTTTTAAGAATTCTTCAGGATTAGTAGTGTCGGTCAGTTTCGGATCTGCTGGATAACCCTGTGCTCGTTTCTGTACTTCATTCAATTGCTTCAGAGCTTCAGGAGAAACAGAGTTTGTAGCACGTGTGGATGCTTCTGCATACATCAACAAAACTTCTGCATATCTATAAATGCAGGTGATACCATTAGCTTGTGCACTCTTTCCTGCTTTTCCTTCATTATAGTCATAATATTTGGAAATAGCAGGCAGTTTATCTGCACTTTCAGTATAATTGACAAGCCCTTTCTTAGTGTTCCATTCAGTCATGTAGTTCCATGCTTTGCGTTCATCTTCTGGATACTTCTTGTAGAACTCTTCATTTCCATAATAGTCAGCCCATCCAGCTCTTGGTGCAAAGTCGCTTGGATAATATGATTTTCCATAGTTGCTGGCTGTTTTCAATTTTGCATTATGGTGAAGGGCAAATAAGATTTCATTGCCTTGCTCCTTGTTTGCTTCTTTCCAAAGGTCTGCATACTTTTTAGTAAGGTTTAACCCGGCAGCTGCAGCGTTGTCAATAATTTCCTTGCTGGTTTCTGCAGCTAGTTGGTATGCTTCTTTCCCTTTCATAAGAGGCCATCCAGCCATTGCCATATAAGCGTCAGCCAAACAGGCTTTTGCTGCCCATTTAGAAGGAGTAGAACTGAATCCGCTACGGCTTTTAGAAGGAAGCAGTTCGGTTGCTGTTATCAAGCTAGGGATAATGGCTTTATCATAAATATCAGCAACTTTTGTTCTCGGAGTATTTCGGGTACCATCTTCTTCTTTCAGAATCAAAGGAGCATCACCAAATAGTCTTACAACGTAAAGATAAGACATTCCGCGTAAGAAATAGGCTTCTCCAATCACCTCTTTAAATTTCTGGGCTTCTTTTTCATTTGAAGGAAGTTGTACATTGTTGATAATCTTGTTTGCATTGTTGATGACTGTATAGAATATGGCCCAACTAATATCTAGGTCGGCTGTATTTATTACAGTATTCGGAGAAAGCCGGTCGTATAAAGCTAACGGGTTATTAGGTTTTGCTGCACGATAGGTGATATCATCGGCACAAACGTTAAAGCGTTGCATACGAGAATTAAAGCCATAGTTTTCTCTCCAAAGGTCATTGTAAAGACCAGAAGTTGCTTTTTGCAGACCTTTTAGATCCATCTTGTTAAAATAGTCTCCTTCTGTAATAAAAGATTGAGGAGCTTGGTCTAGGTCTACACAAGAAGTATTGAATAATAAACTGCATGCTAGAGCAGTTATATAGGTAAACTTTTTCATGTTATCTTCGTTTTTTTAGGTCATGATAAAAATTAGAAAGTGAAATTCAATCCTATCAGATAATTGCGGCTGTTAGGATATGATCCCCAGTCTACACCTTGAATCAACGGGCTGCCCAATGTCGCTTCTGGGTCCAGTCCCGAATATTTAGTGATGTGGAATGGGTTTTGGATAGAAGCATATACACGCAAGTTGTTGATGCCTAGCTGGCGGCAAGCAGCATCTGGTAAAGAATATCCCAAAGTAATGCTTTTCATCTTGACGAAACTTCCGTTTTCAACGAAGCGACTGCTGAATACTTTACTTTCTGTTCCTCCTTTTACAAATCCCGGTACATCTGTATTGGTATTGGTTGGAGTCCAACGGTTCAAAAAGTCAGGGAGTGGAGTAACAGGCGCCATATTCTGTCCGGAAATCGTATTGAATCCCATCTGATGGGTGGCGTTGTAAATATCAAATCCGTGGAATCCGACAATGAAGAATGAGAAGTCGAAATCTTTATATTTGAAAGAGTTGTTCCATCCCCAGTTGAATGTAGGTTGTCCACATCCGATAATCTTTTGGTCTTTATCATTCAGTTTACCGTCTTGATTGAGGTCGGCATATTTAGAGTTACCTGCTACGACTTTATAAACCTGACCGTTGGTTTTCCCGTTTGTGTTACCGTCTGCATCGACGAAAGGTGCATTGACTTCATCTTCCTGCCAAATACCATCGAAGGAATATCCCCAGAAAGTACCAAGTTTTTCACCTTCAATCATTTGGAACAGTTGGTTTTGATATTTTCCAGCTTGTTGTTGGCGGTGGTTAAGAGTAGGGATTTTGTTGAATGTCCCCTTGTTGTGTGATAAAGTCAAGTCACTGTGCCAGCTGAAATCTTTACCTGTAAAAGGGTCAGCACTGACTGTTACTTCAACACCTGTATTTTTGATTTCTCCGGCATTCATCAATAATTTTCCATATCCCATATGGACAGGCTGGGCTACTTCCAGCAAGATGTCTTTAGATAGCTTGTTATACCAGTCGGCTGTGATGCGCAAGCGACCGTTGAGTGTACCGAAATCGACACCAATGTTGAACTGGTCATTGCGTTCCCATTTCAAGTATGGGGCAGCAGGACGAGAAATCTTATATGAAGTGCTGCCATCACTGTTTCTTACAGGCTCAAGTTTTGAATAAATACGGTATGCTTCGATGGCTTGGTTACCTACAGAGCCGAATCCAGCACGTAGTTTTAACTGGTCGATATAAGGATTGTCTACCAAAAAACTTTCCTGTTTCAAATCCCATGCCAATGCAGCCGAAGGGAAGTAACTCCATTTGTCTACCAGGCGTGAAGATCCGTCTGCGCGTATTGACGCTGTAATCATATAGCGGTTCATTAAAACGTAGTTGAAGCGTAACATAGCAGACATTAATGTGTTGATTGTACGGTTTGATGAAACTTTAGACAAGTTGGCATCAGACCACGCTAGGTTGTTTTCGCCGATAATATCGATGTAATCCAAATTGTAAGCATCACTTGTGTGATTGTAGTTATTATCGTAAGACTGTTCGAATACAGCGGTGGCATTGATACGATGATTACGGTTGAATTCCTTTATATAGCTTAATGTATTAGTGTTTAGCCAAGAAGCGTTCCAGTAGCTAGTTGCTTTACCTTCTGTCATGTTGTTTTTAAAGCTATAGTAACTTTTTTCATTTTCAACAGCGGTATTCAGCCTGTTGTCGAAAGACACGCCAAACTGGGTACGGAAACTTAATCCGTCAATGATGTCGAAGTTCAGATAACCTTGCAAGCGGTTGTTAAGAGTTTTGTTCAGGCGGTTGTTTTCCCAAATATGTCCCATCGGGTTATAGCTAGGGCTTCCTTCAAAGAATTTGTTGTTGTATTTTCCATCTTCATCCTTCGGATTAATGGTATTAGGGAAATAAGTAGCTTGCTGAATCAATCCGTCATATTCACTGATATGTGGGGAACTGTTTTCTTTATAGAATCCATATACGTTGATTCCGGCTTTCAGCCAAGATTTGATTTTGGTATCCACTTTTACTCTCCAACTGTACATTTTACTTTCAGATTCTTTGATGATACCTTGGTCGTTTTGATAACGGATAGAAGCCAGAAAGTTGGTTTTTTCACCACCTCCAGCTACAGACAATTCATAGTTTTGTGTAACAGCAGGTTTGCGGAAGATAGCTCTTGAATAGTCGAATCCGGCAGAGCCATTTCTGAAGGCTTCCAGTTGTTCTGCATTATAATAATGGTAGTCCCCTTTTCCATAATATTCTTTTCCGAAGTCGTTTACTACTTGAGCATATTCATAAGGTGACAATGCATCTGGGTATTTTGCAATAGTCTTGATGTTGGCAAAAGCATTCAATGAAACAGACAGTTTGTCTTTTTCCGGATTTTTGGTAGAAACCAAGATGACACCGTTGGCACCTCTTGAACCATATACAGCAGTAGCCGATGCATCTTTCAAGACTTCAATAGAAGCAATGTCGGCAGGATTTAATGACTGAAGAGAACCACCGATAAATCCGTCGATAACTACCAGCGGGCCAGTTTCTGCTGTAATGGAGTTGATGCCACGAACACGGATAGTGTTGTCTTTACTTGGGTCGCCAGAACCTGACAATACAGATACACCAGCCATACGTCCTTGTAGCGCATCGGAAATGTTTCCTGTAGGGGTGGATTTTAATGCATCGGAAGTTTTTACAGATGCAACGGCACCTGTCAAGTCGCTTTTGCGTTGTACTCCATATCCTACTACCACAACTTCCTCCAAGATTTCAGTGTCTTCTGCAAGAGAGATATTGAAGTGAGTTTTACCGTTTACGGCAATTTTTTGTGTTTGATAGCCAATGTAGGAAATGACTAAATTTGCATTAGAAGCAACATTTGAAATCGTGAAATTACCGTCAAAGTCGGTAATGGTTCCGTTGGTAGTTCCTTCTACTAAAATTGAAGCACCAATAATGGCCTCCCCTTTAGTATCTGTAACCACTCCATTTACATTTAGCTGTTGTGCAGAGACGCATACGGCAAAGATGAAAAGCAGCATGCTCAATACAGCTCTTTGAATAAAAGAATGTTCTTTCATAGATAGGTGTTTAAATGTGTAAAAAAAAATAGTATTAGTATCATGGGTGTGTTAGACCGTTGATATCGGTTGCAATCTTACGAAGAAAGAGTGCAATGAAGATTTAATTTTGTACAATAAAGATACAAAATAATACATTTTAAAAACAATAATATATACCTATCTGTATGTCAATATGTTGTAATATTGTGCTAGAGGCTTTAGCAGGGAAACAACAGTTATTTTCCTGCTAAAATCACCCGGTCGCCAGCTCTTTTGGCCATGATGATTTGCGTTTGCTGCAGATCTTTATAATGCATCATGATCTGTTGGCAGCGTTCAGGGTCTTGCATCACCTGCGGGTCGGTGAGGCTCATGAGAGTATGTTTCATCTCCTCGTCTACAATTGAAATCTTGAAGTCGATGAGTAGGCGTGGTATCAATTCACAAAGTCTCTCCTCGTCGGTCAGGATTTTCTGTGCTTTTGAGTGATATTTGCTGAGTTGGTAACGCTCGTTGATGATATCCACAGCCAATTTGCTGATTTCCGGTTTGGGGTGTGAGATGAAATATCTTTCGGTGGTGAAACCTTCATCGTGCAGGTGAGCTTCTATTTCCTGCAAGATAAGTCGGTGGCGACTGTCATGGAATTGCAGTTCGTCCTCTTTCAGACTGGCAAGGATGAATTCAGCTACCGAGCAGTCTACCTGTTCTCCCTCTTCGTTCTCCAGTTTGCACATGAATTTCTCCCCGTATCGGATAAGCATTTTCACCAGTTCTCGTTCTTTGATAAAGAACAACTTTTGGTCATTCCCGGAAGTAGGGATTAAAGATGTATAAGTGTCCTCTATGACAGGAGGAGGGGGTACATTTACAGGTATTTCTACCCCTTCAAGTCTTGAGGATGGTGCTTCGTTGGTTTTCTCAACGTCAGATTTCTGCATATCGTTTCCTTCTGCGGTACGTTGTTCCCTCAGGCGTCGCCGTTCCTCTTCCTTCTTGCGGTTTTCATGCGCCTGCTCGATAAGTTTGGCGGTAGCTTCCACTAGAATTTTTTCTTCCATTTCCAGCAGTTGGCTACATTCCCTGATGTATACAGAGCGGACTATCGCATCTGGAATGACCGATATGCTTTTTACGATACTCGAAATCAGTGAAGCCTTTTTTATGGGGTCTTTCCCGGCCTCTTCCATCAGCAGGTTGGTCTTGAAGCGGATAAAGTCCACCTCATGGTTGTTGATGTATGCTTGGTAGTCGGTGGCATTATGTTTGCGTGCAAAGCTATCCGGGTCATCACCGTCAGGGAGCAGGCATACCTTAATGTTTAATCCCTCTTCCAGCAGCATATCAATACCTCGGATACTTGCCTTGATACCAGCCCCGTCGCCGTCGTACAATACGGTCACGTTGTTGGTGAAACGATGAATCAGCCGGATTTGTTCCGGGGTGAGTGCAGTACCCGATGAGGCCACCACATTCTCAATGCCACTTTGATGCATGGAAATCACGTCGGTGTATCCTTCTACCAGAAAGCAGCGGTCCTGTTTCACGATAGCATGTTTGGCAAAGAAGATGCCGTAAAGTTCTCGGCTTTTGTGATAGACTTCCGATTCGGGCGAGTTGACATACTTCATCTGCACATTTTTGGTTGCGCTGCTTAATACGCGTCCACCAAAAGCCACCACCTTGCCGGATATAGAATGTACGGGGAAGATGACACGTCCCCAAAAGCGGTCTCTCAAGCTGCCGTTGTCTTTTTGGTAGCAGAGTCCGGTCTTAATCAAATACTCTTCTTTATATCCTTTCTGTATGGCAGTACGGGCCAGTGCATCGTGGTTGTCGGTGCTGTATCCCAATTGGAATTTGCGGATGATGTCATCTCTGAATCCACGGCTTCTGAAGTAATTCATGCCAATTTGCTGTCCTTCAGTTTGGTTATACAGAACATCTTGAAAATACTCGGCAGCAAACTGGTTGACCACCAGCATACTTTCTCTCAAGCTGTGTGCCTGTTTCTCTTCGTCGGTGAGTTCTCTTTCTTTGATTTCGATGTTATATTTCTTGGCCAGCCATTTCAGGGCTTCATAATACGACATCTGTTCATGTTCCATGATGAAATGGACCACGTTTCCACCTTTTCCGCAGCTGAAACATTTGCACAGGCCTTTAGATGGAGAAACGCTGAAAGAAGGTGTCTTTTCGTTGTGGAAAGGGCATAAACCAATGTAATTCACCCCTCTTTTGCGAAGAGTGACAAACTCAGACACTACATCAACAATCTGTGCAGCGTCCAAAATACGGTCTATCGTCTGTTGGTCTATCATATTAGAGAGCGAAGTTAATAAAAAAAAATGAAATGGCTGTTATGCTTGCTTTTTTTGCCCATTTGGAATGGGGTGTAAAATCTTGCCGTTATTTTGGAAGAATCTTGCCGTCATTTTGGTGAAAATATGCCGTCATTCTGGTGGAAATGTGCCGACGATCTGAAAAAAATATATCGTCGATCTGGAAAAAATATGCCGACGATTTCAGAAGAGGGTATAAATCTCTATTTTTAGTGGTAGGACATATATATAATAAGGTGTAGCAGGAAGGGAGAATTTATTGTTTTGTAATTGGTATTCTAGGAATTGATAGTATTTTTATATTATTTAATATTTTGTTAGGGTAGTATGAATGTAAAATCTGGCAAAATGACAATTTATGATATAGATAATTCTTTTTATATTTTGATATAATGATAGATATTTACCTTATATTTATTATAAATGATATTATATATTTTACATTAGTAAATAATTGATATTACAAAATATAATGATAAAAAATTTCAATATTTATTGTTATGTAAATAAAAAACATTTATTTTTGTGAAAAACATAATAGTTAATTGAGTGAGTGTTTATGAAAAGAAGATTTATGATGTTTTGTGCCTATCTACTTATAGGGATAGGCCTAGCTGTAGCACAAACATCCGAAATCAAGGGTGTTGTGTTGTCTGCTGAGAACGGTGAGCCGATTATCGGTGCGTCAGTTTTAGTACAAGGTACAAATACCGGTACAATTACAGACGTTGATGGTAAATTTAGTGTGAAACTGAAAAAGGGAGGAAAACTGCAGATTAGTTTTGTGGGGATGAAGACTTTGACGATTGTTGGGAAAGACAACATGACCATTAGATTGGAATCTGATTCTGAATTATTGGATGAAGTGGTAGTAACCGGTATGCAACGTATGGATAAGCGATTGTTTACAGGATCTTCTACCCAGATTGCAGCAGAAAATGCCAAATTGGATGGTGTGCCCGATGTGAGTCGTGCTTTGGAAGGTCGTGCAGCTGGTGTATCTGTACAGAATGTATCAGGTACATTTGGTACAGCTCCAAAGATTCGAGTACGTGGTGCTACGTCCATTTACGGTAGTTCTAAGCCGTTGTGGGTGGTAGATGGAGTAATCATGGAAGATGTGACAGAAGTCAGTGCAGATGAACTTTCTTCCGGTAATGCTGAAACATTGATCAGTTCTGCTATTTCAGGCTTGAATGCTGACGATATTGAAAGTTTTCAAATATTGAAAGATGGTTCTGCAACTTCTATTTATGGTGCTCGTGCAATGGCAGGTGTAATTGTAGTTACCACCAAGAAAGGTAAGGCAGGCTCCAACAAGATTAGCTACACAGGTGAATTTACCATGCGTATGAAACCTAATTACCGGAATTTCAATATCATGAATTCCCAGGAACAGATGGACGTATACAAGACTATGGAAAGCAACGGGTACCTTAATTTTGCCGAGGTCTATCGTGCTTCAGACAGTGGTGTTTATGGAAAGATGTATCATTTGATTAACAGCTATAATCCGAACACAGGTTTCGGATTAATGAATACTCCGGAAGCGAGAAATGCTTATCTGAGGACAGCGGAGTATCGTAATACAGACTGGTTTGATATTCTGTTTAAGAATTCTCTGTCTCAGAACCATGCTATCAGTATGTCTAGTGGTACAGAAAAAGCGTCTTATTACACCTCCTTGAGTGTGATGAACGACCCGGGGTGGACTGAGCAGAGTAAGGTTCAGCGATATACAGCAAATATCAATGCGATGTATAATATTTCCAAGCATGTGAGTTTGAACTTGATAGGTAATGCTTCTTATCGTAAGCAGCGTGCCCCTGGAACATTAAGCTCTACCCTAGATCCTGTAAGCGGCGAAGTGAGACGTGACTTTGATATCAACCCGTATTCTTATGCTTTGAATACTTCACGTGCATTAGACCCTAAGGAATATTATGTAAGAAACTATGCTCCATTTAATATCTTGCATGAACTAGGCAACAACTATATTGACTTAGATGTAGTTGATTTGAGATTCCAGGGAGAGTTGAAATGGAAACCATTTAAGAAGGTGGAACTTGCCGCATTAGGTGCTTATAAGTATTCTACAACTAATCAGGCACATAAAATTACAGACTTTTCCAATCAAGCATGGGCTTTTCGTGCAATGGACGATGCTACCATCCGAAGTGCCAATCCATGGTTGTATACAGATCCGGATGTTATCAATACATTGCCTCAGTCTGTATTGCCGGTAGGAGGTTTCTATAAGGAAACAAAATATGGAATGAACAGTTACGATTTCCGTTCTACTATCAGCTATAATGATGTGTATAATGAAAAGCATATCTTTAATTTCTTTGGAGGTATGGAAGTCAATGCAATTAACCGTACACGTACTTGGTTCAATGGAGTAGGTTTGCAGTATGATATGGGTATGCTTCCCTCATATAGCTACCTGTTCTTCAAGCAGGGAAAAGAAGAGAATGCCGATTATTTCACTATAAACACAACACGTGCGCGTAATGTTGCTTTTTTCGGTACTGCCACTTATTCATACAATGGCAAGTATACTGTAAACGGAACAGTTCGCTATGAAGGCTCAAATAAATTAGGAAAGAGTCATTCGGCCCGTTGGCTGCCTACTTGGAACGTATCTGGAGCTTGGAATGCACACGAGGAAAGTTGGTTTGAAAATTTACGTCCGGCATTGTCTAATCTGACATTGAAGGCATCTTATTCATTGACAGCAGACCGCGGTCCGGCAGAGATTTCCAATTCAATGGTTATCATCAACAGTTATAATCCGTATCGTCCGTTTGCCAGTGTTGGTGAATCTGGATTGCAAATTAGCGAATTGGAAAACAGTGAGCTTACTTATGAGAAGAAACATGAATTGAACTTAGGAGCAGAAATTGGTTTTTTGGACAACCGTCTTAATCTGTCATTAGACTGGTACAAGCGTGATAACTATGATCTTATTGGCGTCATCAATACAATGGGTGTAGGTGGAACTACTTCCAAATATGCCAATGTAGCCAGCATGAAATCTCATGGTTTTGAGTTTACATTGTCAACTCAAAATATTGTTACCAAGAACTTTAAATGGAATACTGACTTGATTTTCTCTAAAGCAAAGAATGAAGTAACTGATTTGGATGCCAGGTCACGTGTTATAGATATGATTTCTGGAGTAGGTTTTGCTAGAGAAGGCTATCCGGTACGTTCTTTGTTCTCTATGGATTTTAGGGGATTGAATGAATCTGGTTTGCCTACTTTCATAAATGAAAATGGTGATATGACTATCAGTGATATTAATTTTCAAGAACGTGACTTGAAAGACCATTTGGTTTATGAAGGTCCTACCGACCCTACTATTACCGGTAGTTTGGGCAACGTGTTCACATATAAGAACTGGAAATTGAACGTGTTCATTACTTATTCGTTTGGAAATGTGATTCGTCTGGATCCGGCATTCAGCAATCAATATTCTGACTTGGATGCGATGCCGAAAGAATTTATAAACCGTTGGACTCTTCCGGGAGATGAAAGCCGTACTACTATTCCGGTAATTGCAGACCGTCGTATGAATAAACAAGACCCTAATCTGTCTCGTGCATACAATGCATACAATTATTCAACAGACCGTATTGCAAAAGGTGATTTTATCCGTATGAAAGAAATTTCTTTAGGATATGATTTCCCGAAGAGCTGGGCAAAAAGTTTGAGAATAAGTAATCTGGGACTTAAGCTACAGGCTACTAACTTGTTCTTGATTTACTCAGATAAGAAACTGAATGGACAAGACCCTGAATTCTTTAACACCGGTGGTGTAGCGGCTCCTATACCTAAGCAGTTTACTTTGACTTTGAGATTAGGAATTTAAGACGTTAACTATTTGAATGTGACAATATGAAAAAATATAGATTATTTAGTGCGATGCTGGTTGCTGCGTTTCTACTTCCTGCTTGTGATGACTTCTTGGATACAGTGCCAGATAATAGAGCCGAAATAAACTCAGCAGATAAAGTTACCAAGTTGTTGGTTTCTGCTTATCCTCAGGCATTTCCTTTAGTGATGTGGGAGATGGCTTCGGATAATATAGTAGACAATGGAGCAAAATATGATTTTACTGACCAGGTTATCCAAGATGCTTATCTTTGGAAGGATGTACGAGCAAGTGTCCATTCGGATGCTCCGCAAGGACTTTGGGATAATCTTTATTCAGCGATTGCTGCTTCTAATCATGCGTTGCAGGCTATTGAGGCGATGGGAAATCCTAAGGGGATGAATCCTCAACGTGGTGAAGCGTTGATTTGCCGTGCTTATGCTCATTTTATTTTGGTCAACACATTCTGTGTGGCCTATAATCCGCAGACTGCAGCTAAGGAGTTGGGCATTCCTTATGCTACCGAACCTGAAACTACAGTGGCTCCTCATTATGAACGAGGTACTTTGGAAGAAACTTATAGACAGATAGAAGAGGATATTCAGGCGGCATTGCCTTTGATAGATGACAACATCTATACTGTTCCAAAATATCATTTCAACCAAAAGGCTGCCTATGCTTTTGCATCTAGATTCTATTTGTTTTATGTAAAAGGAGACAAGTCTAATTATGAAAAGGTTTTGGAGTACGGGGAAAAGGTATTGGGAGTAGACCCTTCATTGATGCTTCGTTCTTATCAGACTGATTTGGGAGCTTTTAGTGACTTTGAGAATAGGGCAGATGCATTTATTGCAGATAAAGTGAAAACTAACTTGCTGATTACTCCGGTATATTCTTCTTGGCCTTATATTTATGGTCCTTATTCGATGGACAAGCGTTATGGAATGAACCGTGATATTGTAACAGCTGAAACTTTATGGGCTGATGGACCTTGGGGAGGAGCCAGCGGATTGTTTTATGCTAGTTTGAACGGCTCAGAGCAGAAAATGAGTTTTTTCAAATATCGCATGTATTTTGAGTATACCGACAAAGTGAATGGTATCGGCTATCGTCATGCTGTTATTGTACCTTTCACGGCAGATGAAACACTGATGTGCTGTGCCGAAGCTTTGGTTATGAAAGCACAGCCAGATTATCCGAAGGCTGTAGAATACATCAATATGTGGATAAAGTCGCATGAGGGTTCTGGTGAATATGGAAGACCTGATATGGTGACAGAAAATGGTATTGTGGATTTCTTTGAAGGAATAAAAGAAACTCCTGTTCCTGTAATAAGTAAAAATCAGCGTACCATCAAGAAAAGACTGAATCCTATTTTCCCATTTGGGGACAAGAAACAGGAGAATTTCATTCATTGTATTCTTCAAATGCGTAGAATTGAATTGATACATGATGGACTCCGTTGGTTGGATATCAAACGTTATGGAATAGAAATATCTCATGACCGTGACAGTATGGAGCCTGTGGTGTTGACAAAAGATGATCCTCGTCGTGCTATGCAGTTGCCGCAGGATGTTATCAATGCAGGTTTACAGGCAAATCCAAGATAGAAACTTAAATAAAAGAAAAATATGAAAAAACTAAGAATTATATTCTATTTGTTTGTTGCGTTGGGAATGGCTTCTTGTAGCAACGATGATGATTTAGATTTAAAAAGTATCTATGATACAAATCCTATAGAGCGTAATGAATTAGACAAGTGGATTCTTGAAAATTATGTCAAGGAATATAATATTGATTTGAAATACCGTTTTGATGATAAGGAGTCAGATCTTGACTATAATGTTATTCCGGCAGATTATAACAAGTCGGTCGCCTTGGCGCAATTGGTAAAGTATCTTTGGATGGATGCTTATACAGAATTGCTTGGACCGGATTTTCTACGTACCTATTGTCCTAAAATCATGCATTTTGTAGGTTCTCCAGAATATAATACAGCAAGTGGTTCAATGGTGCTTGGTACAGCTGAAGGTGGAATGAAGATAACCTTGTTTAATGTAAACGGATTGGAAGTGAAAAATCCGGATATGGACTTGTTAAATGAATGGTATTTCAAGACGATGCATCATGAATTTGCGCATATTCTTCATCAAACAAAGAATTATTCTACAGACTTTAATCAGTTGAGTGACGGTAAGTATACGGGTGAAGGTTGGGTGAATATCACCAACAAACGTGCTCGTGAAATGGGCTTTGTTACTAATTATGCATCGACTTTGGTTGATGAAGATTTCGTAGAAACGATAGCCAATTACATTGTCAAGTCGGACGAGGAATGGCAACAGATCCTGGATGATGCTTTAGTGAAAAAGAACGGGAAAGTGGTGGACGACAGTGGGCGTAGAACCATACTTGCTAAGTTTCAAATGGTAAAAGATTATTTGGCAAATTCATGGAATATTGATTTGGTCAAGTTGCATGAAAATGTGCAGGAACGTCAGGCTAAAGTGCCGGAAATGGATTGGGAAACACTTAAATAAGTAAGATTATGAAAAAAATATATTTGGTATTATCGTGGATGTGTTTACTCTTTTTGGGAGCATGTAATCCAGAAGTGGATGCTGTATTTGATGGAACATCTTCGAGTAGAATGAGTGAAGCATTAAAAGTACATTTCGAAAAACTTACAGGAGCAACCAATGGTTGGTTGATGGAATATTACCCAAGCAATATACAGAGATATGGTGGATATAATGTGTTGGTTTCGTTTAGTAAGGATGGACATATTACGGTTTCTGCCGATATTGCAGACCCAAGTATAACTGCTACTAGTTTGTTTCGTTTGAAAGAGCAATCAGGTCCTACCTTGACAGTCGATTCTTATAATGAGATATTTCATTTCTTTTCAGATCCAGCTTCTGGTGTAGGACATACCGGTTTAGGTATGGAAGGTGACTATGAGTTTACCATTATGTCATCTACAGAGGAACAGATAATATTGAAAGGTAAGAAAACTAATAATCGTATTGTGATGACTGCTCTTCCTGATGAATTTAATTGGCAAGATTATCTTGCTCGGATCGGTGAATCGGAAAGTAAGATAAAATCTAAGTATGATTGTACAATAGGTGATATGGTATGTAAAGCTTCCTCTTCTTATCGCTCATTTTCCTTTAGTTTTGAAGAAAATGGAGAAATGATAACTCGGATTTTTTCTTATATTCAAACTTTGACAGGAGTGAAGTTTTATGAGCCTGTTCACTTGAATGGGGTGTCTGTTTCTGAGTTAAAATACCAGGAAAAAGGAAAGTTGGTTTCTGAAAATGGCTTATTGTCTATGACACCTATCCCTCCTAAACCGGCGGAATTGTTTCTTCAAGGTGGTCCTTGGTTTGTGACTTTTGCAGGTACAAGTGCTTCTTTGCAGAATATGATGGCTTTTGGTTGTGAAAAAATCAAGCAAGGAATAGGAGCTTATCCAGATTATTTCATAATTGGAAGTTATCTTTATAATGATTACAGTTTGAACTTGGTGACAGGAGAAACTGCTGGTGCGTTGCTGCTTGAAAGTGCAATTGTAGATGGAAACACAGTGGCTCTAGCTTTGGTAGGAAGAGGTGATAATCAAGGTGTGGCTTATTGGAATTGCGGTGGAGCTTATCTGTTTCAAGTTGTAGCTAGTATGGGTAATCCGAAAATGTGGAATGTAGAACCTAATGATGCAGATGCTCCTACATCATTTAAGATGACAGAAGTGGGTAATCCGGATAATGTAATCATGGTAACTGACCAGAAAACATCGTTTGGGTACAAATAAAGATTTTTCTCTCTTATAAAGTTTACTATATATTGGAGCGGTTGGCTTTGTGAAAAGCCAACCGCATTTTTTATTGATGTTTGGTGCAGGATTATTTTGCGAAAAGAAAGGTAAAGGGCAAAAATGAACTTTTTTTAATTTTTATTCAAAAAAAGTTCATTTTTGTCTAAGTGTTTTTATGGGGGATGGTTGTTATATGATTAGTTTATCTAATAAAGAAACTGAAAAACAACTAAATTAAAAAATAAACCTTAAAAAAGCAGGCATGAAAAGCAAAAAATCTTGCAGGTGTTCGAAGCGGGTTCTTCGATCATTGTTTCTGTCGACGCTATTTGTTGCCCCTGTGCAATTTGCGTCAGCACAGTTGAATATTGCTTTGTCAGATGCTCCGTTGGGCATGATGATTCAGCAGATTCAATCTCAGTCAAAGTATCAGTTCTTTTATGACGATGCGTTGGCAAGTACCAAAATTTCTTCAGTCAATGTGAAAGATGCTTCAGTAGAAGAAGTGTTGGACAAGGCACTGGCCGGAAAAGGCATCAACTATAAGATTGATGAGAATGTGGTGTACTTGTCAAAGAGGGTAAATTCTTCTGCCCATCATTCAGAAGCAGAGAAGAAGACGGTAACCGGATACATTGTAGATGGGAAAGGTGAACCGTTGATTGGTGTTACTGTAATAGAAAAGGGTACTACCAACGGGGCTATCACCGATTTTGATGGTAAGTATTCATTGAGTGTATCGGAAAAAGCAGTTTTGCAGTTCTCTTATGTAGGCTACAAGAGTGTAGAAATGTCGGTGGCAGGCAAAAGTACTATCAACCTGACTATGCACGAAGATACAAAGGTATTGGATGAAGTGGTGGTTACTGCATTGGGTATCAAGCGTTCTGAAAAGGCACTTTCATATAATGTACAGCAAGTGAATTCTGACGATATTATTGCCAATAAAGATGCGAATTTTGTCAATTCATTGAGCGGTAAGGTGGCCGGTGTCAATATTAATGCGTCATCATCTGGTGTGGGTGGTGTGTCAAAGGTAGTGATGCGTGGTACTAAATCCATTATGCAGTCATCAAATGCCCTTTATGTCATTGATGGTGTTCCGGTCTTTTCAGGCCGTGGCAATAAGGGAGGTACCGAGTTTGACTCTCAAGGAGCTTCTGAGCCAATTGCAGATATCAATCCGGAAGATATTGAATCAATGTCTGTTTTGACTGGTGCTGCTGCAGCTGCACTTTATGGTTCTGATGCTGCCAATGGTGCTATTGTTATCACCACCAAGAAGGGTAAGGAAGGCAAGTTGAGTGTGACTGTAAACAGTAATACAGAAATTTCCAGGCCATTTGTAATGCCTCGCTTCCAAACCCGATATGGAACAGGTTCGGAAGGTGTATACAGTGCAACCAGTGCAAAGAGCTGGGGGGCACATCTTACGGAAATGAATTATTATGGTTATGACCCTAAAGATGACTATTTCCAGACCGGTATCATTGGTTCGGAAAGTATCTCATTATCTACAGGTACAGAAAAGAACCAGACTTATGCATCGGCTGCTGCTGTGAACTCTAAAGGAATCATACCTAACAACAAGTATAACCGATATAATTTCACAGCCCGTAATACCACTTCATTCTTGAACGATAAGATGAAACTGGATATCAGTGCAAGCTATATTCTTCAGAATGACCAAAACATGACTAACCAGGGAACTTATAACAATCCGTTGGTAGGTGCATATCTGTATCCAAGAGGTAATGACTGGGAAGATATCAAGATGTATGAAAGATACGATGCCGCCCGTAAAATATATACCCAGTATTGGCCGGTGGGTGATGAGGCTATGGCTATGCAGAATCCGTATTGGGTGAACTATCGTAACCTTAGAAACAACAAGAAAGACCGTTATATGTTGTCTGCAGGATTGAGCTATCAGATTTTGGATTGGCTGAGCGTGTCTGGTCGTGTGCGTTTGGATAACTCCAACAATGACTATACCGAAAAATTCTATGCTTCTACCAATACTCAGTTGACTGAACAGTCTGAAAGAGGTTTCTTTGGTGTCACTCGTTCTACCGACAAACAATTATATGCAGATTTTCTAGTAAATATCAACAAGAATTTCGGAACAGACTGGAGTTTGCAGGCTAACTTGGGTGGTTCATTCTCTGATATGCGTTTTGATGCAATGAAGGTACGCGGACCGATTGCCGATGGAGGAGACGCCTTTGGTGACGAGCCGGTAGGATATACTAATTTCTTCGCAATACAGAATCTGAGTGCAAGCAAGACAGAACGTTTGCAGGAAGGATGGCGCGAACAGACCCAGTCAATCTTCGCCTCTGCGGAAATGGGCTATAAGAGTACTTATTATCTGACTTTGACCGGACGTAATGATTGGCCTTCACAGCTGGCTGGCCCTAAATCAAAGAATAAGTCGTTCTTCTATCCTTCAGTGGGTGCTTCAGTAGTTCTTTCAGAATTGATGCCTAATCTGAACAAAGACTATCTGTCTTATATGAAGATACGTGGTTCTTGGGCTTCTGTTGGTAATCCGTTTGCAAGATACCTGGCCAATCCACGCTACGAATGGAACAAGAATTCTTGGAGTATCACTACCCAATATCCGCTGTATAACCTGAAACCGGAACGTACTCATTCGTTCGAAGTAGGTTTGGCCATGAAATTCTTGAAGAACTTTGACTTGGATGTCACTTATTATAATGCCAAGACAATGAATCAGACATTCAATCCTCAACTTCCAGTAAGTGGATGGTCTTCAATGTATATTCAGACAGGTGCAGTAAGAAACCAGGGAGTTGAATTGTCTTTGGGATATAAGAATACTTGGAACGGATTTACTTGGGATACGGGAGTTACTTATTCGATGAACCGCAACAAGATTATCGAGTTGGCAAACAATGCCATCAACCCGGTAACTGGTGAGTCTTTCTCTTTATCTACATTGAATATGGGAGGACTTGGGGAAACACGCTTCTTGCTGAAGGAGGGCGGCTCAATGGGCGACCTTTATTCTCTGATTGATTTGAAGAGAGACAGTAATGGAGCAGTCTATGTAGACCGTAACGGCAAGATGAGTACAGAGGCTATTCAGAATCCAAATGAATACATCAAGTTAGGAAGCGTGCTGCCTAAAGGTAACTTAGCTTGGAGAAACAATTTCTCTTGGAAGGGATTTAATTTGGGATTCTTGGTGGCTGCACGTCTTGGCGGTGTGGTTTATTCAAGAACGCAGGCTATGCTTGACTATTATGGTGTTTCGGAAGTTTCTGCAGCAGCTCGTGATTTGGGCTATGTGGAAATGGGCGGAAACGACCGTGTAAGTCCGGAAACTTGGTATAGCACTATCGGCTCGGGCACTGCAATTCCTCAATATTATACTTATTCGGCAACCAATGTTCGTTTGCAGGAAGCGTCATTGAGCTATACATTCCCTCGCAAAATGTTGCGTGATATCTGTGATATAAAGGTTGCTCTTGTAGGACGTAACTTATGGATGATTTACAATAAAGCTCCGTTCGATCCGGAATCAGTTGCTTCAACAGATAACTTCTATCAAGGTATTGACTACTTTATGATGCCTGCTTTGCGTAATGTAGGATTTAGCCTGAGCTTTAAATTTTAAATGTAGATAATTATGAAAAAGACAATAATCAATAAAATCTTTTTTAGTACCCTGCTTCTTGCTTCAGTGTCTTGTACTGACAAGTATCTGGATATTAACTCGAATCCTTATCAACCGGGAGGTCTTGAAAACGATGATTATGCCCTGGGTTCTGCTATGACTCAGTTGGCCAGTTGTGTGGTATCATCGGATGTGAATACTGCTCAGTTTACAGATTGTCTGTTGGGAGGTCCGATGGGTGGATATTTTTCTGATTCAAACTCAGGATGGTCTAATACCATTTCTAATTTTAATGCAAAAAATGACTGGACACGAGTGTTCCTGATCAGTGACAGGATTATTCCAATATTGTATGGTAACTTGAATTCGGTGAAGACTGTGTCTCAACAGACAGGTAATCCAGTTCCTTATGCAATAGCACAGGTTATCAAGGTGGCTGCAATGAGCCGTGTTACCGATGCTTACGGGCCTATTCCTTATTCTAAGATTGGTACAGACGGAAAGATTACTATTCCTTACGACTCTCAGGAACAGGTATATGATACGTTCTTTGAAGAACTGGGCAGTGCTATTGAGACATTGGCTGCCAATAAGAGTGCATTGCTGGTTTCTACTGCCGATTATGTATATGGTGGAAATGTAGAGAAATGGTTGAAGTTTGCCAATTCACTCCGTTTGCGTCTGGCTATGCGTATAGCATATGCAAAGCCTGACAAGGCAAAAGAAATAGCTGAGGCTTGTATTAAAAGTGACGCCGGACTGATTTTGGACAATGCAGACAATGCTGCATGGCACTATTTTGGTGCCATCACCAACTCTTTGTTTACGGCTTTACGCTATAATGCTGCTACCAGTGGTGGTGATACTCATGTTGCTGCCGATATCATTTGTTATATGAATGGATATAATGACAATCGTAGAGTCAGTTACTTTGAAAAGGCAGCCAATGGTGAATATGTAGGTTTAAGGCGTGGCATTGATATTACAAAAGATGGAATAGCCAGCAAATTTATCAACTATTCTACTGTGAAGATTGCTGCTGCCGACCCATTACTTTGGATGAACGCTTCTGAAGTGGCTTTCTTGCGTGCTGAAGGTGCTGCCGTTTTTAAATTTGATATGGGAGGTAATGCCGAAGATTTTTATAATCGGGGTATTCGCTTGTCCTTTGAACAGTGGGGGGCAGATGGTGCTGATGCATATATAGAAGACGCAAGCAGTGTACCAGGAATTTATTCAGACCCTTTTGCGAATCCTAGCCAAAGCTATAACCATCAGTTGTCTAAGGTGACGGTGAAATGGGATGAAAATGCTTCTACGGAAGAAAAACAGGAACGTATTATCATACAGAAATGGATTGCCAACTGGACTTTGGGTAATGAGGCTTGGGCTGATTATCGTCGTACTGGATTCCCTCACTTGATTCCTGCTACTAATGACGGAAATAAGAGTGGTGGCGTGGTGGATTCACAAAGAGGTGCTCGCCGTATGCCTTACCCTAATGAAGAATATACTAGCAATGAAACTAATGTGCAGTATGCTGTCAGCAATTATCTGAATGGTCCTGACAATATGGCTACTGATGTGTGGTGGGCGCAAAAAAACTAATTAACTAATTAAAAGCTTTGTATTATGAAAACTATATTGAAAAGCAAGCTGTTTGCTATTGCGTTGTCTGCAACGGTCTTGTCTTTCCCCGCTTGTGACGACTGGACTGAACCAGAAAGTTTGGATTTGCATAATCCTTCATTGGAGGATCAGAATCCTCAGCTCTATCAGGATTATTTGCAGGACTTGAAAAACTATAAAGCTGGAGAACACAAGTTGACGCTTGTCTCATTTGATAATCCTCTGGGAGACCCTAGTAAGCAGGCTGAACGTTTGACCGCACTGCCAGATAGTTTGGATTTCATCAATCTGAATAATGCCGACAATTTGTCTTCTGGGGTGATTGCCGAAATGGAAAAGGTGAGGACTGAAAAAGGAACTCGGACTGTCTATACCATCAGTTATGACGATTTCGAGACAGCATGGATTGCCAAAGTGAAAGAAGATGAGAGTGGAACTCTTACAGAAAATGATGCGCTTCAGTTCTTGGGAGAGTGTACAGATAAAGCTTTGGCTCTTTGCGACAAGTTTCATTACGATGGAATCATTGTTGAGTATACAGGACTTTCTTTGGTGAGTATGAAAGAAGAGGCTTTGGCACGTTACAATGCGCGTCAACAGAATTTCTTTAACCGTGTTATGGAATGGAAGAAAGCGCACGGTGATAAGGCTTTGATGCTATATGGTAATGTACAGTATTTGGTGCCGGGAAACATGAAGATGCTTTCTGAGTATGATGCCATAATCTTAAAAACTTTGAACTCTACTAATGGGAACGACATGAGTGTGAAGGCTTATATGGCTGTTCAAGCTGGTGCAGATGTTGCAGCAGGACAAGAGGATACACTTAACCCTGTTCCTGCAGACCGTTTCATTGCTTGCGTGGAGACTCCTCGCCTGGAAGATAAGGAACAGACTTATGGCTACTGGAATACGATGTCGGCTAACGGAGAAAAGACATTGGCTTCTTATGGTGCAGCCAAGTGGGTTGTATCATCGTCTGCCGATTTCGTACGCAAGGGCCTTTATATACAAAATGCTCATAATGATTATTATGACAATGCTATTGTATATCAACATATCCGTGAATCACTTTATATTATGAATCCTAATAAATAATGTATATCATGAAAATTTTAAGATATGGCTTGTTCTTGTTGATGACTGTAACATTTTGGAACTGTAAGAATAATAACATTGACGAAGAACATCATTATGATAATAAACTTTATATTACTTCGGAGGCTGTTTGCAGTGATTTACTGATTAAGGCTGATGTTGTCAATTCTACGAGAGAGATTGCTTATCGAATTGCAAGTCCGGTGGGAGAAGATATCCAAATGTCTTTTGAGGCTGTACCTTCTATGGCTGCCGCCTATAATTTGAGTTATAATGACAATGCGATAGCTTTGGATGAAAAATATTATGAGATTCCCAACAAGAGTGCAGTCATCAAGGCTGGTGCAATAACCGGCAGCAATGTGGTGGTTCACTTTAAAAACACGAATGAACTTGACTCCGAGAATCGTTATGTGTTGCCTGTTACCATTGCCTCTTCAACCAATATTGATGTGTTGAACAGCAAGCGTACTGTGTTTTATGTATTCAAGGGTGCTGCATTGATTAATGTGGTGGCAAACATTCGCAAAATTTATTTCCCTGTCAATTGGAAGAGTGATGTGAAGTCACTGTCTGCCGTTACTGTTGAGGCTTTGGTAAGAGCCAGTGACTGGAATGATGGTCGTGATAATCCATTGAGTTCTGTGTTTGGTATAGAAGGACGCTTCTTGGTTCGAATTGGCGATGCCGACCGTCCAAGAAATCAGCTGCAGCTGGCTACTTCTGGCGGAAACTTCCCTAATCCCAATGTCGCTCCTGGTTTACCTGTAAATGAATGGGTGCATATAGCTGTTGTATATGATTCTAACACTCATGAACGTTTGTATTATCAGAATGGTAATCTGGTTGCATCGGATGGTGGAGCTGGCGGTCCGTTGGATCTTTCTGATAATTGTTACGTAGGCCGTTCGTATGATGACTCTCGTTGGTTGCCTGGCGACATTGCAGAACTTCGTATTTGGGGCAAGCAAAGAACAGCCGAAGAAATTGCTCAAAATGCTTATTATGTGAATCCTAAGAGCGAGGAGTTGATTGCTTACTGGAAGTTTAATGAAGGCTCGGGTAGTGCTATTCATGACTTTACAGAAAACGGTAATGACTTGAATGGAAGTGCAACTCTTACTTGGGTTAATGTAGAATTGCCTGAAAAGAAATAATCTGATAACTATAGAAAATATAGCATTATGAAAACGAATTTATTTAAAGTATTATTAGGATATATGCCATTGTGTATGGGATTGATGGTCTTGAGTATTTCCTGTGATGATGATTTGCTGGTAGGAAAAAGAGTGGATGAATCTAATTACACAGATATTTATGAGAATCGTGTTTTTCTTCGGGATACAAGACTGAATCAGTCTTCTCCTGTTGTGGAATTGTATACAGAAAGCTATCAGGCAGCGGTGAAAGTATGTTTGAGCAAGAATGCTGTAAGTACGACTTCGGGCACATTGAAAATCGATGCCGATTATCTTGCTGCTTATAATGAAGCGCATCAAACGGATTTTAAATTATATCCACAAGAATTAGTGAAATTTGCAGAAGAAGGTAAGATAACCTTTGTTCCGGGAACTAAAAATGCAGAACTTGGAGTGAGCATTGCGGGAGGCGCAGAAGTGTTGGAAGGTGAGACCTATGCCTTACCAGTGGCTATAACAGAGACAAGTGACGACCTTTCTGCTGCGGATGCACAATCTAGTCATTGTCTGTATCTGATTAAGGATATGAGAAATGCATCAAATGCTTATAAGGGAGAAGATGCTGTGAAAGGTTTCTTGTTTATTGAGGTTAATGATGTAAATCCATTAAATGCTTTGTCTTTCCAACTCGAAAATGGTAAATACCTTTGGGATGCAGTGGTATTGTTTGCTGCCAATATCAATTATGACAGTAATGCAGGCCGTCCTTTTATAAAATGCAATCCAAATGTTCAATACTTGTTGGATAATAATGAAACATTGCTGCAACCGTTGCGTAAAAAAGGTATAAAGGTTTTGTTGGGCTTGCTTGGAAATCATGATATGGCAGGGTTGGCTCAATTGTCAAAACAGGGAGCTAAGGATTTTGCTCGTGAAGTGGCTCAATATTGCAAAGCGTATAATCTGGATGGGGTAAATTATGACGATGAATGGTCAGACCCTAATCCAGATGTAAATAACCCTGCTTTTACTTATCCTTCTTATGAAGCAGGTGCTCGTTTATGTTTGGAAACAAAAAGAGCTATGCCAGATAAATTAGTTACTGTATTTCAATGGGGAAGATTGCATTCATTGGATTCAGTGGATGGTGTTGAAGCAAAAGATTATACAGATGTAGCTGTGCCTAATTATGGCTCTTCTGCAGCTCCATTAGGAGGAATGTCTAGAAAACAATGTGCTGGATTGGCTTCTGAGTATAATTTAAACAGAGGCCAAGATTTATCTCCAATAACAGCTAAAAGATTGATGGACGCAGGTTTTGGTTGGTTTATGGGATTTGCTCCTTTTCCTAATAACTATGAGAGAATATGGAGTCGGTTAACTGGAGTAAAAACATTATATGGATGTTCATTGAAATCTCCTTCTATCTTCTATAAAAAGAATATGAATGTACCTTTTATTTATCCAAATGATTTAGACTAAAAAAACAGATTGTTATGTTAAGTATAAAATATTTATTTATAGTTTTGGGATTGATTACAGGCTTGTTGTTCTCTTGTCAAGATGATGAGGTATTAAATTTGAAGGGTTATCCTCAAAACACCCCAACCTTTTCTGTTGAAGGAAGTAATGGAGAGTCCAATGTTTATTTATCGGCTATTTATCAAAAAGATAGGAAACTTAAAGTAAATGGAGAAATACGGAGAAATTATACTTTTCATATATTGCCTTCCCCTGAAGATGTTGTTGTGTCTTTTTCTCCAATTTGTACCAATATACCAAAAGATAAGATTGACATTAATATAACAGAGGCTATCATACCAGCTGGATTTTCAGAAGTTTCAGTCACAGTAGGATTGAAGGATAATGACTTTACATTTGCTGAAGAAAATTTATCTAAAACAACTTATGAATTAGGGGTAAAAGCTAATATTGTTAAAGGTATTAATATTTCAGGATCCTCTTTTGAATCTAAAGTAATAATTGATAAAGAAGCCTTTTTAATTCAGGGGGCTATAGATGGAAAAGATAATAATACAGCTTCTTTTGAGCGAACAGTAGATGGAGATTGTATATTAAACTCTCAGCCTATTAGCTATAGATTTAAGTTGAAATTGGATAAACCTTCGATTTATGATATTAAATGTCATATGTCATACGAAGGTATAGATGAAAGATTCTTGGGGGATATATTTATGGAACCTTCTGAAATTGTAATTCCTGCGGGTAAGACGGAATCTAAAGAGATTGTTTGGAGTATGAAGGATGATTTTGTATTAAGTACTGAATCAGCAGGTGTTTTTGATTTTTATTTGAGTGCAGTGTTAGAATCTCAAGAAGAACATTTAACAATTCAATCTGATAAAAATAAGATTCATTTACGTACTTCTAAGTCAGTTAAAAATATAAGAAAATTAGATGCACTTGATGCAACGTGGGTTGAATTAGAAAGAAATAAATGGAAGGCTTTTGGCTTTAAAAATTGGAGCTGGAATACAGAAGGACCTAAATTTTTCGATGGAGATAGTAATTCATTTAATCAATATTCTGATGGAGTTTTGAGGGGAGAATTTATTGTTGATTTGCAGTCTGAGAAAAATTTAAAGGGTATACAATTAGAAAATTATTTTTATTATTCGTATTTTTATTCAGCTAAAGATGTGAGAATTTTGACATCTGTAGATAATGATTCATGGATTAATCATGGTGAAATTAATGATTTAAAGGTAGATAAATATAATAATATTCAATTTGTCCAACCAGTTAAAGCTCGTTATGTAAAGTTTTCTTTCTTAGAATTTTATAATGTAGCACTTCGATTAGCAGAAATAAGGATGTATGAGTAAATTATTAATGATTTTTTAAAGAAAAAGCAGGGTATAGCCAATCACTATATCCTGTTTTTTTATTGTTAGTTGCTTTGTTTTTTTTTATATAGCTATTGTTGTAAGTCGATTTTGAAATAGGCTTTTTTTTATGTAAGTTTGTGAAAGAATATTTAAGCTTAATAGGTTTGTTATGATAAGGTATATTGTCGGTATATATATAGGAATCCTTGTCTTGTTTTGTGGAAGTACGGTCAAGGCACAGAATATTACATTTAATCATTTGACAACCGAAGATGGTTTGTCCCAATTCTCCGTAAATGCATTATACGTAGATGAGAACGGACAACTATGGATAGGGACTCGAGAGGGGTTAAACAGGTATAATGGCAGTGACATACAGACTTTTAAGTTTCATAAGAATGATCCTTATAGCTTGTTTTCAAATTCGGTATTAAGGATAACTGGAAACAGGGGAGGAAAAGTTTATTTGCTTTGTACTGAAGGGGTGGCAGAATTTGACCTTGTCACCCAGCGCTTCAAGACAATGCTTCAAGACAAGGTTAAGACAATCTATTATCTGGACCGCTTGTTTATTGCTATCAAGAACGAGATTTACTGGTATGATGAAGATACTGGAAATTTCAATTTGTTTGCCAAGGTGCCCGGAGATACAGAGATTACGGCCATCTTGTATGATAGCAATCGTTTCCTTGTCGGTACAAATTCGATGGGAGTGTACACTCTTGATGCAGAGAATCATGAGTTTACGCATATTATCAAGAAAGGGAATATTACCTCAATATATATGGATTCTCAGAAGTGTGTGTGGATAGGCAGCTGGGAAGATGGACTGTTCTGTATTTCTGAAAATGATGAAATTCAGAATTTCCGTACTTCAACTTCGGTGGAGCATTGTATCTCTTCCAATTTTGTGAGGGCCATCTGTGAAGATAACTTGGGATATCTTTGGGTAGGTACTTTCAACGGACTGAATCGTTATGACAAGGCTACAGGAGAATTCCGTTACTATACAGTGGAAGAAGGGGGAGGAGTGAGTTTGACTCATCCTTCCATCTGGTGTATTGTAAAAGATGGTCAGGGCACATTGTGGACCGGAACTTATTTTGGAGGAGTAAACTATTTTAATCCTGAATATGGAAACTACAACTATTACCATTACTCTACTATACCCGGAAAAGGGTTGAGCAGCCCCATCGTTGGACGAATGGTAGAGGATAATCAGGAAAATTTGTGGATTGCAACTGAAGGCGGGGGCTTGAACTATTTCGATCGTAAGACCGGTAAGTTTAAATGGTTTAAGGCAAATGCTTCGGGCAACGGTATTTCGCATGACAATGTGAAGTCTTTGTTTTTTGATAAAGAAGATGAAGTGCTATGGGTAGGTACGCACTTGGGGGGATTGAATCGATTTGACCCCAAAACCAATCGTTTCAAGCATTATCGTATGGTGACTGGTGACGAGTCCTCTTTGCCGTCGGATATTATACGTGACATTGAACCGTACGGGAAAGACAGTCTGATTATCGCAACCCAGAATGGAGTCTGCGCATTCAATAAATACGACGGTAAATGTCGTCGCTTATTTCAAGATACCAAACAAGGAAAGCGAATTCAGATGGTGGCAGATGTGGAATTCGACAGAAACCATCGTCTGTGGATAGCTGCAACGGGAGAAGGGTTGTTCAGATATGATTTCAAAAATGGTGAATTGAAAAACTATCGTCACCAGAAAGCGGCAGAAGGAACAATCAGTGGCAATAGCATCAATAACATTCATTTGGATGTTGAGGGAAAACTATGGCTTGCAACTGCAGGCAGTGGCTTGGACTTGTATTTGCCGGAGAGTGATTCTTTCAAGAACTTTGACCAAGAGAAGAACGGGCTTGCCAGCGATTGTATTTATAACACTTGGGATTCTCCGTTGAGCCACCGCTTGCTGCTGATTACTAACCTGGGATTTTCTATTTTTGATAAGAATACCTGTAAGTTTACTAATTATAATACAAAGAGTGGTCTGCCACTTACAGCTATCAATGAAAATGCGTTGTGTGTAACTTCTGATGGGGAAATCTTCTTGGGAGGGGTGAAGAACATGGTTTCTTTCAATGAGAGCGCTCTTGCTAGAAAGCCAAAACCTTATCGTATCTTATTGGATAAGCTGATTGTAAATGGGGAAGAGATAAAGGTAGGCGACAATACGGGCATATTGTTGAACTCCCTGTCATATACAAAGGAAATCAAACTGCGCTCTTATCAGTCAATGTTTTCCATAGAGTTCTCTGTATCCAACTATCTGGCAGTCAACAAGAGGGACATTATGTATAAGCTGGAAGGATTTTCCAAACAATGGAACAATATTCGAAATTCCAACTCCATTACTTACACCAACTTGAATGCGGGCGATTATACTCTGATTATCCAGCCAAAGGATACTGATGCGGAAATCTGTGCACCGGTAAAACTGCAGATTCATATCTTGCCGTCTTTTTGGAAAACTCCGCAGGCCTTCTTGCTTTATATATTGATATTGGTGGGTGTTACACTATACCTGGTGCAAACATATAAGGCCAGGGTGAACTTGCGTGAATCGCTTCGGTATGAAACAAAACACCGTCAGGATATTGAAGTGATGAACCAGTCGAAACTGCGTTTTTTTACTAATATCTCTCACGAGTTTCGTACTCCGTTGACATTGATTATTACTCAGATTGAAGTGTTGTTGCAAGCTGGCAGCTTTACTCCACACTTGTATCATAAGATATTGAGTATTTATAAGAACAGCATCATTTTGCGAGAACTGGTCACTGAACTGCTCGATTTCCGTAAGCAAGAGCAGGGTCATATGAAATTGAAGGTGTCGCAACACGATATTGTTTCGTTTGTATATGAGAATTATCTTCTCTTCAGTGAATATGCAGCCAAGCAACATATCAAACTAGAATTTTTGAAGGAAGAAGATGAAATAAAGGTTTGGTATGATGCTCAGCAGATGCAGAAGGTGCTCAATAACCTTCTTTCGAATGCCATCAAGCATACACCTGCCGATGGAACGATTATAATCAGAGTTTTTCGCCGCCAGCTGCAGGTGGTGTTGGAAGTTGAAGATACAGGAAAGGGTATTCCGGCTCAGGAATTGGACAAGATATTTGAACGCTTCTACCAGATTGATACTTCGGAAGATACCTCTTTACGAAATACAGGTTCGGGAATCGGACTGGCTTTTACAAAAGGTATTGTAGAACTTCATCATGGTAGTATTCATGCGGAAAGTCGTTTGGGAGAGGGAAGTCGTTTCGTTGTAGTGCTGCCGTTAGGTAACAAGCATTTTCAGGAGAGCGAAATCTGTCAGAACTCAGAAGGCAGCATGGTTATAGAAACACCTGTTCCGCAACTCTTTGAAGGAGAAAATGAAGATGCGATGGGAGAAAGCAGTGATGTGAACATTAAAATTTCAGGAGCAAAGGTGGTGATAGCCGAAGATAACGATGCTTTACGTGAAGTCTTGGTGGATTTATTTGCTCCTTATTATCAGGTATTCAGTGCGGCAGATGGTGAAGAGGCGCTTGCACTGGTGCAAAAGGAAATGCCGAATATCATTGTGAGTGATGTGGTGATGCCTAAAATGTCGGGTACTACCTTTTGCAAGCAGGTGAAAGAGGATTTTACTACCTGCCATATACCGGTGGTGCTGCTTACAGCACGCACTTCGTTGGAGCAAAACATAGAGGGGCTAGTTATTGGTGCCGACGACTATATCAGCAAGCCGTTTAACACCCGTCTGTTGATAGCTCGTTGTAACAACTTGGTCAACTCTCGCCTTATTTTGCAAGAGAAGTTCAGTAAGCAGCCTCAAACTGCACCTCAGATGTTGGCTACCAATGTAATGGACAAGGAGATTTTAGACAAGGCTCTTTCCATTATAGAGAGTCATCTGGATGATACCGAGTTCAACATCAATGTGTTTTCCAAAGAAATGGGCATGGCGCGTACTAATCTGTTTACCAAACTGAAAGCTATAACCGGACAGACTCCAAATGAGTTTATCTTGAGTATTCGCTTGAAGAAGGGGGCGTGGATGCTACGTAACCAGCCGGAACTGAATATAGCCGAGATTTCAGACAGGATAGGTTTTAGTTCGCCCAGGTATTTTTCTAAATGCTTCAAGGATATGTATAATATCAACCCTATGGCTTACCGGAAAGGTGAAGCTCCTGAAGCAATGGAGAATCAGACGAATTGATGTTTTTGTACGTTTTTCTACTTTATCTGTATAAATTAGATACTTGTTTACTGCAGTATTGTTTACTTTTGGAAAATAAATCTAAACCAAAAAGAAGAAAGAAATGAAGCAATTACCTTACATTTTAAGTTTGGTGCCTGGGGTTGCTTTTCTGAGCAGTTGTGGAAATGCTGCACAGCAGAAGACCGAAAAGCAATCAAGCAAGCCAAATATCGTTTATCTTATTGCAGATGACTTGGGAATCGGTGATTTGAGTTGTTATGGAGCAACTAAGGTGCATACTCCAAATCTGGACTGCCTGGCAGGGCAAGGATTGCAGTTTACCAATGCATATGCTACCTCTGCCACAAGTACTCCTTCGCGTTTCGGACTGCTTACCGGTATGTATCCGTGGCGTCAGGGAAATACGGGAATTGCTCCGGGAAATTCGGAACTGATTATCGATACAGCTTGTGTTACTATGGCCGATATGTTTAAAGAGGAGGGTTATGCGACAGCTGCTATCGGTAAGTGGCATTTGGGACTTGGCCCTAAGGGAGGAACTAATTTCAACGGGAAAATCAAGCCTAATACTCAGGATATAGGTTTTGATTATGAATACATCATTCCGGCTACTGTAGACCGTGTGCCTTGTGTCTTTGTAGAGAATGGACACGTAGACGGACTGGACCCTAAAGACCCTATCACTGTAAGTTATGACCATAAGGTAGGTGACTGGCCTACTGGTGCAGAGAATCCGGGGTTGGTGAAACTGAAACCAAGCCAGGGACATAATAATACTATTATTAACGGTATTCCTCGAATTGGATGGATGACCGGGGGGAAATCGGCATTGTGGAATGATGAAGACATTGCAGATATCATCACTCAGAAAGCCAAGGACTTTATCGTAAGCCATAAAGATACCAACTTCTTCTTGTATATGGGAACTCAGGATGTGCACGTGCCGCGTGTACCTCATCCACGTTTTGCAGGCAAGAGCGGGCTGGGTACTAGAGGTGACGTAATCTTGCAGCTGGATTGGACTGTAGGTGAAATAATGAAGACACTTGACAGTTTGAAGATTGCCGACAATACCATTTTTGTATTCTGTAGTGATAACGGCCCTGTAATTGATGATGGTTATCAAGATCAGGCGGCTGAATTGCTGAACGGACATACTCCGATGAAACATTATCGTGGTGGAAAATACAGCAGCTATGAGGCTGGTACTCGTATTCCTTTTATTGTACGTTGGCCAGCAATGGTAAAACCGGGGAAACAGCAGGCTTTGTTCTCTATGGTAGACGTATATGCTTCTATGGCTGAACTGCTGAAGCATCCGCTACAGAAAGGAGTAGCCCCTGATAGTCAGAACGAACTGGAAACGTTCTTGGGGTTAGGAAATAATGACCGCGACTGCATTGTTCAGCAGAATCTCAACAATACGCTTTCTATTATAAAGGGTAATTGGAAGTATATCGAGCCAAGTGGTATGCCTGCCATTGAAAAATGGACAAAGACAGAATTGGGAAATGATCCGAAACCTCAGTTGTATAACTTGACCAATGATCCTTCTGAAAAGGAAAATGTTGCAGCTCAGCATCCTGATATAGTCAAGGAATTGGGTGGTTTGTTGGAACAAGTAAAGAATTCATATAAGAAAGATTGAATCTTCTAGCTCTATCTAGATAGACAAGAGGGAGGGTGTGCTATAGTGGTACACTCTCCCTCTTATTTATATATGAAGGATGAAATCTGATAGAAAGAGGAGGTGCTAGTTGAAAGTTTTGGAAAGAGATATCGGCTTGATAAAGTCTGGGTATATACAAATGTAAGAGGTCTGAACGGCTAGCTTGTTTTAGTGTTTTGGTCTTTGTTTGGTGTCAAAAAGATACATTTTATTGATTTTTTTTGAATAGATTGGTCTTTTATATGCAGTAAAAGTTTAATTTTGCCATAAATTATTGAAGTGTTTAGTAAATAAGTTGTTCTATCGGCATTGGAAAGAATAGTAACCTTGTGGGGCGAGACTGCCGATAGGGCAAAATGTTATCATATAAAACTTATATCTATTATGGACGAACAGATTAAACAAATCGCCGAACGCCTTAAAGGATTGCGTGACGCTCTAGAACTGGATGTAGAGCAGGTTGCTACTGAATGTGGAATGTCGGTTGATGAATATCGTCTCCTTGAGTCAGGACAGACAGACTTGTCGGTCAGTATTCTTCAGCGTATAGCTTGCCGTTACAATGTAACGCTCGATGAACTGATGTTTGGCCAGGAGCCCAAAATGAGTTCTTATTTCCTTACCCGTCGTGGCACTGGAGTATCGGTGGAACGTACCAGTGCTTATAAGTATCAGTCGCTTGCATCAGGTTTCAAAGGTCGCAAGGCTGACCCGTTCATCGTGACAGTTGAACCGAAGCCGGAGGATTGTCCACTTTATTTTAATACTCATAGCGGACAGGAGTTCAATTTGGTGATTGAAGGGCGTATGCTGCTTAATATAAACGGCAAGGAACTGATTCTTAATCCTGGCGATAGCCTATATTTCGATTCTTCAAAGCCACATGGCATGAAGGCTCTTGATGGAAAGACTGTCCGTTTCCTGGCAGTGGTTATCGCATAATATAAAATTGGAAAAACAGCAAAGAACAAAGATATGTTAGAAAGATTTTTAACGCAGACTCATTTTACTTCTCAGGAAGATTTTAAGAAAAACTTTAAGATAAAGGTACCCGAAAACTTCAATTTTGGATACGATGTGGTAGATGCGTGGGCAGCAGAACAGCCTGACAAGAAGGCTTTGCTTTGGACTAATGACAAGGGAGAGCACATCCAGTACACTTTTGCTGATTTGAAACGTGAGACAGACCGTACGGCTTCTTATTTTCAGAGCTTGGGAATAGGCCGTGGTGACAAGGTGATGCTTATTCTGAAGCGTAGATATGAATTCTGGTACTCTATTATTGCATTGCATAAATTGGGTGCTGTAGTGATTCCGGCCACTCATCTGCTTACCAAGAAAGATATAGTGTATCGTTGCAAGGCTGCTACTATCAAGATGATTGTTGTAGCTGGAGAGGAGGTTATCACTACTCATGTTCAGGATGCAATGCCGCTCTGTCCGAGCGTGGAAAAAATTGTCAGCGTAGGCCCTTTGATACCGGAAGGTTTTGAGGATTTTCATAAGGGGTTGGATGCTGCACCTTCTTTTGAACGTCCGAAGCATGTGAACACCAACGAAGATATTATGCTGATGTATTTTACTTCGGGTACAACAGGTGAGCCAAAAATGGTGGCACATGACTTTACTTATCCGTTGGGACATATTGCCACAGGTGCTTTCTGGCATAATCTTCATGAAAACAGCCTGCATCTTACTATTGCTGATACGGGTTGGGGGAAGGCCGTATGGGGCAAACTTTATGGGCAGATGATTGTAGGTGCCAATATTTTTGTATATGACCATGAGAAGTTTACTCCAGCAGATATTTTGCAGAAGATTCATGATTATCATATCACTTCGCTCTGTGCTCCTCCTACTATTTATCGTTTCTTGATTCGTGAAGATTTGACTCATTATGATTTGTCTTCTTTAGAATATTGTACTACGGCAGGTGAGGCTTTGAACTATTCGGTATACGAAACGTTCTATAAAAATACGGGTATCCGTTTGATGGAGGGTTTTGGGCAGACTGAAACGACCTTGACTTTGGCTACTTTCCCATGGATGAAGCCGAAGCCGGGTAGTATGGGAGTGCCAAACCCTCAGTATGATATTGATTTGCTTACACCCGATGGACGCTCGGCCGAAGATGGTGAACAGGGGCAGATTGTCATTCGTACGCTGCATGGAAAGCCGTTGGGCTTGTTTAAAGAGTATTATCGTGCTCCGGAGTTGACTCATGATGCTTGGCATGATGGGGTTTATTATACAGGAGATGTAGCTTGGCGTGATGAAGATGGATATTTCTGGTTTGTAGGTCGTGCTGATGATGTTATCAAGAGTTCTGGCTACCGTATCGGCCCGTTTGAGGTGGAAAGTGCCTTGATGACGCATCCGGCTGTGGTGGAATGTGCGATTACTGGTGTGCCGGATGAAATTCGTGGTCAGGTGGTGAAGGCAACCATCATTTTGGCAAAAGACTATAAGGCTAAAGCCGGTCCTGAATTGATAAAAGAATTGCAAGACCATGTGAAACGTGTGACTGCTCCTTATAAATATCCTCGTGTAATTGAATTTGTAGATGAACTTCCAAAGACAATTAGTGGTAAAATTCGTCGTGTAGAAATTCGACAGAAGGATAAACAATAAAAAACAACTTGTTTGGAAAGCCGTATTGACCCTATGTTAGGGCTTATACGGCTTTTTTTTATTGTAAAAATATCGTTTTTTAGGAAAAATGCATTTTTTCTTGAAAAAAAAGATGGAATAGTTTGTAGATATGAAAAATAGTCGTACCTTTGCAACCGCAATCGAGAACGAAACTAGGGCGTTTAGCTCAGCTGGTTCAGAGCATCTGCCTTACAAGCAGAGGGTCGGCGGTTCGAATCCGTCAACGCCCACTATAGTAAATATAGTTTCTTTCTCGGCGTTACTTCCCCTTTTCGGGCGTTTAGCTCAGCTGGTTCAGAGCATCTGCCTTACAAGCAGAGGGTCGGCGGTTCGAATCCGTCAACGCCCACCGTAACTTAGGAAAGTAACGAGTCAATATTTCCCTTTTCGGGCGTTTAGCTCAGCTGGTTCAGAGCATCTGCCTTACAAGCAGAGGGTCGGCGGTTCGAATCCGTCAACGCCCACAACTTAAAGGGGAATCCGGTTAAATACCGGGCGTTTAGCTCAGCTGGTTCAGAGCATCTGCCTTACAAGCAGAGGGTCGGCGGTTCGAATCCGTCAACGCCCACTTTAAGCTTCGCTTTTTGCGAGGCTTTTTTTTATGTCCTTAGGTCATTACTGTCCACTAAAAAGGGGTCAGTAGAAATTTAATGGGGATAGCCATACAGCTTAGCTATTCTAAAAAGAAAAAACTTCTTATCTGCTATCCCCCTTAAATTAGCTCTAAAGAGTTTTATTTTTGCATTGAAAGATTCAGCAGATGCATTCGAAGAGCGGTTATTATAAAAATTA
>RCNI01000042.1_pt1 | contig 77989 bp, 71 predicted proteins | sample 2041151 | NCBI WGS metagenome assembly RCNI01 (sample SAMN09708214, study PRJNA481090) | feces metagenome | isolation source: feces | place: Antarctica: Albino Rookery
TCCAGACATTACAGTTTCTTGCCGACCACGGCGCATCCGGATATCTGGTAGGAAAAGACTACATTATCACCGTGATTTGCAGGGAAACGCTGTCATTTTCCGAAGATTTTACAGGGATTTTGTCTCTGTTTTGTCTGGGGCCGGACGCCGGGGGCGTGACCATTCGGGGACTTCAATACCCCCTTGAAAATGCGTCCCTTACCAGTGGTTTTCCCCTGGGCGTGAGCAATCATTTTCTGGAAAAACCGGCGGAAATCACCGTCAGGGACGGAAGCCTTCTGTGCATGTGGGACAGAAAAAACGGGTTTCCCCGACGGCGTTGAGGTAATGTTATGTTAACCTATGAGCTAAAAAAATCCCCCGGTGTACCCCTTTACGAGGCACTTTATCGGTGCATCCGCCGGGATATTCTCACGGGCGTTTTGAAGCCCGGCGAAAAACTCCCATCCAAACGGGCGCTGTCTCAGAATCTGGAAATCAGCAAAATTACTGTCGAAGGCGCATACAGCCAGCTTTTAGCGGAGGGATACATCACCGCCCGGGAAAAAGTGGGGTACTTTGTGGAGTCTATCCCCAACATTTCTCACCGGGCTGTGGATAATTTTCCTCCCGTTTTCGACAACGCAGAAAAACCCCTTCTGGATCTGACCGCCAACGGTCCCGAAAAATTCCCCTTTTCCGTCTGGAGCAGGCTCCAGCGGGAGGTTATGCTGGATTATGGCGAAAATTTGCTTTTGTCCATGCCTAATCAGGGAATCTTTGAGCTTCGCAGTGCAATTTCCGAACATCTGGCAGGATTTCGGGGCATCAGTGTCAGTCCTCAAAACATCATTATCGGCGCAGGAACCGACTTTCTGTATAATCTGCTGATTCAGCTTCTGGGGCGGGACCGAATTTATGCGGTGGAAGATCCGGGATACGGCAAAATCCGCAAGATATATGCCGCCGGGGGTGTGACCTGTCAGGGTGCACCCATGGATCAGCAGGGTGTTCGCCCCGACTGTCTCGGTTCTGCGGGCGTGCTCCATATTTCCCCGTCCCACCATTTTCCCACGGGCCTGGTCACCCCGGTCAATCGGCGGCTGGAACTGCTGAACTGGGCGACAAACCACGATAGCTACATCATTGAAGACGACTACGACTCAGAATTTCGCTTTGACACCCGTCCAAAACCCACCATGCAGAGCCTTGACCAGTCAGGTCGGGTGGTGTACATGAACACCTTTTCCAGAACCCTTGCACCCTCCATCCGTATCAGCTACATGGTTCTGCCTGACGGGCTGCTAACCGAATTTCAGCAGAAACTTGGGTTCTACTCCTGCACCGTTTCCAGCTTTGAGCAGTACACCCTTGCAAGATTTTTAAGCCGGGGCTATTTTGAAAAGCACATTAATCGGATGCGGAAATACTACAAAAACCGTCGAAACCGGGTGATTTCCATTCTGAACGCCTGTCCTCAGGCAGAAAAGCTGAGCATCCGGGAGGAGGATGCAGGTTTGCATTTTCTTTTGCACGTAGACACAACCCTCTCCGATGCAGAGCTGACGGAAATCTGGGCAAAGGCCGGCATCCGTGTCCGAACTCTGAGCAGTTACTATCAAGGCGCTGTCCCGGAAAAGGACAAACGCCATCTGGTCATCAACTACTCCGGTCTGAACGAAGAAGACTTGGAGCAGGCCTTGCAGAAATTGGATTTTTAATAAATGCCGCAAAACAAAAAGGTGGACACCCCCCATAGGTAAATCTTACAAAAACGGAAATTGGGGCAGTGGCTTTGCGATGGGAATCAGCTTAGGTATTCCCATAGGGCTTTTGCTGGATCATTTGGTATTGAGGCTTTTATGCGGCTTAGCCATTGCAGGTTTATTAAACATAAAGTGGAAAAAATAACAAAACGGAGCGTATCTGACGATACGCTCCGTTTCTATATCTATCTATTTTATTTGCCAAATCTCTGGAACTGGGTGGAATTATCCTGCGCTACCAACAGATCAGAAATAATGGTGTTGGAAATCAGGAAGCCCTTAGGGGTCAAACGCCAGCGACCGTCGTCGGTTCTGATGACCTGACCGTAGCCACGGTACTTTTCCAGTGCCTCCTGAATGGGGGCAAAGGGCAGCAGGTAGCCCTTTTCATACTCTTCCTTGGAAATACCGCCGGTGGTGCGGAGCCGCAGCATCAGATATTCGCCTGCACGCTCTCGCAGGGGGATCTCCTCCACCTCGTCCAGCACCTCGCCGCCGTGCTTGATGCCATCAATATATGCCTTCAGATCTCTGACAATGGTAAAGCGTCTTCCTGCAAAGTCGGAGCTTGCCGCCGGACCAAAGCCCAGATATTCGCCGCCTGTCCAGTACCGCATATTGTGCCGGGAATACAGACCCTTCCGGGCAAAATTGGATATTTCGTACTGACGGTAGCCTCTGTCCTTCAGCATCTCCACCGCCGTCAGGTACATATCCGCCTGAGCGTCATCATCGGGAAGATTACAGAAATCCTTGTAATTATAAAGGGGTGTGCCCTCTTCCACCTTCAGACCGTAGCAGCTGATGTGTTCCGGCATCAGCCGCAGCACATGATCCAGCGTTTGACGCCAGGCATACAGAGTCTGACCGGGCAATCCGTAAATAAGATCCACGGACAGATTCTTAAATCCCGCCTTGCGGATACGCTGAACAGCGGTGACCGCCTGAGCATAATTGTGAGGACGTCCGATTTTTTTCAAGATCTCATCGTCATCGCACTGAATTCCCAAGCTGACCCGGTTGAAGCCCTCGGCTTTCAGTCGGCGGAGCAGCTTGTCGGATATGGAATCAGGATTTGCCTCAAATGTGATTTCCGCATTGGAATCCACATCAAAGCAGCGCCGGATGGTGGTCAGGATCGTTGCCATGCCGTCGGCACCGAAAAAGGTAGGCGTACCACCGCCAAAATAGATGGTATCTACCTTATAGTCAGGTGCCTGAGGGCCGGACTCCTTGATATGGGAGCAGATGGCATCCAGATAGCCATCCATCAGCTTGTCATCCTTTTCGGTCAGGGAATAAAAGTCGCAGTATTCGCATTTGCTGCGGCAAAATGGCACGTGGACATAAATGCCCAAAGATGTTTTTTGTTTTCGGATCGTGAGAAATGCCATAAGATACCTCCGGTATCATCTTCTAATTGTTCTGCTGTAAGATTTTTTCTGCCAAAGCATGAGCGTAACATTAATCCTCGTCCAGCTTGAGCACTGCCATGAAGGCTTCGGAGGGAACAGAAACAGTACCAAAGGTACGCATCCGCTTTTTGCCTTCCTTCTGCTTTTCCAGCAGCTTCTTCTTTCTGGTGATATCGCCGCCGTAACACTTGGCCAGCACGTCCTTACGCAGAGCCTTGATGGTTTCCCGGGCAATGATCTTGCCGCCGATGGCTGCCTGAATGGGAATTTCAAACTGGGCACGGGGAATGTTGTCCTTCAGCTTTTCGCAGATTTTTCGTGCTCTGGGATAAGCATTGTCCGCAAAGAGGATGAAGCTCAGTGCATCCACAATATCGCCGTTGAGCAGAATATCCAGCTTGACCAGACGGCTGGGACGGTAGCCGATCAGCTCATAGTCCAGAGAACCGTAACCACGGGTGCGGGATTTGAGAGCGTCGAAAAAGTCATAAATAATTTCGTTCAGGGGCATTTCGTAGTGAAGCTCCACACGATTTGCGTCCAGATAAACCATGTCCTTAAACTCACCACGACGAGAGGTTGCCAAATCCATGATATTACCCACGTACTCCTGAGGAGCCATCAGGTTGACCTTGACGAAAGGTTCTTCCGCCAGCTCAATTTCCATGGGGTCGGGGTAATCCAGAGGATTATCCACCATCATTGTTTCGCCGTTGGTCTTGGTGACCCGGTAAACAACGTTGGGGGCAGTGGTGATGAGATCCAGATTGTATTCCCGCTCCAGACGCTCCTGAATGATTTCCATATGCAGAAGCCCAAGGAAACCGCAGCGGAAACCAAAGCCCAGCGCAATGGAGCTTTCCAGCTCGTAGGTCATGGAAGCGTCATTGAGCTTCAGCTTTTCCAGTGCCTCTCTCAAATCCTGATACTTGGCACCGTCAGCAGGGTAGATACCGGAGTAAACCATGGGCTGGACAGGACGGTATCCGGGCAGAGGATCGGATGCGCCGTTTTCCACGGTGGTGATGGTATCGCCCACCTGCGTATCGGACACATTCTTAATGGAAGCCGTGATGTAGCCGACTTCGCCTGCACCCAGTGCATCCTTGGCACACAGACCCTTGGGGCTCATGGTACCAACTTCTACAACCTTATAGACCGCACCGGTTGCCATCATCCGAATGTCCATGCCCGCACGGACAGTACCTTCCTTGATTCGAGTGTAGACAATGACACCACGGTAGGAATCGTACTGGCTGTCGAAAATCAGCGCCTGCAAGGGTGCTTCCCGATCACCGGTAGGAGCAGGGAAGCCCTGCACGATCATTTCCAGCACGGAATGGATGTTAATGCCGTTTTTGGCAGAAATTTCCGGTGCTTCCTCCGCAGGAATGCAGATAATATCCTCGATTTCTGCCTTGACCTCCTCAGGACGGGCGGAGGGCAGGTCGATTTTGTTGATGACCGGCAGGACTTCCAAACCGGCATCGGTAGCCAAAAAGGTATTGGCCAGTGTCTGGGCTTCCACGCCCTGAGAAGCATCTACCACCAGAACCGCACCTTCGCAGGCCGCCAGAGAACGGGATACTTCATAGTTAAAGTCCACGTGACCCGGTGTGTCGATCAGGTTCAGGGCATAGGTTTCTCCGTCGTCGGCAGTGTAGGTCAGCTGGACAGCAGTTGCCTTGATGGTAATGCCACGTTCCCGCTCCAGCTCCATGGAGTCCAGCATCTGACTCTCCATTTCACGCTGGTCAACAGCATCACACTCCTCCAGCAGGCGGTCTGCCAAAGTGGATTTGCCATGGTCAATATGGGCGATGATTGAAAAATTTCTGATTTTAGAAAGCTCGGTCATTTTGATTGCACCTCAAAAAATGGGATGGTTAAATGCCGGGGTTTTCCCCGACATAGCACTATTATGTCATTTTCTCAATTATATCTAATAACTTCCAAAATGTAAACTGTATTTTTTCGCAAAATCCGGGGAAAAATGAGGGTGGGAAATAAAAATTTGCTCCAAAAGATGATGATTTTCAAAAAAAGTGGGGAAAAAGCCCTTGCCAAATTATCATTTTCAGGGTATAGTTTAACGGCATGACAAAAGTGTATGAATTGTTACAAGATAAAGAGGGGATTTGCATGAGTACCGCAAAAAAGACTACCAAGAATCTGGAAGATGTCCAGGCAGCACTTCAGAACCTGATTGCTCAGGGTCGGAAGGAAGGCATGATCCGTGCCGCCGACCTCAATGCACAGCTGGAGAAGATGGAGCTGACACCCGAAAAGATTGAGGAAATCTACGACCGTTTCGAAGCCATGAACATTCAAATCATCACCGGCGATCTGGATCTGGATCTGGGCAGCGTATCCGATGACGGTCTGGATGACGATGTGGATCTGTCCGGTCTGGAAGAAGAAGATCTTGTTGATCCCGTCGATCTTGCAGCCGAATATAGTCTGGACGATCCCGTTCGGATGTACCTGAAGGAAATCGGTCAGGTTCGCCTTCTGTCCGCCGAGGAGGAAGTGGAGCTTGCAAAGCGTGTTTCCGAGGGCGATCAGAACGCAAAAAATAAGCTGACAGAAGCAAACCTGCGACTGGTCGTTTCCATCGCAAAGAAGTATTCCGGCAGAGGTCTGCACATCCTGGACCTGATTCAGGAAGGCAACACCGGCCTGATTCGTGCCGTAGACAAGTTTGACTGGACAAAGGGAAATAAATTCTCTACATATGCCACCTGGTGGATCCGGCAGGCCATTACCCGTGCCATTGCCGATCAGGCTCGTACCATTCGAGTGCCGGTGCATATGGTCGAAGTCATCAACAAGGCAACCCGCTGCAACCGTAAGCTGGTGCAGGAGCTGGGTCGTGAGCCTACCGTGGAAGAAATCGCAAAGGAACTGGGTCTGCCCGTTGAGAAGATCATCGAAGCAAACCGTACCGCTGCCGATACCTTGAGTCTGGATACCCCCGTGGGTGATGAAGAGGATACCTCCATCGGTTCCTTCGTCGAGGACGAGCGCACCCCCGGTCCTGCTGACGCAACCTCCAACGCTTTGCTTGCTGAAGCTCTGAAGGAAATTCTGGACACCCTGACCGAACGTGAAGCAGACGTTCTGCGGATGCGTTTCGGCATGTATGACGGACGCACCCATACACTGGAAGAAGTGGGTCAGATTTTCGGTGTCACCCGTGAGCGTATCCGCCAGATTGAAAATAAGGCCATCCGCAAGCTGCGTCACCCCAGCCGTGCCAAAAAGATCAAGGATTTCTACTGCTGATCCCCTAAGATTTAAATCAACTCGACAAGGTGTCGGTATTTCAGACGAAATACCGATGCCTTTTTGCTTTTCCGGAAACATGGATTTTCCATATTGCACACATATCAAATGGATGGAGGTAAACTTAATATGTGGTTTATTTTTGCACTGCTGTCTGCAATTTTTGCAGCACTTACCTCAATACTGGCTAAAATCGGCATTGATGGCGTCAATTCCAACCTTGGTACTGCAATCAGAACCGTGGTTGCAGTCGTAATGGCGTGGGGAATGGTTTTTTTGACTCATGCACAGACAGGACTTCCAGAAATCAACCGAAAAAGTTGGATTTTTCTGATTCTGTCAGGTTTAGCTACCGGTGCATCCTGGCTATGCTATTATAAGGCACTGCAAATGGGTCCTGCTTCAAAAGTGGTGCCGATTGACAAATTGAGCGTAGTTATTACACTGGTGCTGGCATTCGTATTTTTGCACGAGCAATTCACCGCAAAATCTCTCATCGGATGTATCCTCATCGGTTTGGGAACCCTGATGATGGTGCTGTAATTCAAACGCACATATACAGAGTTACTTGTGCCTGAGGTTCTGCATTTTGCTCATTTTCTTTTAAAAATACTTTGAAAACAGTGAAAAATCTTCTTTACTTTTGGTAAAACTCATGGTATGATAAGAGAGCTGGCTATGCCAGATAAAACTTTCATACCCGTTGCTCAGTTGTGGGAGAAAGCCAATACGGCATTTCACCGACCCCTACTTAGCTCCCGGGCAAATATTTTAAAAGGTGGATTTAACCATGATTCTGAAGGAAAAGAAGACCCAGGTCATCCTGGACAACGCTACTCACGAAGGCGACACCGGTTCTCCCGAAGTCCAGATCGCTATCCTGACTGCTCGCATCAACGAGCTGACCGAGCATCTGCGTGTGCACAAGCACGACAACCACTCTCGTCGTGGTCTGCTGATGATGGTTGGTAAGCGCCGCAGCATGCTGGACTATCTGGCTAAGAAGGACATCAACCGTTACCGTGCTCTGATCGCCAAGCTGGGTATCCGTAAGTAAGATTTGTGAAAGGGCGACTTTTGTCGCCCTTTTTTCAAACACAATTTTTGGGGACCGTTTTAGCAGTTGAAAGTGGTGCTGATTCTCAACATCAGTTTCAAGTGCTAAACCTCCCCACACAATTCAAAACAGGAGGTTAATACCAATGATTACTCGTAAAAAGTATCCCAATCATCACGTTTATGAGATGGAAATCGGCGGCCGCCCCTTTACCGTGGAAACCGGTAAGGTTGCTGAGCTTGCTAACGCTGAGTGCATCTGCCGCTACGGCGACACCGTGGTTCTGGTCACCTGCACCTGCAACCCCATCCCCAAGGCCGGTATCGACTACTTCCCTCTGACCATCGAGTTTGAAGAGAGAATGTACGCCGTGGGCCGCATTCCCGGTTCCTTCAACCGCCGTGAGGGCAAGCCCTCCGAGCGTGGCATCCTGAACAGCCGTATCATCGACCGTCCCATGCGTCCCCTCTTCGACGAGGAGCTGCGTAACGACACCGTCGTTACCTGCACCGTTCTGGCTAATGACCAGGAAAACCCCGTGGAAATCGTCGCTTCTCTGGGCGCTTCCATTGCCATCGCTTCTTCCGATGTGCCCTGGAACGGACCTGTCGCTACCACCAATGTCTGCCACCTGAACGGTCAGTATATCATCAACCCCTCTGCTGACGAGCGTGCCGCTTCCGACTGCTTCGTCTGCATCGCTTCCACCTTCGAGAAGGTCGTCATGATCGAGACCGAAGCCAACGAAGCTCCCGAGGCTGTCGTTCTGGAATCCATCCGTGTGGCTCACGAGACCAACATGGAAATCGTCAAGTTCATCAACGGTATCGTTGCTGAAATCGGCAAGCCCAAGTTCACCTTCGAGAAGGCTGCCGTCAACCACGACCTGCTGGACGACCTGATGGCTTACGGTCTGCCCCAGATCGAGTACGCTCTGGACACCGATGACAAGAACGTTCGTGAGGAGCGTCTGACCGCTGCTCGTCTGGACTTCCAGGAGAAGTTCGGCGAAAAGTACGAGGATTTCGAGACTCATATCGAAGTCTGCCTGTACAAGATGCAGAAAAAGGTCGTCAAGAAGTGGCTGCTGGAAGGCAAGCGTGTTGACGGTCGTGGCATGGATGAGATCCGTCCTCTGGACGCTGAAGTCGGTGTTCTGCCCAGAGTCCACGGTTCCGGTCTGTTCTCTCGTGGTCAGACTCAGGTCCTGTCTATCTGCACTCTGAACACACTGTCCGCTGCTCAGAAGCTGGACACCATCTACCCCGAAGAGACCAAGCGTTATATCCATCACTACAATTTCCCCTCCTTCTCCACCGGCGAAGCTCGTGCTGCCCGCAGCACCTCCCGTCGTGAGATCGGTCACGGCGCTCTGGCTGAAAAGGCTCTGCTGCCTGTGATTCCCTCCGTCGAGGAGTTCCCCTATGCGATCCGTGTGGTTTCCGAGGTTCTGTCTTCCAACGGTTCCACCTCTCAGGGTTCCATCTGCGGTTCTACTCTTGCTCTGATGGACGCCGGCGTGCCCATTAAGCGCCCTGTTGCAGGTATTTCCTGCGGTCTGATTTCCGATCAGGAGACCGGCGCATGGAGAACCTTCACCGATATTCAGGGTGTCGAGGACTTCCACGGCGAAATGGACTTCAAGGTTGCAGGTACCACCGAGGGTATCACTGCCATCCAGATGGACCTGAAGAACAAGGGTCTGACCATGGAAATCATTGCCGACGCTCTGGAGCGCTGCCGCAAGGCTCGTTTGGAGATTCTGGAGCAGGTCATGCTGCCCTGCATCCCCGAGCCCCGTGCTGAGGTTTCCGAGTTCGCACCTAAGATGCTGAGCCTGAAGATTCCCGTCGAGAAGATCCGTGAGGTTATCGGTTCCGGCGGTAAGACCATTCAGAAGATCTGCGCTGAGACCGGTGCTAAGGTTGACATCGACGACGATGGCTCCGTGTTCATCTCCGCTGTTGACTCCGCTGCTGCTTACGCTGCCAAGAAGATGGTGGACGACATCTGCTTCGTTCCCGAAGTTGGCAAGCTGTACTACGGCAAGGTTGTCCGCATCCTGCCCATCGGCGCATTCGTTGAAATTGCTCCCGGCCACGACGGCATGGTTCATATCTCCAAGCTGGAGAATCGCCGTGTTGAGAAGGTTGAAGATGTTCTGAACCTGGGCGATATGACTTGGGTCAAGTTCATGGGCTTCGACGAGAAGGGTCGTGCAAACTTCAGCCGCAAGGACGCACTGAAGGAACTGGCTGAGAAGCAGTAAGTCGGCGAGGCCGATCTTTAATGCGTGCTCGGTGCAGAAATAATCGTTACCCATTATTTCCGCTCGATAACGCTTTTGCTTACAAAATCTATCAAGGCACCGTCGTATGACGGTGCCTTTTTTAATGCGTGCTTGGTTGCGTTATTATTTCTGCCATGGTGATTATCGCTGGGAAAACGGAGAGACCGTCCCCCATACAGAAACTTTGACACTGTTATCAATACGCTTTTGGGTTCCCCGCGAAAACTCATTTGTCAATGCTGCGGTATGCCTCTTGATGACTCTTCCATCAGCAAGGAATCTGACGGTACATTCAATGAGGATTATTGCAAATGGTGCTATACGGACGTAGCTTTCGTTTACAAAAATCTTGACAAACTAACAGATTTCCTTGTTGACCACATGTCAAATGAGATCTGGCCTCCAGAGCAAGTGCGGGCTTATTTGAGGAACAGTTGCCCAAATTGAAGCATTGACAGCAACCGAAGGAATAAGGTATGATACACTTGTCTTAGGATGTCTAGGTATGAAGGGGGAATTTTTATGTGGTTTTGGTGGATGATGTTTGCTTTTAATTTGCTCGTCCCGGCTATTATGATTCTTTCCGGAAGAATGATGTGGAAGCACTGTCCAGAGGAAATAAACACCGCATTCGGATACCGAACAAAACGTTCCATGCAAAATATGGAAACATGGAAATTTTCCCATGATTATTGTGGGCGGTTGTGGTGGAAAGCTGGTTGGATTCTTGCGGTTCTATCAGTTTTAGTCCAAATTCCCTTTTTCAAGAGTGATAGAGATGCAATCGGATACATGAGCTTGGTAATTATGACAGTTCAATGTGCTATACTGCTCCTATCCATTATTCCAACAGAATTAGCCCTAAAAAAGGAATTCAACAATTCAAAATAACCCAGTAGTGATTGCAGAAAAGCGGCACCGAGCAGAAATAATCGGGTAGCGACTACCTCCGCACTGAGCACGCTTTAAAAAGAACCGAGCGGAAATAATCGGGTAACGACTAGCTCCGCACCGAGCACGCTTTGAATAGAACCGAGCGAAAATAATCGGGTAACGATCACCTCCGCACTGAGCACGCTTTGAATAGAACCGAGCGAAAATAATCGGGTAACGATCACCTCCGCACTGAGCACGCTTTAAAAAGAACCGAGCGGAAATAATCGGGTAGCGACTACCTCCGCACTGAGCACGCATTAAAAAAGGCACCGTCAAAAGACAGTGCCTTGATATATTTTCTGCGCAATAGCGTCACCGAGCAGAAATAATCGGGTAGCGATTACCTCTGCACTGAGCACGCATTAAATTTTACTTGCCGGAAGAGGCGGAGCGGAGGGTGACGTCGTGGGCACCGCCCTCAACAATGGAAGTTGCGGAAACCAGAGTCAGCTTTGCATCCTTCTGCAGGTCGGGAATATTGGTGACACCGCAGTTGCACATAGTGGACTTGACCTTGTACAGGGATGCTTCCACGTTATCATGCAGGGGACCTGCGTAAGTAACGTAAGAGTCAACGCCTTCTTCAAAGCTCAGCTTGGTAGAACCGCCCAGATCATAACGCTGCCAGTTACGAGCACGGTTGGAGCCTTCGCCCCAGTACTCCTTCATGTATGCGCCATTGATCATGACCTTGTTCGTGGGAGACTCGTCGAAGCGGGCAAAGTAACGGCCCAGCATCATGAAGTCAGCACCCATGGCCAGAGCCAGAGTCATGTGGTAGTCATGGACAATACCGCCGTCGGAGCAGATAGGCACATAGATGCCGGTCTCACGGAAATACTCGTCACGAGCTGCGGCAACCTCAATCAGTGCAGTAGCCTGACCACGGCCGATGCCCTTGGTTTCACGGGTGATGCAGATAGAACCGCCGCCGATACCAACCTTTACAAAGTCAGCACCTGCACGGGCAAGGAACAGGAAGCCGTCACGGTCAACGACGTTGCCGGCACCGATTTTGACGGTATCGCCGTAATTCTCACGAACCCAGGCAATGGTCTTCTGCTGCCAGCAGGTGTAGCCCTCGGAGGAGTCGATAACCAGACAGTCAACGCCGGCTTCCAGCAGAGCAGGAATTCTTTCGGCATAGTCACGGGTATTGATACCGGCACCTACCAGATAACGCTTTTCGCTATCCAGCAGTTCCTGAGGATTTGCCTTATGGGAAGCGTAGTCCTTACGGAATACGAAGTACATCAGGTGGTCGTTTTCGTCAACAATGGGCAGACTGTTCAGCTTGTGATCCCAGATAATGTCGTTGGCGACTTTCAGGGTAGTATCCTTAGGAGCAGTAATGAGTTTTTCACGAGGGGTCATGAAGGTCTTGACCTTGTCTGTCTTTTCCATGCGGCTGACACGGTAGTCACGGCTGGTGACAATACCCAGCAGCTTACCGGTAGCGGTACCATCCTCGGTAATGGCAACAGTGGAGAAACCATTTTTCTCCTTCAATTCCAGAACATCGGCCAGCGTATTCTCAGGAGTCAGGTTCGATGCGGAAACAACAAAACCTGCCTTGTAATTCTTGACCTTAGCAACCATTTCAGCCTGAGTCTCAATAGACTGAGAACCGTAAATAAAGCTGATGCCGCCTTCTTTTGCCAGTGCAATTGCCAGAGTATCGTTGGAAACGGACTGCATAACAGCAGATGTCATGGGGACATTCAGAGAAATTGCGGGTTCCTCAAAACCCTTGCGGTACTTGGTCAGGGGAGTCTTCAGGGAGACTCGGTCGGGAATGCACTCTTCAGAAGTATAGCCAGGAATCAGCAGATATTCGCTGAAGGTGTGGCTGGGTTCCGGATAATAATATGCCATTTGGGGGTACCTCCTAAGTTTTATATATAGTTATAAAAATATAATTATATGCCCTTATCTAAGAACTGGATCTCCTGATGACCCTTGTTGTCAATCTTCTTGAAATTACCCATAACCTCATTAACATGGCTCATCACCGCAAAGGTGTGGGGGTGGTCATTGATGATGGAAGTGAGAACAGCAACCTGAGATTTATTGACAATACAAATCAAAATATTGACTTCTTTGCCCAGATACATACCCTTACCGGGAATCAAGGTTGCACTGTGGTGCAGCTTATGAATAATGGCCTGAGATATTTCCTCCGGCTCTTGGGTGACAATTTCAAAACGCATGGCGCTTCGAATGTTTTTGAACATCTTGTCTGTAACAATGCTGGATGTGAAGCAGTACAAAATGCACAAAATCACAGGCTCAATTTGGTAATCATACACGAAGAAAGAAGCCACCGCAACCATCACATTCATCGTGAAAATCAGCCAGAAAATGTTCTTATCCGGACGATATTTGTGAATGATCGCAGCAATAAAGTCCGTTCCGCCGGAGTTTGCGCAGCACTGAACCAGCAGGGAATAGCAGCAGCCGTAAAGGATGCCCGCTACCAGCGGGCCCAAAATGGTACTGGTGCCATTATCTGTATGATACACAATCTGGGACATATCCACATGATCCAGAAGAACCATGGTCACGGAAGATACAATAACATAAACCATGCTTCGCTTAGCCAGCGTTTTACTGACACAAAAATATACAAAAATGGATATGGGAACGTTAATCATCAGACTCAGATAACCCACGCTGATACCGCTGAGATACTGAACCATGGTGCAGATGCCGTTGAGTCCGGCAGGAGCAAAGCGGTTGGGAAACACAAAAAGATGGTAATTAAAAGCATTTACCACAGCCATTGCCGCAATCACAAAATAGGTAAGTGCTTTTTTTAACTTCGTCATATTCTACTCCTCAGAAACCAATTTCGCAAAATTCGATATTTTTTAACACGGGTTCCTTAATAAGGTATACTAACATACCTTTATTGACTGGTCAAGGGTGGAAAATGCCTAATTTCTTCGATATTTTTACCCCAATTTTTTCCTAATTCCTTTTAATAGATGTGTACTGCCAAAAAAACCTTGTTTTTTATGCCCACCCATGATACTATGTAGGTTGAGATATTATGCTCAGGAATTCTGTTTTCAGGCAGGTTCCGGGTTTTTAGAAAGAGTTAGAAAGGAGCCTCATTTATGTATTCTTCCGCCTATGTCTGGGCAAAGATCCTGATTTATCTGGAGGAAAGACTGACGGCTGTAACAGTTTCCGCCTGGTTCGATGATGCTGAGGTCGTGGAGCTCAACGAAGAACACCTGATTCTCTATTCCTCCTCGGATTTCCGTCGGGAAATTATCCGTCGCCGGTGTACTGATTATATTCAGGATGCCCTGAAGGAGATCTTCAATTCCGACGCCAAGCTCATCGTTTTTGGAGACGAAGAACTGGCCGCCTTTAAGTCCAAGGGTAAACAGCATATTTCCATGGACTTTAACCCCCAGTTTACCTTTGATAATTTCGTGGTCGGTCCTTCCAACCGATTCGCACATTCTGCCTGTATCGCTGTTACCAACATCCCCGGTCAGGTGTATAACCCCCTGCTGATTTACGGCCCTCCCGGTGTGGGTAAAACCCATTTGCTCTATGCTATCGCAAACGGAATCCGCAAAAGCACCCCCGATGCCAATATCGTCTACATCAAGGGCGATCAGTTTACCAACGAACTGATTGCCGCCATCCAGAACGGTAAAAATATCGAATTCCGGAGCAAGTACCGTGAAGCTGATCTGTTCCTCATCGATGACGTGCAATTTATCGCCGGCAAGGAATCTACGCAGGAGGAATTTTTCCATACATTTAATAAGCTTTACGAAGAACACAAGCAGATCGTCATGACCTCCGACCGGAAGCCCAGTGATATGCTGACACTGGAGGATCGACTGAAAACCCGTTTTGAATGGGGTTTGATCGCCGATATTCAGCCCCCCGATTACGAAACCCGTATGGCTATTCTGAAAAACAAGGCCAAAAGTCTTGGGTTGCAGCTGGATGATGAGGTGTGCAACTACATCGCCATCAACGTCACCAACAATGTCCGTCAAATCGAGGGCACCGTCAAAAAAATCCTTGCTTACCGGGATCTTAACAATATGCCTCTGGATCTGCCCAATATTTCCAGAGCCATTGACGATATGTTTAAAAAAGAAGGCTCCGCTGTGCCTACGCCCAGCCTGATTATCAGCCAGGTCTGCAAGTTCTATTCCGTTGACGAGGCCGTGCTGAGAGGTACCCTCAAAAATAAGGGCACCGCTGAAGCTCGTCAGATGGCAATTTATCTAATCAGAAAGCTGACCAATCTGAGTCTGCCCGACATCGGTAAGGAATTTGCAAGGGATCACTCTACCATTCTCTATGCAATCCGCAAGGTCGAAAAAGCTCTGAAAGCCGGCGACACCACTATGCAGAACAACGTACGCGATATTACTGCCAATATCAACTCCTGTCTGTAAGCCGGATCACAATACGGTACAGTTTAGGGACTGCGCCAAAATCCACAATACCCTTATGTTAAGGAAAAGAAAGTAACTGCTGTCAGACCACGGGAGCAATCTCCGCAGGGCAGCGGGATATAGCTGTACTTTTCCCGGTCCCATATTCGGATTTTGGGAAGCAACGGAATTTTTAGGTTCTCCTCGGGACCGGCTTCGCCTTTGCTCCGGAGCAGACCTTTTCTCGTCTGTTGTTCTCATTTTTTTGGGGAGGATATGCCTTGCGTACGGATTTTTATCTAAATTTTTTTACGCCAAAAAAATTCCACAAGGGCTGTGGAATGTGGAAAAATAAGTTGTGGATAAAAAATTTGAAAAATATCTTCCACATTCGCTGTGGAAAAGTTCTTACGTGTGCACACAGGCCTGTGGATAAATTTCCGTTGGTGCCGTAAGACAAAAGGCAGTTCTCCACATAAATTCCCCCTAATACTGTTGTTACTACCTTAACCTATTTATAGTTATATATATTCTTATCATTTTCAAGAAAAGGAGAATGACTATGCGTTTTACCTGTGAAAAAAATATGCTGGTTCAGGGACTGAATATTGCAGGCCGCACGGTTGCTTCCAAAAGCAGTCTGACGGTCATTGAAGGCATCCTGTGTAAGGCTGCCGCAGGCCTGTCTCTTACCGGTTACAACATGGAAACCGCTATCACTTATCAGATTGATGCTGAGGTTTCCGATCCCGGCGAGTGCATTTTGCCTGCAAAGCTCTTCGGCGATATCGTCAGAAAGCTTCCCGAAGGTCCTGTTACCGTGGTGGTAGACGAAAATTACAAGGTTTCTATCCGTGCAGGATTTGCATCTTTTACAATTTCTGCTGAATCCTCCGACGATTACCCGGATCTTCCTGATGTTAATGAAGGAAAGGCCATCAGAATTCCCCAGAACGCTCTGAAAGAGTTGATTTCCGGTACGATTTTTGCTGTTTCTGAAAATCAGGGACGTCCTATTCATACCGGTGTCAAGTTTGAAGTGGAGCCTGATTCCATTTCTGCCATTGCTGTGGACGGTTTCCGTCTGGCAAGACGTACCTATCACCCCGAAGAATCCACCGAGCGGACGCTGAGCTTCGTTGTTCCTGCCGCAGGTTTGAAGGAAGTTGAAAAAATCCTGACTGATACTGACGAAAATGCCGCTTTTACCCTGGGTAACAAGCACATTTTGTATCAGGTCGGCAACGCAACTCTGGTCTGCCGCTTGCTGGAAGGCGAATTTTTGGACTGGCGTCGGGTCGTTCCCAGCAATTGCCCCATCAAACTGGTGGCACATGTGGATGATTTGTCCTCATCTGTGGAACGTGTGGGTCTGATCGTTTCCGAAAAATACAAGAGCCCTGTGCGCTGTGTATTTTCCAATCAGGTTCTGATGATGCGCACCAATACCACAATCGGTGCCGCTGAGGACCGATGCGCCATTGCCGGTGACGGTAAGGAAATGGAAATCGGCTTTAATGTCCGTTATCTGGCCGATGCCCTCCGTGTGATTCCCTCTGATGAGGTCACTTTGGAGCTGACCAACGGTTTAAGCCCCATCGTTCTGACTCCCGTCAGCGAAAAAGAGGATTATGCCTACATGATCCTGCCCGTCAGAATCAAAAACGCTTAATCAATAATACGCCGTTTTCTATTAAAGTCTTGGTATATTACAGGAGAATCGTATGAAAGTTACAGTAAAAAAGAAGGAATCTCAGGATTTTGTCCCTGTCGTGATTCAGACCGAGTTTATCAAGCTGGAAGCAGCCCTGAAGTATGCCAATGTGGTCTACTCCGGCGGCGAGGCTAAGCAGCTGATTTTGGATGGCCAGGTCATGGTCAACGGTGAAGTTTGCACCATGCGTGGCAAAAAGCTCTATCCCGGTGATAAGTTCGATTTCATGGGACAGACCTATCTGATTTCCATTCATGAAGCTAACTGATCTGAAGCTCCACGATTTTCGGAACTATGAGGTTCTGGATCTGGATTTTGACCCGGGGGTCAATCTGATTGTGGGCAACAATGCTCAGGGAAAGACCAACTTGCTGGAGGCTATCAGCTATCTTGGCTCCGGCAAGAGCTTTCGGGCTCAGAAAACTTCGGAAATGGTTCGTTTTGGAGCGGATTTTGCGGATATTGAAGGAAATATCTACTCACAGGAACGAAATCAGGATGTCCGATGGGTTCTGTTCAACGGTGCTCGCCCCCGGCAGCTTTGGCGCAACGGTGCCAAAAAGAAAACTTCTGCGGATATTGCAGGGGTTTTGCCTACGGTGCTTTTCTGCCCGGAGGATCTGATGGTGCTCAAAAGCGGCGCTGCTCAGCGCAGAAGATTGGGAGATCATGCGTTATGTCAACTCAGACCTAACTATGACGCTGCGCTGACAGAGTATAACCGCATTCTGGATCAGAAAAGCCACATTTTGAAGGATCATTTTGAGTATCCCGGAGTTCTGGAAGTGCTGCCGGAATACAATATGCGCCTGTGTCAGGTCGGTGCGCTGCTGATTTCCTATCGAGCCAGATTTTATGACAGTCTGGGAAAGGCAGCCGCCAGATATCATGACCAGTTTTCCGGCGGTGCAGAGGAATTTCTGCTTCAATATAAGACCGTTTCCACGGTAAAAGACCCGTTTGCACCACTTTCTCAGCTGACGCAGGATCTTTTGGATCATCTGGACAGCCACAAACGGGCAGAGCTGGAAAGCGGTCAGTGTTTAACAGGCCCCCATAAAGATGATTTTGACGTGTCCCTTTCCGGCATCAACCTGAAATCCTACGGTTCCCAGGGTCAGACCCGAACTGCCGCAATCAGTTTGAAGCTTGCACAGCGTGAGCTGATGGGTCGGGAATGGGGTGAAGAGCCGGTTCTGCTTCTGGACGACGTTCTTTCGGAACTGGATCAGGGAAGGCAGGATTTTGTGCTGAACCAGATCGTTTCCGGTCAGGTGTTTATTACCTGCTGTGAGCCGGGACGATTTACAAAATTGGGAAAGACCATCGAAATCAGTCAGGGCAAGGTCTTATAAAAAAATTGCATCCTGAATCCTCCGGCGGGGGACATGGGGCAATTCAATATATATGTATAAACACTGCATATTCGTGTATATATTCAATTTTATGCATTTAAGTTAGGAGGACAATTATGTCTGACGAAACGAAAGTTACGCAAGAATACGGTGCGGAGCAGATCCAGGTTCTGGAAGGTCTGGAAGCTGTCCGGAAGAGACCCGGTATGTACATCGGTTCCACTTCCTCCTCCGGCTTGCATCATCTGGTATATGAGATCGTAGATAATGCCATCGACGAGGCTCTGGCCGGTTACTGTAAGCACATTACCGTTACCATTAATCCCGGCAACTCCATCACCGTCACTGACGACGGCCGTGGTATCCCTGTTGATATTCAGGCACAGACCGGCAGACCGGCTATGGAAGTTGTTTTCACCGTTCTGCACGCCGGTGGTAAATTCGGCGGCGGCGGCTATAAGGTCTCCGGCGGCCTGCACGGCGTGGGTGCTTCTGTCGTTAACGCTCTGTCTGAGTGGGTGGAGGTACGTGTCCACAAAAACGGCAAGATCCACGAGATGAAGTTTGCACGTGGTCACATCACTCAGGAAATGACCATTGTCGGAAACACCGAAAAAACCGGTACCGAGGTCACGTTCCAGCCTGATCCTGAGATGTTCGATACCCTGGTGTATGATTATGACATCCTGCACGACCGTATGCGTGAGGAGGCTTTCCTGAACGCCGGTCTGTCTATCGCCATCACCGATGCCCGTGACGAAGAGAAAAAGACTGATGTCATGTGCTACGAAGGCGGTATCCGGGAATTTGCCGTGTGGTGGAACCGGAATAAGACTGCCCTCCATGACGATGTTGTGTACATGCAGGGAAGCAAGGGCGATGCCTCTGCGGAGGTGGCTATCCAGTATAACGACGGCTATGCCGAAAACATGCTGTCCTTCGCCAACGACGTTCGTACCCCGGAAGGCGGTATGCACGAAACCGGTTTTAAGACTGCTCTGACCAGAGTTTTGAACGCCTACGGCGTGAAAAACGGCATCATTAAGGGCGACGACAAGGTAAGCGGCGAGGATTGCCGTGAAGGTATCACCGCTGTTATCTCCGTTAAGCTCACCGATGCGCAGTTTGAAGGTCAGACCAAGGCAAAGCTGGGCAATGCCTACATCCGTACGCTGGTTGACAGCGTGGTGACCGATCAGCTGACGGTGTATTTTGAGGAGCATCCTCAGACCGCCAAGGTGATTCTGGAAAAAGCCATGATGGCAAACCGGGCAAGAGAAGCCGCCCGGAAGGCCAGAGAATCCATCCGCCGCAAGTCCGCTCTGGGCGGTGCGGCCATGCCCGATAAGCTCCGTGACTGTAACGAAAGCGATCCCGCCCTGACAGAACTTTACATCGTCGAGGGTGACTCCGCAGGCGGCTCCGCAACACAGGGACGTGACTCCCGCTTCCAGGCCATCCTGCCCCTGTGGGGTAAAATGCTGAACGTTGAAAAGGCAAGAGAAGACAAGGTTATCGGAAACGACAAGCTCCAGCCGGTCATTACCGCCCTCGGTGCCGGCATTGGCGAGGATTTTGATGTGGAAAAGCTCCGCTACCACAAAGTCGTCATCATGGCCGATGCCGACGTGGACGGCTCTCACATTCGTACCCTGCTGCTGACGTTCTTCTTCCGCTTTATGCGGCCGCTGATCGAAAACGGCTACGTCTATGCTGCTATGCCTCCTCTTTACAAGCTGGTTCGTGGCAAAACCACCCGCTACGCCTTCTCTGACGAGGAGCGTGACCAGATTTCCGCTGAAATGCGTGGTGGCAACCCTGACGCCAAGATCGACATCAGCCGGAACAAGGGTCTTGGTGAGATGGACCCTCACGAACTGTGGGAAACTACCATGGACCCCGAAAAGCGTACCTTAAAGCGTATTCAGCTGGAGGATGCTGCCCGGGCTGATGAGATTTTCAACCTCCTCATGGGCGAAAAAGTGGAACCCAGACGAGAATATATTGAAACCAACGCTAAATTCGCTATGAATCTGGACTACTAAGAGATCATTGCGAAACAGTCTCCGGACTGGTGCATAAGTCCCCATCCGGACATCCCCGGCGGGGGAGGCTGATGCGAAAATCAAAAGAAGGAGGACATTCTTTTGGCACAACACAAAAAGGACTACAAGCCCGAGGATATTATGTTCCCGGATCAGGCCATTATTGAATCGGAACTTGTCCATGAAATGAAAACATCTTACATCGAGTATGCCATGTCCGTTATTGTCGGACGTGCGCTGCCCGATGCCCGTGACGGTCTGAAGCCCGTCCATAGAAGAATCCTCTACGCTATGTACGAGGATAAGCTGACCTCCGACAGACCTTTCCGAAAGTCTGCTACCTGTGTCGGTGACGTGCTGGGTCGTTACCATCCCCATGGTGACGCCTCTGTTTACGACGCACTGGTAAGACTGGCGCAGGATTTCTCCATGCGCTATATGCTGGTAGACGGTCACGGCAACTTCGGTTCTGTGGACGGCGACCCCCCTGCAGCTTACCGTTACACCGAAGCCCGTATGAGCAAAATCGCCAACGAAATGCTTCGGGATATCGAAAAGGACACCGTGGATTGGGACCCCAACTTCGACGAGACCCGGAAAGAGCCCCGTGTTCTGCCCAGCCGTTTCCCCAACCTGCTGGTAAACGGTTCTTCCGGTATCGCTGTCGGTATGGCTACCAACATTCCCCCTCACAACCTGACGGAAGTCATCAACGCCTGTATCTGTGTGCTGGATGACCCTGAGGCTACTCTGGGTGACCTGATGGAGCACATTACGGGACCCGATTTCCCCACCAAGGCTATCATCATGGGCAGAGCCGGTATCCGTGCCGCCTATGCCACCGGTAAGGGCCGCCTGACTTTGAGAGCCAGAACCCATTTTGAGGAATTTGGTCAGAACCGGACACGCATTATCGTGACGGAGATTCCTTATCAGGTCAACAAGCGCATGCTTATCAAAAACATGGCCGATCAGGTAAACGACAAGCGTCTGGACGGCATTTCCGACATCCGGGATGAGTCTGACCGCAACGGTATGCGCATTGTCATCGAGCTGAAGCGTGATGCCAATCCTCAGATCGTGCTGAACAAGCTCTTTACCCAGACCAGCATGCAGACCACCTTTGCAATCAATATGCTGGCTCTGGTGAAAAACCAGTCTCAGCCCAAGGTGCTGACTCTGCGGGAAGCTTTGGATGAATATCTGGTATTCCAGGAAGAAGTCATTGTCCGCCGTACCCAGTACGATCTGCGGAAGGCTCAGGAGCGGGCTCATCTGCTGGAAGGTCTGCTGATTGCGCAGGACAACATCGACGAGGTCATTAAGATCATCCGCAGCGCTTACGACAACGCCAAGCAGAAGCTGATGGAGCGGTTCTCTCTGTCCGAAGTGCAGGCACAGGCTATTTTGGATATGCGCCTGAAGGCATTGCAGGGTCTGGACCGTGAAAAACTTCAGAATGAATACAAGGAACTGGAAGAAAAGATCGCCTACTATCAGCGTGTTCTGGCAGATCCTGAGCTGGTCAAGGGTATTCTGAAGGAAGAACTGATTGAAGTTCGGGATAAGTACGGCGACGAGCGTAAGACCGAGATTCAGGATGTGGAGGACGAAATCGACATCGAAGATCTCATCGAGGAAGAGGACTGCTGCTTTACGCTGTCCAACGACGGCTACATCAAGCGTATGCCTGTGGATACCTACCGGACTCAGGCTCGTGGTGGTCGTGGTGTCAATGCTCAGAATCTGAAGGATGAGGACTATGTCAAGAGTCTGAATATTGCTTCTACTCATGACCATATCCTGTTCTTTACCAATATCGGTAAGGTGCACCACCGGAAGGGTTACCAGATCCCTGAGGCCGGCCGTACTGCCCGTGGCACTGCCATGGTTAACGTTCTGCCTTTGGAACCCGGCGAAACCGTGACGGCAATGGTGGTCACCCGTGAATTTGACGAAAATGAATTCCTGATGATGGTCACGAGAAACGGTACCATCAAGAGAATTCCCTTTGTGGCACTGAAAACCAACCGGAAAACCGGTATCCGTGCCATTACGCTGGATGAAAACGATCACCTCATCAATGTGATCCGCACCAATGGCAACGACAACATCATTATCGCCAGCTATCAGGGCATGGCCATCTGCTTCAACGAAAACGATGCCCGTCCTATGGGTCGTGACGCTGCCGGCGTCCGCGGCATCCATCTGGCAGAAGGCGACTTCGTTGTCGGTGCTGAAAAGGCAGAGGAGGGCAAGACCCTGCTGACCGTTACCGAAAACGGCTTCGGCAAGCGTACTGAGCTGATTGAATACCTGCGTACCGGCCCCGACGGTGAGAAAGTCCCTCAGGGTCGTGGTGGTAAGGGCCTGAAGAACTACAACATCACCGAAAAGACCGGCAATGTGGCAGGCTGCTGCGTGGTTGGCGAAAATGACGACGTTATGCTGATTGAAAACGGCGGTGTTATCATCCGTATTCCTGCTTCCACCATCAACGTCTACAAGCGTGACGTGCAGGGCGTTATTGTCATGCGTGTGGAAGAAGGAAACAAGGTCGTGGCTGTTCAGGGCATCAATACAGCGGATGAAATTGAGAAAACTGAGGAAGCGCAGGAAGCCCAGACCGCAGAGGAGACTGCCGAATGAAAACCGTGACCCTCTACACCGACGGTGCCTGTTCCGGCAATCCCGGCCCCGGGGGCTGGGGTGCGATTCTTGAATGTATGGGTCACGAAAAGGAGCTTTCCGGCGGTGAAGCCAGTACCACAAACAACCGGATGGAGCTTACGGCGGTCATCAGAGGGCTGCAAGCCCTGAATCAGCCTTGTGTGGTGGAATTATATTCCGATTCCAAATACGTCATAGACGCCCTGCAAAAGGGCTGGGCGGTTGGCTGGAAAAAACGGGGCTGGGTCAAATCCGACAAAAAGCCTGCGCTCAACGCTGATCTATGGGAAGTGCTGCTGGAACTGACTGAAACACATCAGCTTCACTACCACTGGGTAAAAGGGCACGCCGACAATCCCAAGAACAACCGCTGCGACGAACTGGCGGTTATCCAGTCGCAGAAATTTCGCAGAGGGTGATGGGCTATGTATCTTTCCATCGGTAATGATATGGCAGTCCGGGAAAGTTCCATTATTGGAATTTTCGACATGGACAACACCTCTACATCCAAGCGCACCCGGGAGTTTTTGGAGAAAAACGAAAAAGAAGGTCAGATCGTTCCCTGTGACGATTTGCCCAAGTCCTTTGTTGTGACGGCGGAATACGGTCTGGATCGGGTATACCTGACCAGCCTGTCTGCCATCACGCTGGAAAAGCGTCTGAAATAAATACGCAAAAAGAGCGATGCCGAAGAAATTCAGCATCGCTCTTTTTTATTTCCATGGAAAGATTATTTCAATGCCATTTCCATGATGATTTCATCTTCGTCCTGCTCTCCTGTTAGATGAAATCCGGCTTTTTCGTATAGCTTTTTTGCGGCTTCATTGCCGTCTATGTAGCAAAGAACCACTTTTTCGTATTTCCCATCCTGCTTCATCCGGTCAAGGATGAGCTTGGCTGCGGCAAGTCCATAACCATTCCCTTGGTATCGTTCGTCGATAAATAACTGGCTGAAATCATAGGCAGCTAAGGGGTCACAGTCATAGTACAGCGCCATGCCGATGGGGGTATCGTTGTTAAAAATCATAAATGCATGACTTCTATATGCCCGAAATGCGTAAGCCCGTGCCAGAAGTGTGGTTTTATCTGCTACATAATCTTTTTGTGCCTGTGAAACATGAAGATCGAATCTCCAATTTTCCGGGGTGACAGTCTCCAGTCTGATCATTTTTTCCTCCACACTGTATTCCTTGTTTTTCTAAGTATATCACGGCAATATGGTAAAATCTATGGGCAAAAAAGGGAAAAATCTCGAACAAATGAACGATGTTTAGAGCCTAAAAACGGAATGGCTTTTTGTTTCGGTTAATTGACATAAACAGTTTTTAAACAGTTCTAAAAAGGCTTTCCACAAGAGTTATCCACATTCTCCACAGGTTTGTCCACAGGTTGTGTGTGGAAAAACCGTTGAAAACAGTCAGTTTGTGGAATTGACTGGAAAAAACTCCACAGCTTAATAGCAAGCTGTGGAGAAAATTTGGTTTACAGAACACTTAATCAAACAGAACCTTGCAGGCAAAAATCCGGTGCTCGGAGCCGTCGTCCTGCGCTCTTGTGGCGTCCACCTGAAGCATCGGACCGTCCTGAATTTCCCAGTTCATGGTCAGGGTCTGACCCTCCCGGGCCTCGGTGTGATAACAGATGGTAAATTCCTTGATGGGATGCGCCTGATGGAACACGCTGGGGGTCAGATCGTCCACCCAATCCAGATAGCGGGTGTTGTTCATGTGACCGTTGCGGTCCAGATCCGTAAAGCTGACCGTACGCTGGCGATGGTTCTGCATGGGGGCAGGGGGCATGGCGTGGGGCAGTGCCAGCTCGGTGCCACGGAGAGTGCCGCTGACCACAATGCCGCTGTCACCGGGCAGGATCATGTTCCGGGTGTCCAGATTCATAAGCACCCAAATGCTGATGGAGCGGAATACTTCATTGCCCTTTTCGTCGTAGGCAACCACAGAACGAGGGTAGGCAACACGGGTTGTGGGCAAGGGCCAGGTTTCTACACGAATGGTCTCACCGCTCATGGGAAGGCGGGAAATCTGCACCCGGTGCCGGGTAATGGCCCAAAACAGCCGTTTGGCTGCCAGCGTGTCGTGGTCAAGAGACAGGGCTTTGCAGTGCTGTCCTGCTACCTCCTGGGCAAAAAACAGGATCATGGAGGGCTTCAGCCGTCCAAATCGGTCTACACAGGCGTCGGTGATGTGAAAAGTTTGCTGATAAATCGGTTCCATATTCATAACCTCGATATCTTGATTTATAGCATAAGGGGAGGGCGTAACCCTCCCCCTATGTGGATATTTCTGAGAAACGATTTTTAACTGGTGGATTCTGTCAGGGGGAGCGTTGCTTTATACTGGATACCGGCCCGGTAGATAACCACGTCTACGGTATCGCCGATGTGCATACTGTAAAGCAGCTCATTTAGTTCATCCATGTTGGAGATCCTTGTGCCAGAGACGTTGACGAGGATATCGCCTTCCTTTATACCGGCGGAACTGGCAGGGGAGTCCTTATCCAGATGGGTGATAAACAGTCCTGCCGGCATACGGTAGTAGCGCTGATAGAAGGTGGGGATTTTTTCTCCGGTAATGCCCAAGGTGGGACGGCCGGAAACATAGCCCTGCGCCATCAGCTGATCGATTACTTCCTTGACGGTAGTACTGGGAATGGCAAATCCAAGTCCTTCCACAGCGGTTTTGTCTGTGAAATTGCTGATTTTCAGGGTGTTGATGCCGATGACCTGTCCGTAACAGTTAATGAGGGGACCGCCGGAGTTGCCGGGATTCAGGGCAGCGTTGGTCTGGATCAGGGTCATGGTGCGTCCCTGCGTGCTGATGTCACGGTTAATGGCAGAGATGATGCCGTTGGTCATGGTACCCCGGAGCTGCTCGCCCAGAGGATCGCCAATGGCAACTACGCTGTCGCCCACACGCAGTACGGAAGAATCGCCAAATTCAGCTGCCTGAAGCTCGTTGGCTTCAATTCGCAGGATGGCCAGATCGGTAACGCTGTCGGCACCGACCAGAGTAGCCTTGAAGCTCCGCTCATCGGTAAGCCGCACGGTGATGTCAACAGCATCCTTGATGACGTGGGCGTTGGTGACGATGTAGCCGTTATTGGTGAAGATGACGCCGGTACCGCTGGAGGCACCGCCGGGCAGGGTGCAGGAAATGGATACCACGGAGTGGATGGATTTGTCGTAGATCTCCTGCAGGGAAAGACCGCCCTCCTGAATTACGGTTTTGATGGAATCGGGAGATTTGTTCAGGTTAAGGGAGGGTTCCTGCTCGGAGTTGACGTAGGGGGTAGGTTCAGGCACAGCTGTGGTTTCCGGGACTGTTGGCTCTGCCGGTTCTGTGGATTCACTGATAAAGCCTACCGAATTTTTATCTTTTTTGGGTGACTGCCTCAGCTGGGAAAAAAGCTGAACGTTCAGGATACCCATGACACTGGTAAGACCTACCATGAAAATCAGCAGAATCAGCAAAAATGCGATAAGTCCACCGTGACGTTTGGGCGGACGGATTCGTCCGGTGCCGTAAACACTATCATCCCAAGGATCATTATGATGTTGTTTGTTGTCACGCATAGGCTAAGACCTCAATAGATAAGATGTTGTAGGGAAATGACGTTAATTGATCAGCGGCATGGTGAAGGTAAACTCTGTTTTACCGTCTCGGCTGGTAACGCTGATGTTTTCGCCGTGACAGCATACAATTGTCTTGACGATGTAAAGTCCCAGACCCCAGCCGTCCCGGTTTTGGGAGCGGGATTTATCCAGCTTGTGGAACCGGTCGAACACCAGAGGAAGTTCGTCGGGGGGGATGGTATCACCGTCGTTGGAGATGGAGATATAGGCTTTACTGCTGCCTTCTCTGATCTTCAGACCCAGTGTGCCGCCGGAGGGGCAGAATTTAACAGCATTATCCAGCAAATTGTAGATAACCTGAGTGATATAGTCCTGATTGGCCATGATGTAGACCGGATGCTCCGGCATTTCTACATCCACATCCAGATTCTTGCCGTTGATCTTCTGCTCAAAGGTGACCAGAACCTGACCGGCACATTCCTCCACATCAAAGGGATGCTTTTTGTCCTCTGGAATGCCGCTTTCGTCTTGCAGGCGGGAGATGTCCAGCATGCTTCGCACCAGTCGGCTCAGCCGCTTGGTTTCGTCGGAGACAATTTGCAGATAGTGACGGCGGCGTTCCTCGGGAATGGTGCCGTCCAGAATTCCGTCAATATAGCCGGAAATCGTGGTCATGGGGGTTTTCAGCTCGTGGGACACATTTGCCACAAATTCCTTGCGCTGGTATTCGCTTTTCTGAAGCTCCGAAGCCATGTTGTTAAAGGCCAGCGCCAGATCGGCCACATCCTCCGGATAGTCATCCTCAATTTTGACCCGAGCCTCGAAATCGCCATGTCCAAAGGATCGGGCGGCATTGGTCATTTCCCGCAGGGGATTGCTCTGATGACGGGTGATGATAATCATAACCACCACGGAAATGAGGATCACCAGAACGGAAACAGCCATGAAAATGCTCTGAATCCGGGTTAAAATAGCGGTGGTTTCATCCGTGGGGGTGGAGACAATGACAATGCCGTAGATCTTGCCGGTGAGGGAGTCTACAATGGGGGTTGATACCACATAGCGGACTTCGCTGTAAAGCCCCTGAATAAGCCCTGTGGAAACATCTCCGTTATTTTGGATGACCTTCTCCATATAATCGGACTTGACCCAAAGATCGTTATGGTCACAGCCGCTGAGCACGTTGGAGCAGATGATGACATGACCGTTGGAGTCGCAGATGACGGCATCCGCACCGGTAACCTGAGAGGCCACATCCAGATTGACCATGAATTCCCGGTCATCCAGAGAACCGTCGGCGTAGTATGCCGCCGCCAGCTTTGCGATGGCGGTACCGTTTTTCTGAAGATCTTCCACGGCGTTATCCGTCATATAATCCTTGACCAGAGCCTGAAAGGCTGTTCCAACCAGAACCAGCGTCAAAAGCAGAATAAAGACAGCGGTTGAAAAGTTTCGGCCGGAGGTTGTTTTCATGGGTTACAGTACCTCAAACTTGTAGCCAACACCCCAGACGGTTTTCAGGCTCCAGCTCTCGGAGACGCCTTCCAGCTTTTCACGCAGACGCTTGACGTGGACATCCACCGTCCGGGAGTCGCCGAAGTAATCAAAGCCCCACACTTCGTCCAGAAGCTGGTTGCGGGTGTAGACCCGGTTGGGGGAGGAAGCAAGATAATAAAGAAGCTCCATCTCCTTGGGGGGCGTATCCACCTTTTTGCCGTTGACGGTCAGCTCGAAAGCGTCCATGTCAATGACCAGTTTGTCAAAAACCAGACGTCTGGCCTTTTTTTCGGTGGTAATGCCGGAGGTCCGGCGCAGAACGGCCTCGATGCGGGCCAAAACCTCTTTCATTTCAAAGGGCTTGGTGATATAGTCATCGGCACCGGTTCTAAGGCCGGTCACCTTGTCGTCGGTTTCACCCTTGGCGGTGAGCATGATGACAGGGGTCTGAGCTTCGACACGAATTGCCTTGCAGACAGACCAGCCGTCCATTACGGGCATCATCACGTCCAGCAGAACCAGATCGGGCTTGATTGCCCGGAATTTTGCAAGTCCCTGACCACCATCCTCTGCGACGGTGACGGCGTAACCCTCACGCTCCAGATACATCCGCAGAAGTTCTGCGATATTGCGATCGTCCTCTACGATCAGAACGGAAACAGCCATAAAGTAGTCCTCCTCTTTTCGTTATCCTTTTTCACTATTATAACGCAAAATGCCGTACTGGAGTGAACAAATTGTAAAGACTTCCCGGGGGAAATGTGAACAGGGAAATTTTCCTTGCAATGCGACCCAAATGATTGTATGATATGAAATAAAGCGTGTCGTAATCGGGCATCTTCACAGAAATTTTATGGTAAATTCCGGGAGATGCCATGAATTTTGCCGCTGGAAAAGGAGTATTTTATGATTGAAGTTTTAAAAGCGATTATCTTCGGTATTGTCGAAGGCGTTACCGAGTGGCTTCCCATTTCTTCTACGGGACATCTGATCCTGCTCAACGAGTTCCTGACCCTGAAGGTCAGTGATGAATTTCAGAGCATGTTTGACGTGGTCATTCAGCTGGGCGCAATCTTGGCGGTCATCGTGCTGTTCTTCCACAGACTGAACCCCTTCGCTCTCAGTAAAAATGCACAGCAGAAGAGAAATACATGGGATCTGTGGTTCAAGGTCATTGTTGCCATCATTCCCTCCGGCGTTCTGGGTATTCTGTTGGATGACTGGATGGACGCTCATCTGCACAACGGTATCGTGGTTTCCATTGCCCTCATCGTCTATGGTATTGCTTTTATCTATGTGGAGCGGATGAACAAGGGGCATGCCCCCAGAATTAACAGCACCGTGGAAATCGATTACAAAACCGCTCTGATGATCGGCTGTTTCCAGGCACTGAGTCTGATTCCCGGTACTTCCCGTTCCGGTTCTACCATTTTGGGCAGTATCATTCTGGGCGTTGGCCGTGCCACTGCCGCAGAGTTCAGCTTCTTCATGGCAATCCCCACCATGCTGGGTGCAAGCCTCATTAAGGGTCTCAAGTTCATTGCCGCCGGTGTGGGTATCACAGGCATCGAAATTGCAGTTCTGCTGGTGGGCTGCGTCGTCAGCTTCATCGTCAGCCTCGTGGTCATCAAGGGCCTGATGGAATATGTCCGCCGTCACAGCTTCTCTGCATTCGGCGTCTACCGCATTGTGCTGGGTGCCATCGTTCTGGTTTACTTTGTAGTTCAGATGATTGCAGGTTAATAGGAGGATTTTTTATGGAGTACATCATTGAAAATGAGTATCTGAAGGTCACTGTTACCACTTGGGGTGCTCAGGTCAAGAGTGTCGTCCGCAAGAGCGACAATGTCGAACATATGTGGCAGGCAGACAAGAGCGTCTGGGGCTATCATGCACCCATTTTGTTCCCCTACACAGGTCGTGTCAAGGACGGCATGGCGGAAATCAAGGGTCAGACCTTTGAAAATATGCCCCCTCACGGTTTCGCCCGGATTTCTCAGCACACGCTGGTTCGTGCCAGCAACACCCAAGTGGTGCTGGAGCTGACAGACAGCGAAGCAACTCGTGCTATGTGGCCCTATGCGTTTCGTCTGCTCTCTACCTTCACGCTGGAAGGGGATACCCTCCATCATAAGCTGACGGTTGAGAACCGGGACGAGGATCAGATGGCTTTTGGTATCGGCTATCACCCTGCCTTTGCCATTCCCTTTGACAATCAGCATGTGGCAACAGACTATGAGCTGCGTTTTAATGTACCCCAGTCTCCGCTGTGCCTGAATACTGCACCTACGGGTCTGTATCAGGGCAATACCTTCTATCTGCATCAGAACAGTGACACCATCGCCATCGATGAGCACCTGTTCGAGAACGACAGCTACTGCATGACAGGTCTTAACGCAAAGACCTTGGGTGTCTATGAAAAGGGAACCGGCAGAGGCGTGGTTTGCAGCATTGAAGGTTTCCCCTACACCCTGCTGTGGAGCCAGCCCGGTATGCCGAAATTCGTCTGCATCGAGCCTTGGCAGTCCTTGCCCAGCCCGGAAAACGGCGACCATAAGTGGGAAAATAAACCCGCTGCCGCCATTTTGAATCCCGGTCAGTCCTGGTCTACCACCCTCAGCACTTCCTTTGTCAGATAAGCGAACAAAACAAAATCCGCACCGAATTTCGGTGCGGATTTTTGCTGTCCTGTGATTATTTTGCGCCCATCAGGATTCTTGCCAGTTCGGAGTCGGAATCCAGAATGACGGTCTTTTCTTCGCCGTTCAGGCTCTGCTTCAGGGCATCCAGTGCCAGCATGAACTCGTAGAAGTCCTTCTTGTCCTTGGTATCGTAGGCCTCTGCCAGCAGACGCATGTATTCGGCTTCGCCTTCAGCCTCCAGCTTTGCGGCCTCTGCCTTTGCGTTGGATACAATGATGTTGACCTGCTTATCCACATCGTTGCGGATGATGGAAGCATCATAGTTGCCGTCTGCGGTGTACTTTTCAGCCATCTGATTTCGCTCGGAAATCATACGGGAGTACACGGCGTTTAGGTTGGATTCGGGCAGATCGAACTGCTTGATCTTGACATCAATGACGGTGATACCGTAGTTCTGAGCCAGATTGTTTACGGAGGTAGTAATGCCTTCGTAGATTTCGTTACGCTCGGCGCCGTCCTTCATGTTGATGATGTCACTCTGAGCCAAGGTACCCATGACGGTTTTCAGGGAGTTGTAGGTCAGGTTGTTCATACGCTCTTCTGCAACGTGGCTATTGCCCAGGGTCTGATAGAAACGCAGAGGATCGTTGATCTGCCACAGAATGTAGCAGTCCACAGTCATATTCTGCTTATCGGAGGTAAGAACCTCAGAAGGGGGGATGTCATAGAACTGTGTGGCCTTGGAGAAATATTTAACGGAGTCAACAAAGGGAATCTTAAAATGCAGTCCGGCGTGATCCGTGGTGCTGATGATTTTGGAGAAACGGACAGTACAGGCGTACTCGTTTTCCTGAACGGTGTAGACAGAAGCGGCAAAGCCAATCAGGGCTACAACCACAATAACAGCAATCAGAATTTTCTTTTTCATATTAGTTTGCACCTCCATTAGTGGTGGCAGGCTTGTTATTCACCATGGATTCCAGAGGCAGAAGCATCTGTACATTGCTGCCGGCACCGGCTGTGTTGATGAACAGCTTTACGTCAGGCAGAATGGTGGAAATGGCTTCGTAGTACATTCTGGACTTGGTGATTTCGGGGTTACGGGCGTATTCTTCGTACATAGCAGAGAACATTGCAACCTGCTGATGTGCTTCGTTGATACGCTTCTGCTTCAGATACTCTGCATTCTGAATGGCCTGGTCTGCCTGAGCCTGAGCCTGAGGCAGTTTGGCGTTCTGATAGGCCTTGGCATCGTTGACAACGGTCTCGGCCTTTTGCTTGGCGGTTTCAACTGCCTTAAATGCCTCTACAACTTCTGCCGTGGGTGGTTCGGAGTCCTGAATCTTGACATCTACCAGAGACAGGCCAATGTCGTATTCTTCCAGAATCTTGGTAACAAGCTCCTTGACCTGCATCTGAACGTTTTCTTTGCCGTCAGTCAGGATGGAGTCAACGCTGGAGGAGCCGACAACGTTGCGAACCTGACTCTGAATCAGGTTTTTCAGAATCAATTCGGGACGGTTGGAGGCGAACAGGTAACGTTCGGGGTTTGCAATCTTATACTCAATAAAAAATTCCACGTTGACGATGTTGTAATCGCCGGTAATCATGGTGGTTTCCCGTTCGTTGACGGTGTAGCCATCGGCGTTGTCGGCACTCTCGTAGCCCAGCTCAATTTTCTGGTAGACATTCACATCTACTTTATGTACCTGCTGGATACCCAGAGGCAGCTTAAAGTGGACACCGGCTTCGGTGACATCTGTGACCTTGCCGAAGGTGGTGACTACGGCCTGCTGTTTATCGTCAACGGTATAGAAGCAGGTGAGGAGAGTGGCTGCAAGAAGAAGGACTGCCACAACAATGAGGATTTTCTTACAAAGATTTTTGGGTTTTGATTTGGGGGTGGGGGCAGAGGCTGCGGAACCGTCTGGCGCCCAGCGGTAGGTGGTGTCTTCCATAATTTTTTTCTCCTTTTATATTCTAGACTATAACTTACAAAGATTGTAACATCTTCTCTGCTTCCTGCTGCAACCTGGAGGCCATCCAGGCGGTAATCATAATTCGCAGAACTTTGCCAATGCGCTCTTTAGCGCCGGGGAAGGGTTCTTCGTAATCTGCCAGAACCTCTTTCAGGGCTTCGTTCCAGGAATCGTCGTTATCCGGATTCTGCACCTTGGCTGCCAGATGGACAAAGATAAAATAAAGCTGGGAATCGTCGATAATGTCGTCGCTTTCGTCATCCAGCTGACCGTTAATGTAGCTGAGCAGACCACAGATTCGTTCCATGGGAAGAATACCCTTGAGCATATTGATGTTGATGATGCGACAAAGCTGCCGCAGGGTATATTTTTTTTGAACTGGTTTAGACAAAAAACCTCGCTTGACCCAGTTCTGAATCATATAGGCGTCCAGACCGGTGATGCTGGTGACCTGACTCAGAACCATGCCTCCTGCCAGAAACATGGGCTGAAACAGGGTTTCCACCTTGTCTGCCTCCTCACACGGGGCGGTGATGGTGGTACCGGGAATGTTCCAGGTGTTCATGGGGTTCAACTCCTTATCTCTTGTGATGAAAGAATTGTAACATATGGTCATGTGATTGTCAATAGGGATTTAGAAATATTTACAAGTCATCGATTGATGCAGGGCTGCGCTGCTTCGCCGCAGGGGAATAATTCGGTGTATAAAATTCACCCTTTACGTTGGCTGGAATGTGTTGTACAATATAATACAGAAATATAATGGGAGGTATGGCCATGAACTGTATGAAATGTGGAGCAAAAATTGAACACGATCAGGTTTTTTGCCCCGATTGTCTGGCGGAAATGGAGAAATATCCGGTGAAACCGGGAATTACGGTGCAAATCCCACCGCAGCGTAAGTCCAAGCCACAGCCTGCCTCAAAAAATGCCATACGCCATCAGTCTAAGGCTGAGCTGGAGGTAAAATACAAAAAGCTGAAAAGTACCAACAGAACGCTGATTGCACTTTGCATCATTTTATTTGTAACCACGTTGGTGTTTGGCGCAATGACCTTTAATATTTTGGAACGGTGGGAACTAGCGCAACAGTGGGGCAAGAACTATCAAACTGTTGTGGAGACTAATTCTACCAATCCTACATAATTGTTTCACGTGAAACAAATGACGAAAACGAAAATAGTAGTGTTTCACGTGAAACATGCAGGTTGATTTCAAAAGAGCAACCTGTTATAATACAGATACAAAAATAAAGGAGGAGGAAAATGGGAAAAGTAATTGCAGTCGTCAACCAGAAAGGCGGCGTGGGAAAAACCACCACTGCTGTAAACCTGACGGCGGCCCTCCATGATCTGGGACTGAATGTCCTCTTATGCGACTTCGACCCGCAGGCCAACGCCTCCAGCGGTCTGGGCGTGGACAAACGCAAAATCAAATACTCTATCTACGATGTTATCATCAATGACGTTCCTATAGAGGAGGCAATTGTAAACACTAAGTACGGTGATGTATTACCCAGTCATGCAGATCTGGCTGGCGCAGGTGTGGAACTCATCAGCACCAGCGGCCGGGAACATCAGCTGGATCGGGCGTTGCAGTCCATCAAGGACAAGTATGATGCAATCCTGATTGACTGCCCGCCCTCTTTGGAACTGCTGACTCTTAACGGACTTTGTGCCGCTGACGGCATTCTGGTTCCGGTCCAGTGTGAGTATTACGCACTGGAAGGTCTGTCTGACCTGATGGCAACCCTGAGAATGGTGAAAAAGCGTATCAATCCCCAGTTGGATGTGATGGGCGTTGCACTGACGATGTTTGATGGCAGAACCAACTTTTCAACGCAGGTTGCACAGGAAGTCCGGCGGCATTTCCCCGGCAAGGTGTTTGCAAGCGTCATTCCCCGAAACGTGCGACTGGCAGAGGCTCCCAGCCATGGAATGCCGGTAACTGCCTATGATAAGTCCAGTAGGGGAGCTGTGGCATACAGAGCCATGGCAGAGGAAATTAAAGCAAAATTGTAATTCTATGAGGAAAGGATGAGAATATGGCATCCCAAAAAGGCCTGGGCAGAGGATTAGGCGCACTTCTGGGGGATTTCGTCGAGGAACCCGTGGAAAAGAGCGCATACAGAATGCTGCCGATCTATAAGGTCGAGCCGAATCCTGCACAGCCCCGGCAGGATTTTGATGAAGAAGAATTGCAGGCATTGGCTGATTCCATTCAGGAACACGGAATTATTCAGCCCTTGACAGTTCGGGAATTACCCAACGGATACTACCAGATTATTGCGGGTGAGCGCCGTTGGCGTGCTGCCAGAATCGCAAATTTGGCAGAAATCCCAGTGGTGGTTATCGAGGCTGATGACAGAAAGGCCATGGAACTGGCGCTGATTGAAAACTTGCAGCGTCAGGATTTGAACCCCGTCGAAGAAGCACTGGGTTATCAGACACTGATTGAGGATTTTGGCCTGACTCAGGATACAGCAGCAAAGCAGGTGGGCAAGTCTCGTCCTGCGGTGGCAAATGCCCTGAGATTATTATCTCTGTGTCCTACTGTTCTGGAGAAACTGCGCAAAGGCGATCTGACTGCCGGTCACGCCAGAGCTGTTTTGATCCTAAAAACAGAGAAGAAACAGCAGGAAGCTGCTCAGAAGATCATTGCACTGGGACTATCTGTCCGTCAGGCGGAGCTGCTGTGCAGAAACATGTCCAAAGAGCCAAAGGAAGAGATAGAAGTGCCGCTTTCTGTGGATTATGTGGCCGAATGTGAAAAAAGCCTCAGTAAACATCTGGGTCGTGGCGTCAAAATCGTCAACGGCAAGCGAAAAGGCCGCTTTGAACTGGAATTTTACGGTCAGGAAGACCTGCAGGTTCTGCTGGACGCCCTGATGAAATTACAAAAATAACAATCTCAAGGAGAGGAATAATATGCTGGATATTAAACGTATCAAGGAAAATCCCGAGGCAGTCAAGGCTGGCCTCCATGCAAAGGAAGTTGACTGCGACGCAGCAATTGATCGAATTCTGGAGTTGGATGAGCAGCGCCGTTCTCTGATTGCTGACACTGAGACCCGCAAGGCTCGTCAGAATAAGGTTTCTAAGGAAATTCCTGCTCTGAAGAAGGCTGGTAAGGACGTTGCTCCTATTTTTGCCGAGATGGCAGAGCTGAAGAAGGGCCTGGCTGAGGACGCTGAAAAGCTGGATGCCGTCATGGCTGAGTACAAAACTCTGATGCTGAGCCTGCCCAATCTGCCCGATTCCGACCTGATTCCCGGCGGTAAGGAGAACAATGAGCCTCTGAGATACTACGGTGAGCCTCATCAGTTTGATTTTGAGCCCAAGCATCACGTGGATCTGTGCACTGATCTGGGACTCATCGACTATGAGCGTGGCGTTAAGCTGGCTGGTGCCGGCAACTGGATGTACACAGGCATGGGCGCACGTCTGGAATGGGCACTGCTGAACTACTTTATTGATACCCATATCAATGATGGCTACGATTTCATCCTGCCTCCTCACATGCTGGAGTACCAGTGCGGCGAAACTGCCGGTCAGTTCCCCAAGTTTGCTGACGAGGTCTACAAGATCGCTAACCCCACCGATGACCGTGTGCACTACATGCTGCCCACCGCAGAAGCTGCTCTGGCATCCATTTACCGTGATGAAATCCTGGCTGAGGCTGATTTGCCCAAGAAATATTTCGCTTACACCCCCTGTTTCCGTCGTGAGGCCGGTTCTCACCGTGCTGACGAGCGCGGCATGGTTCGTGGTCATCAGTTTAATAAGGTAGAGATGTTCCAGTTCACTCGTCCTGAGGATTCTGACGCTGCATTTGAGGAACTGGTTCGCAAGGCTGAGAATCTGGTCAAGGGACTGGGCTTCCATTTCCGTACTGTCAAGCTGGCAGCAGGCGACTGCTCTGCTTCCATGGCTCGTACCTATGATATCGAAATCAACATTCCTTCTATGAACGGCTACAAGGAAGTTTCTTCCGTCTCCAATGCTCGCGATTATCAGGCTCGCCGTGGCAATATCCGCTTCCGTCGTGAGGAAACTGGTAAGCCCGAGTTTGTCCACACCCTGAACGGCTCCGGTCTGGCTACCTCCAGAATTTTCCCCGCCATGGTGGAGCAGAACCAAAGAGCTGACGGCTCCGTGGTTGTTCCCGAGTGCCTGCGTAAGTATTTGGGCGGACTGGAAGTTATCGAAAAGCGGAAGTAATTCGCTAAAAATACGTTTTTTCCATGAGGAGTGGGCGTAAATCGTCCACTCCTCAAGTTCCAAGTGTTATCGTATCCGTAGATAAGGAAAGGATGGAAATATGAAAAAACTCAAGAAGCCCTCCTGGATTGATGAATTTAAAGCCTTTGCAATTAAGGGAAATGCAATGAGCATGGCAGTTGGCGTGATTGTTGGCGGCGCATTTGGCACAATCACCAAAAGCTTGACTAACGACATCATTATGCCAATTGTATCTATCTTTCTGGGTGGTATCGATTTTTCTGAGATGAAGCTGGTTTTGCCCCGGCTATTTGGGGACCCCGTGTTGGATGAAGCCGGCAACGAGATTCTGAACACGTTAAACTACGGCAGTTTCCTTTCTTCCATTATCAATTTTCTGATTTTGGCACTGGTGGTGTTCTGGCTGGTTAAGGGCCTGAACAAGCTGTCGGAGCTGGGTCACAAGAAAGCGGAGGAAGCAGCCGCCGCCGAGCCTCCTGCACCGCCCGCTCCTTCTAACGAGGAAGTCCTGCTGGTAGAGATTCGTGATCTGCTGAAGCAGAAATAAGTACATAAAAAAGGTGCACAATTGTGCACTTTTTTTTTAAAACCCATGAGAAAATTGTGTTATAGTCGAAAATGGACAGCAAAATAAATCCGTTGTGCTACATAGGGTCCCGTGCTAAAATCATAAAAAACAGCTCACAAGGAGTGTGGGATGATTCTCTGGAATAACACCAGTGCGCAATGGTCCGAAATCCTCGGCAGGTATTTTTACATGGTAAAGTACGACGAAATCAATTATGAAGAACAGGGGCAGAACAACCGAATGTACCTGCTGGTGAAACAGTCAGGAGCTGATGATCCGGCATAAACCTAAGCTTTTGTTTCACGTGTTTAAATGAGAAAAAATCGGAGATGAGAGCTAACCTTTATAATTTAATCGACAAAGTGTATTGTTACGCATATTTTAAAAGAAAGCTTTTGACAAATGCTATCGATACGTTTATAATGATATAGAATGATGCCACATGAGATTCAATACTTACAATAAAGGAAGGATCAGATATGTTTAAAATTGTACGCAAAAAGGAGCTTAACGACGCCGTCACTTTGATGGACATCGAAGCTCCCTTTATCGCAAAGAAGGCAAAGGCCGGTCAGTTCATCATTTTCCGTATTGATGAAAAGGGTGAGCGTGTTCCTCTGACCATTGCAGGCTATGACCGGGAAAAGGGTACTGTTACCATCATCTTCCAGAAGGTCGGCTTTGCAACCAAGGCTTTGGGCAGCCTGAATGAGGGCGATTATATTCAGGACTTTGTCGGTCCTCTGGGCAAGCCCACTGAGGTTGAAGGCAAGAAGAAGGTCTGTGTCGTTGGCGGCGGTGTTGGCTGCGCCATCGCTCTGCCCTCTGCAGCTGCTTTCAAGGAAGCAGGCGCTGAGGTCACCGTTATTGTCGGCTTCCGCAGCAAGGATATCGTCATTCTGGAGGATGAGTTTAAGGCTGTCGCTGACAACCTGATCCTGATGACTGATGACGGTTCCTACGGCCGCCATGGTCTGGTTACCCAGCCTCTGCAGGAGATGCTGGAAGCAGGCGAGCAGTTCGACGAGGTTCTGGCAATCGGACCCATCCCCATGATGAAGTTTGTCTGCAAGACCACCGAGCCCTTCGGCACTCATACCATGGTTTCTCTGAACCCCATCATGGTCGATGGCACCGGTATGTGCGGCGGCTGCCGTGTTACCGTTGGCGGTGAGACCAAGTTTGCCTGTGTTGACGGCCCTGAGTTCGACGGCCATAAGGTCGATTTTGCAGAGCTCATGAACCGCAACAGCGTTTACCGTGGCCGTGAGGCTGAGGTCACCGAAAAGCATGCCTGCCGCATGGAAGCCATGGGCAAGGCACTGATTAAATAAGGAGGAAACTGCAATGGCTAATATGACTCTGACTAAAACTCCTATGCCCGAGCAGGATCCCAAGGTCCGTGCCCGCAATTTTAAGGAAGTAACCCTGGGTTACACCGCTGAAATGGCTATCGAAGAGGCCGGTCGCTGCCTGAACTGTAAGAACCCCAAGTGTGTGGAAGGCTGCCCCGTTAATGTTCGCATTCCCGAATTTATCGCAAAGGTTCAGGAAGGCGATTTTAAGGCCGCTTACGAAATCATCACTTCTACCAACGCTCTGCCTGCTCTGTCCGGCCGTGTCTGCCCTCAGGAGACTCAGTGCGAAGCTCGCTGTGTCCGTGGCATCAAGGGCGAGCCTGTTGCCATCGGTCGTCTGGAGCGTTTCGTTGCTGACTGGTATCGTGAAAACGTCAACGCTATGCCTGAGAAGGTTGAGAACAACGGCATCAAGGTCGCTGTCGTCGGTTCCGGCCCTGCCGGTATGACCGCTGCTTCTGACCTGGCAAAGCGTGGCTACGCTGTGACCATGTTCGAGGCTCTGCACACCGCAGGCGGCGTTCTGGTTTACGGTATCCCTGAGTTCCGTCTGCCTAAGGCAATCGTTGCCAACGAGATCACCAAGCTGGAAGCTCTGGGCGTTGAAGTCATGACCAACATGGTCATCGGCAGAGTTCTGACCATCGACGAGCTGTTCGACATGGGCTTTAAGGCTGTGTTTGTCGGCTCCGGCGCAGGTCTGCCCATGTTCATGAATATCCCCGGCGAGAGCCTGAAGGGTGTCATGTCCGCTAACGAGTACCTGACCCGTACAAACCTGATGAAGGCATATAACGAAGAGTATGACACCCCCATCATCCAGTCCAAGGCTGTTGCAGTCGTTGGCGGCGGCAACGTGGCAATGGACGCTGCTCGCTGCGCAATGCGTCTGGGTGCTGAGCATGTTTATGTTGTCTACCGCCGTGGCGAAGCTGAAATGCCCGCTCGTCTGGAAGAGCAGCATCATGCCAAGGAAGAGGGTATCGAGTTCAAGACTCTGTGCAATCCCGTGGAAATTCTGGGCGACGAGAATGGCCGTGCATGCGGCATGAAGTGCGTCCGTATGGAGCTGGGTGAGCCTGATGCTTCCGGCCGCCGCCGTCCCATCGAGATTCCCGATTCCGAGTTTGTTCTGGACATTGACACTGTTATCATGTCTCTGGGCACCAGCCCCAACCCCCTGATCCGCTCCACCACTCCCGGTCTGGAAACCAACCGCAAGGGCTGCCTGATCGTCAACGAGGACGAGATGACCACCCGTGACGGTGTCTTTGCCGGCGGTGACGCTGTCACCGGTGCTGCTACCGTCATCCTGGCTATGGGTGCCGGTAAGAAGGGCGCTGCTGCTATCGACGAGTACCTGCGCAACAAGTAATCATTTATCACTCTCAATCAATTTTCTTAACTCTTTTCTTAACTCTTTTCTTAACTCTTTTCTTAACTCTTTTGATCCCCACAGCTTCGGCTGTGGGGATTTTTTCCACAGGTTTTGAAAAAACTGTGTAATACTAGAAAATAAATGCCCAATTCACAGGGGTTCTCCACAGAGTTTTAAAAAAATGTGGAGAAATTTCCGAAGTTATCTTGCAATTTAGAAGGCACTATGTTATATTCTTAAGTTGAAGAAATATGTATTCTATATTTATTATATAAAAAGGAGACCGAACAATGGCATCTCAAGAAAATATCCGTAATATTGCCATCATCGCCCACGTTGACCACGGTAAGACCACGCTGGTTGACGAAATGCTGAAGCAGGGCGGTATTTACCGTGAAAATCAGGCAACTGTTGACCGTGTCATGGACTCTGGTGATCTGGAGCGTGAACGTGGCATCACCATTCTGGCTAAGAACACTTCCGTTACCTACAAGGACTATAAGATCAACATCGTTGATACCCCGGGCCACGCTGACTTCGGCGGCGAGGTCGAGCGTATTCTGAAGATGGTTAACGGCGTTATTCTGCTGGTTGACGCCGCAGAAGGCCCCATGCCTCAGACCCGTTTCGTGCTGCAGAAGGCTCTGGAGCTGGGTCACAAGGTCATTGTTGCTGTTAACAAGATCGACAAGCCCGACGCCCGTATCCATGAAGTTATGGACGAGGTTCTGGAGCTGCTGCTGGATCTGAACGCAACTGACGATCAGTTCAACTCTCCCACCGTGTTCTGCTCCGGCCGTCAGGGCACCGCTTCTTACAGCCCCGACGAGGCTGGCACCGATCTGACGCCTCTGTTCGAGACCATTGTCAACTATATCGATGCACCTCAGGGCGACGAAAACGCCCCTCTGCAGCTGCTGGTTTCCTCCATCGACTACAACGAGTACGTTGGCCGTATCGCTGTTGGCCGTGTGGAGCGTGGTACCATCAAGGTCAATCAGGAAGTGACCATCTGCGACTACCATGACCCCGAAATGAAGCAGAAGGGCAAGGTCGTTGCGCTGTACGAGTACGACGGCCTGGGCAAGAAGTCCATTCAGGAGGCTAAGGCAGGCGAGATCGTGGCTCTGTCCGGCATGGCTGACATCACCATCGGCCGTACCCTGTGCGCTCCCGAAACCGTGGAGCCTCTGCCTTTTGTCAAGATCTCCGATCCCACCATCGAAATGACCTTCGCTGTCAACGATTCTCCCTTTGCCGGTAAGGAAGGCAAGTTTGTTACCTCCCGTAACCTCCGTGAGCGTCTGGAAAAGGAACTGCTGAAGGATGTTTCTCTGCACGTCAGCGAGCAGAGTGCCGATGCCTTCAACGTTGCAGGCCGTGGTGAAATGCACCTGTCCATCCTGATGGAGACCATGCGCCGTGAGGGCTATGAGTTCTCTGTTTCCACCCCCAGAGTCCTGACCAAGGAAATCGACGGCAAAATCTGTGAGCCTATCGAGCGCATGGTTGCCGACGTTCCCGAGGAGTGCATGGGTACCGTCATCGAGAAGATGGGCAAGCGTAAGGGTGACCTGCTGGGCATGACCCCCATGGGCAACCGCTACCGTCTGGAGTTTATGGTTCCTTCCCGTGGCCTGTTCGGCTATCGTAACGAATTCCTGACCGATACCCGTGGCGAGGGTATCATGTCCTCCGTGCTGGAAGACTACGCACCGATGAAGGGCCAGATCGAGCGCCGTCAGTACGGCAGCCTGATTGCATTTGAGACCGGTGAGGCCTGCGGCTACGGTCTGGCAGCAGCACAGGAGCGTGGCGCACTGTTCATTGGTGCAGGTACCCCTGTCTACGCCGGCATGGTTGTGGGTATGTGCAGCCGTAATGAGGATATGAATGTCAACGTCTGTAAGAAGAAGCAGCTGACCAACATGCGTGCTGCCGGCTCTGACGATGCTGTTCGCCTGACTCCTCCCAGAAACTTCTCTCTGGAGCAGTGTCTGGAATTCCTGGCTGACGACGAGCTGCTGGAGTGCACCCCCAAGAGCCTGCGTATCCGCAAGCGTGAGCTGGATCACTCCATCCGCATGCGTAACCTGATGAAGAAGAGAGCACAGGAAAACTAAGGATTTTATTCTGAAAACAGGATTTTATATCGAGTTTTACTCAGAAAATATACTGCTGCACGGGAGGGCTTGCCCCTCCCGTTCGGTCAATTTCTCCCCATTTGTGACCATCCGAGTGTGAGAGGTATTTTATGAAAATAACAATCAAATTGATTCTTATCTTTACTGTCGTGCTGCTGCTGACGATGGAGATGGCCTTTGTGGCCGGTGTGGAGTCCGGCAGGATTTCTCTGGAGTGTCTGGGTATTGTGGATAACTCAGAATCTTCCACAGTTTCCACAACCCCTGTGGAAACAATTCCGGTCTTTACACAACCTGAGACTGTTCCCGAAACCACGGTTCCGGAGACAGAACCTCAGCCGGAGCATTTCGTGCTGACCTTTGCCGGTGACTGTACCATGGGTTCTACCTTGGACAAATGGAACTACGGTGCGGGTTACATCAAAACCGTTGGTGAAAATTATGAATACCCCTTTGCCAATGTGCTGGAGTATTTTGAGAAGGATGATTTTACCATCATCAATTTTGAAGGCGTTCTGGCGGAGGATGGAAGGCCGGCGGATAAGCGTTTTGCGTTCCGTGGCCCTCTGGCATATACCAACATCATGACCAGCTCCTCTGTGGAGGCGGTCACCCTTGCCAACAATCATTCCATGGATTTCGGCAAAGCCGGATATGAATCCACCAAAAATGCCATGGATGAAGCAGGCATCACTTATGTAGAAAAGGATTCTTCCAAAATCTACACCACCGAGCGTGGTTTGAAGATCGGACTGTACGCCGGTGCCTTCAGCATCGATGTCAAGGACATGACTGCTGAAATCAAGCAAATGCGAAATGATGGTGCTGAAATTATTGTCTGTGCGTTCCACTGGGGCGAGGAAGGCAGGTACCGTCCTACCGCAGCTCAGGAAAAATATGCCAAAGCTGCCATTGATGCCGGTGCGGATATTGTCTACGGTCACCATCCCCATGTGCTCCAGAAAATTGAGCGTTACGGTAAGGGCGTGATTTTCTACAGCATGGGCAACTTTACCTTTGGCGGCAACAGCTACCCCAAGGATTATGATACGGCGGTTTTGCAGCAGGAAGTGATCCGGGATCTGGACGGCACCATTTCCATGGGTGAGCTTACCATTATCCCTTGCAGCGTCAGTTCTGCAAAAAATGTTAATAATTTCCAGCCAACCCCCTACGAGGAGGGCAGCAAGGAATATGACCGGGTCATGTCCAAGCTGGATGGAAGTTACAAGGGTCCTGATCTGGTGGTAAACTATGACAAGCCGGAGCCTGCTGCCCCCAATCAGCCCACTACCCCCAATGGACCGGCACCCCAGCCTACTGCCCCAAATCCCCCGGCGCCTCAGCCTGCCGATCCCAATCCTCCGGCACCTCAGACACCGGCACCGACCAATTAAATTCCCCCTATATGGGTAAGGAGCATGTTTTTTACAGGAAATCCGAAAAAAAATGTTGACCTTACCCATGTTATAGGTTACAATAGCCTAGCATGATCGTAAGATCAGTTACTATGTGTTGCTGCGGCCGCATGTCGGCTGTTGAGCATGATTGATTGAACAGGAGGTGTATTTCATGAAGCGTACCTACCAGCCCAGCCGTCGTCATCGTTCCAAGGTGCACGGTTTCCGTCAGAGAATGGCTACTTCCAATGGCCGCAAGGTTCTGGCTCGTCGTCGTGCCAAGGGCCGCAAGGTTCTGTCCGCCTGAGTTTAGGCTCGTGGGAGATCCACAGCGGAATATCGCTCAATGCGAAACGGGAGCTATAGCGGGGCGAATCAAATTCGCCCCGCTCCCTTTTTATTAGGAAGGAAATATCATGAAATATTCATGTGCGCTGAAACTAAATCACATATTCCAGCGGCTTTATCGCACCAGCGGCCATGCAAACAGCCTTCTGGTGCTTTATGCCCGCAAGAATCGGATAGCCACCAATCGGGTGGGCATTACGGTCAGCAAAAAGCTGGGTCATGCCGTGGTCCGGAATCGGATTCGCCGGAGAGTGCGGGAGGTCTATCGCCTGAATGAGGAAAAATTTGAACCAGGCTGGGATATTGTGGTGGTCGTCAGAACCAAGGCTATCTATGCAGACTTTGATGCACTGACGGAAAGTTACCTGTCTCTTGCTAAAAAGGCTGGAATCCTCAAGGATCAAACAGCATGATGAAAAAGATCTTTTTGTCGATGATTCGGTTTTACCAGCGAAATATTTCTCCCTACCGTCCCGGCTGCTGTCGATTTTCTCCTACCTGTTCTGCCTATGCTCTGGAAGCCATCAGTAAATACGGGGCCGCAAAGGGCGGCTGGCTTGCCCTGAAGCGCTTTCTGCGCTGTCAGCCTTTTTACAAGGGTGACTACTTTGACCCCGTGCCGTGAGTTACAAATTTGAAGGAGTAACGTCAATGATTCTCGCATTTAGTTTTTCTGACATTATCCGTATTCCCTTCGGATATCTGCTGGATTGGCTGTATCAGTTCACCACCAACTACGGTGTTGCTCTGATTATCTTCGCTTTCCTGGTCAAGGTCATTTTGTTCCCGGTTCAGGCAAAGGCCAAGAAGAGCATGATGAAGATGTCCCGTCTGACCCCCCGGATGCAGAAAATCCAGCAAAAGTACGCCGACGATCCCCAGAAGCAGAACGAAGCCATGCAGGCTCTGTACCGGGAGGAAGGCGTTTCCATGACCGGCGGCTGCCTGTGGAGCTTTGTGCCTCTGCTCATTATGCTGCCCCTGTACCATGTTATCCGTCAGCCTATCGTGTACATGATGCACGAAAATGCGCAGGTTGCACAGCAGATCATCGATGTGATCAAGACTGCTGATCCCAGCCTGTTCAGAGGCAACGCATTCTACGACGAAATGACCGCCGCACGGCACATTCCCGAATTTGTCGATGCCATTAAGGCTGCAGGTATTGCCCTTTCCGATAGCACCCTGGCAGGTCTCAACTTCGAGTTCCTGGGCATCGATCTGGGCTCCGTGCCTGCATTCAACATCTTCGGATGGTCTGCCTATGACTGGGCACACATCGGCGCATTCCTGCTGCCTGTGCTGTCTGCCGGTTCTCAGATCCTTGCTATGTGGATCAGCCAGAAGATGAACAACTCTCTGATTACCAATGACAAGGGTGTTCAGGACGCAGAAGCTGCCAAGAATTCTCAGGCAAATCAGAGCACCAAGATCATGATGTGGATGATGCCTCTGATGTCTCTGTGGATCGGCTTTACCATCTGCGGCGCACTTAGCCTGTACTGGCTGATTCAGGGCGTGCTGTCTACTGTTCAGGACGTATACCTGACCCAGCGTTACCGTAAGATCTACGATGCAGAGGATGCTGCACGCCTGAAGAAGGCAATGGAAGAGGAAGCAATCGAAGCTGAGAAGGAGCGCATCCGTGCTGAGCGCCGTGCTGCAAACCCCGACGGCATCACTTCCAACACCAGCAAGAAAAAGATGCAGAAGCAGCAGCTGCTGGCAGAAAATGCCGCAAAGGCTGCCGCCAAGAAGGAATACGATGCCAAGAGAGGTATCGTAGAGGATGAGCAGGCAGATCACAGCACTCTGTCCGGCATTAATGACCGTCCCTTCTGCAAGGGCCGTGCCTACGATCCCAACCATTACAGCTCCAAGACGATGGAGGAATAAAAAATGGAAAAAACCATTATTACCAGCGGCAAGACCATTGATCTTGCCATTGAGAGTGCTTTGGCCCAGCTGGGTCTGGATCGGGACAGCGTTTCCGTTCAGGTTTTGCAGCAGGCCAAGTCAGGCTTCCTGGGCTTTGGCGCACAGCCTGCAAAGGTTCAGGTGACTTACGAGGCTCCGGATCCCGTACCCGAAGCACCCAAGACCGCCCTCAGCTCCGCTTCCCGTTCCAAGCCCAAGGCAAAGAAGCCTGTGGCACCCAAGGCTGACCCTGCACCCAATGCAGAGCCTGCTCCCAAGACTCCTGCACCTGCTGCCCCCAAGGCTGAGGCTCCCAAGCAGGAAAAGCCTAAGGCTGAAAAGAAGGTCGAAGCTCCCAAGGCTCCCAGAGAGCCGAAGGTGGAAGCACCTAAGGAGCCTAAGGTTTATGCCGTTGCTGCTGCCGGCAGCGTCGAAGAGAAGATCGAGATCTTCCTGAACGGCTTGCTGGAGAAGATGGGTTCTTCCGCTGTCGCTCACGCTTGGGCAGACGGCGAAGGCAGCTACAAGGTCGAGCTGGTTGGCGAAGATCTGGGCTACCTGATCGGTCGCCGTGGCGATACGCTGGATGCCATTCAGCATCTGGCTAACTACACCATCAACCGTGGTGTGGAAGGTCACATCCGCATCAACGTGGATGCAGAGGAGTACCGCCAGAAGAGAGAGGAATCTCTCCGCCGCTATGCCCGCAAGAAGGCACAGCAGGTGCTCAAGGCTCGCCGCCGCTGCTCTCTGGAGCCCATGAACGCCTACGAGCGTCATGTGATTCACGCAGCCCTGCAGGATATGGAGAACATTACCACCCATTCCACCGGCACTGAGCCTAACCGTCGGATCGTTATCGAGTACGTCCGGTAATTTTCAATCCCCACACCTCCGGTGTGGGGATTTTTTACGACTTTAGGGAGAATATTATAAAAAAAGTATAAAAATTTTACAGAAAAGATACAAAAAACTCTTGCAAATCAAAGATATTGGTGATATAATGCACTTGTACGATAAGAGGTTTGAAAGAGAGGGGCACGCCCCTCTCTTTCTTGTTGAGAAAGAGGTGCTAAAATGAAGGTAACCGATATTGTTGCCCAGTTTGCAAAGCCCGTTGTCGAAGCACACGGTTGTGAGCTTTGGGATGTGGAGTATGTCCGGGAGGGCGATCAGCGTTTCCTGCGACTGTATCTGGATAAGGAAGGCGGCGTGGATATCACTGACTGTGAGGCCATCTCCCGTGCGGTAGACCCCATTCTCGACGAGAAAGACCCCATCGCCGAGAGCTACCATTTCGAGGTGTGCTCCGCAGGTTTGGAGCGGGCCCTCAAGCGTCCCGGTGATTTTGAGCGGTTTATGGGCAGTCCCATTACCGTCAAGCTGTACCGCCCTTACAACGGCATGAAGGAAATTCCCGGCGTGCTCCGTGGTTACGATGACGGCAAGGTGACCGTGGAAGCCGGTAAGGAAACCATTACCTTTGAAAAGTCCCAGGTTGCGCTGGTGCGCCTGCGGGTAGAATTCTAACAGGAGGATTTATAGAAATGGCCAGAACGACCAAAGCCAAGAAGAAGGTTGAAACACCTGAAGTGAATATTGGCGCTGAAATTTTTGCAAGTCTGAGAGATCTGGAGAAGCTCAAGGGCATTCCCGTTGATTACATGGTGGAGCGTCTGAAGCAGGCTCTGACCAACGCATACCGTAAGGATCGTGAAGATCACCGTGACGTTCCTGCGGATAACGTGGTGGTGAACCTGACCGAGAACGGCCTGTCTATGTATCAGATCAAGACTGTTGTGGACGACCTCTGGGATACCGGTCTGGAAATCCATATCGATAGCGCTAAGAACATCAAGCCCGATGTTCAGGTAGGCGACACCATCACCATCCCCGTCGACATCCAGAAGTTCGGCAGAATTGCTGCCCAGACTGCTAAGCAGGTTGTGATTCAGGGTATTCGTGAGGCTGAGCGTGGCGTTGTGTACGAGAGCTACTCCAACAAGGCGCAGGAGCTGATGACCGGCACTGTTCTGCGTGTGGATCCCACCGGAGACGTATTCGTCACCATCGGTCAGGGCAACGAGCAGCAGAATGCTGTTCTGCGTGTTTCTGAGCAGATCCCCGGTGAAGAGTACCATCCCGGCGATATGATCCGTGTGTATGTTCTGGAAGTCCACCGTGCAAACCGTGGCCCTCTGGTTCATGTTTCCCGTACCCATCCCAACATGGTTCGCCGCCTGTTTGAGCTGGAAACTCCTGAAATCGCCGACGGTCAGGTTGAGGTGCGCAACATCGCCCGTGAGGCCGGTTCCCGTTCCAAGATGGCAGTTCGTGCCACCATGGAGGGTATCGATCCTGTCGGTGCATGTGTTGGCCCCCGTGGCGGCCGTGTCGGTGCTGTCGTCGAGGAGCTGCGTGGTGAGAAAATTGATATCGTTGTCTGGTCTGAGGATCCCTGCCAGTATGTGCAGGCTGCCCTGAGCCCTGCTGACGTTGTATCTGTAACGCTGGTTCCCGGCCAGAAGGCCTGCCGCGTCATCGTTCCCGATGACCAGCTGAGTCTTGCTATCGGCAAGGAAGGCCAGAATGCCCGTCTGGCAGCTCGCCTGACCGGCTACAAGATCGACATCAAGCCTGCTTCTCAGGCAGAAGAGACCGACGCAGAATAATGGGATATAGGAGGGAGTCAAGATGCAGAAGAAGATCCCTCAGCGGCAGTGCATGGGCTGCCGGGAACGGAAGGCAAAGCGGGAGCTGATCCGGGTTGTGCGTGGTACTGACGGTACCGTATCTCTGGATTTCGGCGGTAAGATGAACGGACGTGGCGCCTACATCTGCCCGAACCCTGACTGCCTGAAGAAGGCACAGCGTTCCAAGGCTCTGGAGCGCAGCCTGGAGACGACCATCCCTCAGGAGGTCTACGACAGACTTTCCAAGGAAATGGAGGGAATGAACAATGGATAAGGCACTTAATTATCTTTCTCTGGCCCGGAAGGGCGGTATGGTAGAGCTGGGTGAGGAGCCGGTCGGCGCTGTGGCCCGGCTGGGAAAGGCTCGGCTGATCGTGGTGGCAGGTGATGCCTCCGATCACACCTGGCGCAGAGCAAAGTCCTTTGCAGCAGGCACCGATCAGCAGTGCATCCAGGTTCCTTTCTCCAAGGATGACATGGGTTTCGCGATTGGACGAACCAGTCTGGCAATTGCTGCCTTTACGGATGTGGCACTGGCACTGGCCTTTGTAAAGGCACTGCCGGAGCCTGAAAAATACAAGGATGTGGCTGAGAACCTGGCTGTGCGCAATAAGCGCATGGCACAGCGTAAGGCAGAGGCCAAAGCCCACCAGCGAAATGTGCGCAAGGGTCGTCACAAGAGTGAGAAAAAGAGCTAACTATTTGGAGGTGCGTTTAATATATGAGTTTTGTGAAGTATCGATTGAAGGATGTTGCCACTGATTTTGGCACGACCCCTAAGGAAATTACGGAGATCATCTCCAAATACGGTGAGCGTCCCAAGTCCAACACTCAGGTTCTGACCGATCAGGAGCTGAATTGCGTGTTTGAACATATCACCCAGAAGCATCAGATCAGCTCTCTGGAGCAGGTCTTTGATGCAAAGCCCACTGCGCCTAAGGCCACTGCCCCAAAGGCAGAACAGCCCAAGCAGCAGAATAACAGCAATAATAGCAATCACCAGCAGAACAACCAGCCTAAGCAGCATCAGCAGAGCAACAATCAGCCTAAGGCAGAGGCTCCCAAGGCTGCTGAGCCTGAGCGCAGAAGAGAGCGCCGTGTGGTTGATACCTCTGCTGTGCAGGTCAACTCCGCTCGTTTTGACGACCGTGTGGACAGCCTGATCTCCGAACGTGCCCAGAACTATCAGGGCGGCAAGCAGAGAATCGGCAACAAGAACAAGCAGCAGCAGAACAGAAACAACAAGGGCAGAGGCAACAAGGCCAGAAACGAAGAGCAGGAGAAGATGCGCAGACTTCAGATGGAAGTCGCTCGCAAGGCACCCCTGACCGTTAAGATCCCCGACGAAATCACCGTCGGCGAACTGGCTTCCCGCATGAAAAAGACTGCCGGCGAAGTTATCAAGCTGCTGATGAAGAACGGCGTTATGGCCGCTATCAATCAGGTCATCGACTTCGACACCGCTGAGTTTGTGGCTACCGAAATGGGCTGCAAGGTGGAGAAGGAAATCACCGTCACCATCGAGGAGCGGATCATCGACGATCACGAGGATACCGCAGAAGAGCTGCTGCCCCGTGCTCCTGTCGTTGTCGTCATGGGTCACGTTGACCACGGTAAGACCTCTACACTGGACGCCATCCGTAAGACCTCTGTCACCGCCGGTGAGGCAGGCGGCATTACCCAGCACATCGGCGCTTACACTGTCGATGTCAACGGCAACTCCGTCACCTTCCTGGATACCCCCGGCCACGCTGCATTTACTTCCATGCGTGCCCGTGGCGCAATGTGCACCGATATTGCTATTCTGGTTGTGGCTGCCGACGACGGCATCATGCCTCAGACCATTGAGTCCATCAACCATGCAAAGGCCGCAAATGTGCCCATCATCGTTGCCATCAACAAGATGGATAAGCCTACCGCTAACCCCGACCGGATCATGCAGCAGCTGACTGAGCATGAGCTGATCCCTGAAGAGTGGGGCGGCGACACCATTATCTGCCCCATCTCCGCTAAGACCGGTATGGGTCTGGATAACCTGCTGGAAATGGTCATTCTGACCGCAGAAATGCAGGAGCTGAAGGCAAACCCCAACCGTCGTGCAAAGGGTACCGTCATCGAAGCTCGTCTGGACAAGACCCGTGGCCCCATTGCAACACTGCTGGTGCAGAACGGCACCCTGAAGCAGGGCGACATCATTATCGCCGGCACCGCTGTGGGTCGTGTTCGTGTCATGACCAACGACAAGGGCCGTACCGTCAAGACTGCCGGTCCTTCTCAGCCTGTTGAAATCACCGGTCTGGGCGATGTTCCTACCCCCGGCGACGAGTTTAACTCCGTTACCGACGAGCGTATGGCCCGTGAGCTGGTTGAGCAGCGCCGTCAGGCCGAAAAGGATGCCGCTGCCAACGCTATGAGCAAGGTCACTTTGGATAACCTCTTTGCAAAGATGCAGGAGGGCGAAATGAAGGAGCTGCCTCTGATCGTCAAGGCTGACGTTCAGGGTTCTGCCGAGGCTGTTAAGGCTTCTCTGGAGAAAATCTCCAATGAGGAAGTCCGTGTTAAGGTTATTCACACCGGCGTCGGTGCAATCAACGAGTCTGATATCCTGCTGGCTTCTACCGCAGGTGCAATCATTGTCGGCTTTAACGTCCGTCCTGATGCAGCAGCACAGGCAAGCGGTCAGCGTGCTAACGTTGATATGCGTTTCTACCGTGTTATTTATGATGCCATCGACGAAATTGAGTCCGCTATGAAGGGCATGCTGGCACCTAAGTACGAGGAAGTCGTTATCGGTCATGCCGAAGTCCGCCAGACCTACAAGGTCTCTGCCATCGGCACCATTGCCGGCTGTATGGTCAAGGACGGCAAGATCACCCGTGACGCTCAGGTCAGAATCCTGCGTGACAACATCGTTATCCACGAGGGCGAGGTCGGCTCCCTGCAGCGTTTCAAGGACGCAGCCAAGGAAGTCACCGCCGGCTACGAGTGCGGCATGAGCATCCTGAAGTTTAACGACATCAAGGAAGGCGACGTTTTTGAATGCTTCGCCATGCAGGAAATCAAGAGATAAACTGTCGGAGTGAAAGCTGCAATGCTTTGTTCCCGTTTGGGGGCATTTGTCACCAACTTTACTCATTCTCTCCCCACAAAGACCAACAGCCTTTGTGGGGACCCCGGTAATTTAAGCCAGCCGCACCGCGACAGCGGCGGCTGGCTTTTTGCACATAATACCATAGCAGGGGAGATTTGCCCCTGCCCAATCTCAAAAATGAAGCAAGGAGGATGTAACTATGGCATCCAATCGTATCAATAGAATCAACGAAGAGATCCAGAAGTCTCTGGCTGCCAAGCTGCGCACCGTCAAGGACCCCAGAGTCAGCGGCACTATGATCTCCATTACCCGTGTGGAAACCACCCCCGATTTGCGCTATGCCAAGGTCTACGTCAGCTTCCTGGAGGCAGACAAGGTCAAGGACGCTATGAAGGGCCTCAACTCTGCCGGCGGTTACCTGCGCCGTGAGCTGGGCAGCGACCTCAAGCTGCGCTATACCCCTGAGCTGGTTTGGGCACTGGATGACTCCATTACCTACGGTGCCCACATGCTGGAGATCATCAACAATCTGCCCTATGGTGAGCACGATGACGAGGAGTGAGGTTGCCAAATGGCTGGCGCAGCGGGATCATTTCTGCATCATCTCCCATGCCCGTCCGGACGGTGATACCACCGGCTCTACGGCGGCACTGTGTCTGGGACTGCGGCAGCTGGGAAAAACCGCCCATGTGCTGCAAAATGATGATCTGTCCCCGTTTCTGGCTGCCTGTCATCTCGGCATCAGCAAGCCTCAGCCGGAGGAAGGGGACACCCTGATTACGGTGGATGTGGCATCTCCGTCCATGATGCCCCGGGGGTTTGAGGATCTGAAAGATCGGGTGGATCTGAGAATCGATCACCACGGCAGTGCCACTTCCTTTACGCCCTATGAGCTGGTAGATGCCGGGGCAGCTGCCTGCGGCGAAATCGTCTATGACGTTCTCATGGAAATGGGTGTCAAGATGGATAAGGAGCTGGCTTGGCGGCTGTATATTGCTATCAGCACCGACACCGGCTGTTTCCGCTATGCCAACACTACTGCCCACACCTATCTGGTGGCGGCGGCCTGTGCCGAAACGGGAGCTGACCTGTATCCCATTACCCAGACGCTGTTTGATACCAACAGCCTGAGCAAGCTGAAATTTCAGAGCTGGATGCTGGATAACGCCACATTTATCGGCGACGGCGCAGGTGCGATTTGCGCTATCCCCAAATCTGTGGAGGAAACGGTGACCAAGGACGATCTGGAGGGAATCCCCGGCTTCCTGCGGAGCATCGAAGGCGTGAAAATCTGTGCTACTGTCCGGGAAACCGATGATGGCGGCAGCAAAATGTCTGTCAGAGCCGTGCCCGGTTATGATGCAGCAGCCGTCTGCGCCCAGTTCGACGGCGGCGGACACAAGGGAGCTGCCGGTGCCAGAACGGAGCTTCCGCTGGCAGAGGCTGCCAAGGCGGTGGAGACTGCCTTGCAGGCACTTTTGGAGGAGAAATGAACGGAATTGTCATTGTAGATAAGCCTCAGGACTGGACCAGTCAGGACGTGACCGCACGGCTGCGCCGGGTGTTCAATACGCGGCGCATCGGTCACGGCGGAACGCTGGACCCCATGGCAACAGGCGTTTTGCCGGTTTTTGTAGGCCGTGGCACCCGGGGTGTAGAATTTTTTGAGCACGCTGAAAAAACCTATGAGGCAACCATCCGCTTAGGTCTTACCACCGACACGGAGGATGTGTGGGGCGAGACCATCACAGAGCAGGAGGTGTCTGTTTCTGAGGCGGAATTTTTGGAGATTCTTCCGAAATTCCGGGGTAAGATCCAGCAGATTCCCCCCATGTACTCGGCTCTCAAGGTCAATGGTCAGAAGCTGTGTGATCTTGCCCGGAAGGGAAAAGAGATAGAGCGTCAGCCCAGAGAAATCGAGATTTTTGAGCTTAGCTGTCTGGAATTTACCGGAGAAACTGCCCGGCTTCGGGTTCGGTGCTCCAAGGGTACCTATATTCGGACGCTGTGCAAGGATATCGGAGAGGCTTTGGGCTGCGGCGGCTGCATGGCAGCACTGCGACGGGTCTCTGCCGGAGAGTACACCATCCATGAGGCAGTTCCGCTGCAGGAGCTGCTGGACACAGAGCATCCGGAAACGTATCTGCGTGGGGTAGACACCATGTTCCGGCAATATGGCGCTGTGACGCTTAGTGAGAAACAGGAAACCCGATGCCGCAACGGAAATTCCTTCTCCATCCACATGGATGACGGAATGTACCGTGTTTATGGAAAAGACGGCAGTTTTCTTGCCCTGTCTCAGGTGCAGGATGGTGTTATGTCAACTGTGAAAAGTTTTTTTGAAGTTTGACGAAGATGCCGTGGCAGATTCTGCCACGGGATTTTCAACAGGTGAACCTATGAAAGAAAAGACAATCTACGCCCTGGGATTTTTTGACGGGGTACATCTGGGACACGGAGCGCTGCTCCATGCCTGCCGGACGCTGGCGGATCAGACCGGAAGCAGGGCTGGGGTGGTGACATTTTCCAATCACCCGGATGAGCTGGTATTCGGCAAAGCCCCGGGGCTTATCAACACGGCAGAGGATCGGGACAGTCTGCTGAAGGACAGATTTTCCATGGATACCGTGGTGACGCTGCCCTTTGACAGAGCTATGATGACCATGCTCTGGGAGGATTTTTATCAAATGCTCCGGCAGAACTATGGTGCAGCCGGTATTGTCTGCGGCGAGGATTTCCGTTTTGGAAACGGCGGTGCAGGCAGCGGTCAGAAGCTTATGGAGGCTTGCGCCGCTGATGGGATACCCTGTGTGGTGGTTCCCCAGATGCTTCTGGAGGGGAAGGTAATTTCCTCGACCCACATCCGAACTCTGATGGAACAGGGCAGGATGGAGGAGGCGGTCCGTTTTCTGGGTCATCCTCATATTCTGACAGGACATGTGGTTCACGGTCTCCAAATCGGCCGTACCATCGGCGTGCCCACTGCCAATCTGCTGCTGCCGGAGGGGCTGATCGTTCCCAAATTCGGCGTTTATGCCTGTCTGGCTGTGGTTGACGGAAAGAAGTATCCCGCAGTTACCAACATCGGCACCAGACCCACGGTGGGCGGTCGGGGAATCACCGTGGAGCCGTGGATTCTCGACTATGCGGGGGATCTTTATGGACAGGAAATCAGGCTGGAGTTTTACAAATTCCTGCGCCCTGAAATGAAATTTGCCGATCTTTCGGCACTGCGGAAAGAAATTTACAGAAATGCTGACGAAACCCGAGCGTTTTTTAAGGACATTCCTTAGAGGGCTTAGAATTTCGCACAAGCCCTTGTATAACCTGCGATAATATTGTAAAATGAAAGTTCAAACAGATTTTTACCCATCCGAAAACGGAGGATTACCATGGCGTTAGACCGAGAAGAATTGAATAAACGCCGGAAGAAAATGGCGCAGCAGCGCAGACGGCAGGCGATGCTCCGCCGGAAAATGATGCTGCGTGCTGTGATTGCACTGGTGGCGCTGGCTGCCAGCAGTCTGGGCATTTATTTTCTGACCAAAAATGGCGGGGATGCACCCCAGCCCACGCTGCCTTCCGGCATGCAAGCTGTTACGACTGAAGTTCCTACGGAGCACAAATCCCGATTGGACCCTCAGGAGCCAACGGTGATTCGCATTGCGGCGGCAGGTGATTTGAACGTCACTGACAAGGTGGTTTGGTCGGGTCTGAAGGATGGTCAGTATAATTACACCAACGCATTTTTGGATGTTGCACCGGTTTTGGCGCAGGCGGATCTGACGGTGATGAATTTTGAAGGCAACCTCTGCGGTGATCCCTTCGGAAGCGAGACAAAATCGGCACCGCAGGAAATGATGCAGACCCTCAAATCCATGGGCGTGGACATGCTTCAGATGGCAAATTCCTACTCTATCTACAACGGTTTGTCGGGTCTCAACAAAACGCTGGATAACATCCGAACTGCCGGAATGGAGCCTTTGGGCGCATTTTCTTCTGTGGAGGAGTTTAACAAATCCAAGGGCTATACCATTGTAGAGGTTAAGGGCATTAAAATTGCATTTGTGGCATTTACAAAGGGTATGGGCAGCTTGGGAATGCCTGCCGGCAGTGAAAAATGCGTCAATCTGCTTTATGAAGATTACGCAACCACCTACCAGAAGGTAGATACCGACAGAATTACCAAAATTATGCGCAGTGCGGCTTCGGAAAAGCCGGATCTGACCATTGCACTGCTCCATTGGGGCAGCGAGTATAACGATGAAATCAGCAAGACCCAGAAGAAAATTGCATCCCTTTTGCAGAGGGAAGGGGCAAATGTCATTATTGGAACCCACCCCCATTTGGTGCAGGAAATCCAGTATGATGAGGTCACTGGCCAGTTTATGGCCTATTCTCTGGGTGATTTCTTTGGAGATGCCCAATCCGCAGGTACTAACTACTCTATTATTTTGAATCTGGAAATTACGAAGGATCACGAAGCCGGTACCACCAGAGTGACGAATTACAGCTATACTCCCATCTATACGCTTTCGGAAGATGAGGGCGGCGGACAGCGTCGTGTGGTGCGGATTGATGAGACGGTAAAGGCCTATGAAGAGGGATATGTGGAAAAAATCAGCGAAAGCGCCCACCAATCCATGAAAGAAGCCAGAGAGAGCATTGTAACCAGAATTCATCCGCCCAAAAAGCCCCAATAAGCATAAAATGACCATCCCCACAGGCTATTTTGGGGATGGTCGTTGTATTAAAAAAGGCACCTCCGTCGGAGGTGCCTTTTTGGGTATACTGTTATTGAGAGCGTATGGCACGGTATCCTATGGCACAGCCATGGGTACTGTACCGGACAAGCGTTCTTACTCGTTGTAGCCCTGAGGGTTGTTGCTCTGCCATCTCCAAGAGTCACGGCACATGTCAGCCAGAGTCTTTTCAGCCTTCCAGCCCAGAACCTCTGCGCTCTTGCCGGGCTCAGCATAGCAGGTAGCGAGGTCGCCGGGACGGCGATCAACGATGACATAGGGAACGGAAACGTTGTTGACTTCCTGGAAGGTCTTGACCATGTCCAGCACGGAGTAGCCGGTGCCGGTGCCCAGATTGAACACTTCACAGCCGTCATGAGTGGTGACGTACTTGACAGCAGCCACGTGTCCCTTAGCCAGGTCAACAACATGGATGTAGTCACGAACGCCGGTGCCGTCGTGGGTATCGTAGTCGTTGCCGAACACAGACAGCTTCTCACGGCGACCGACAGCAACCTGAGTGATGTAGGGCATCAGGTTGTTGGGAATACCACGGGGATCCTCACCGATGCGGCCGGACTCGTGAGCACCGATGGGGTTGAAGTAACGCAGCAGGACGATGCTCCACTCCTTGTCAGCGGTGGACATGCCGGACAGGATCTGCTCGGTCATGTACTTGGTCCAGCCGTAAGGATTGGTGCAGTTGCCGGTGCGGCTGGTTTCACGCAGGGGCATTTCATTGTCGCCGGAATAGACGGTAGCAGAGGAGGAGAAGATGATATTCTTCATACCAACTTCCTCCATGACCTTGGTCAGAACCAGGGTGGAGTTCAGGTTGTTGTCGTAGTATTTCCAGGGCATAGCCACAGATTCACCCACGGCCTTCAGACCTGCAAAGTGGATGACACAGCTGATTTCATTTTCGGCAAAGATCTTGCGCAGCAGAGCTTCGTCACGGACGTCGCCCTCGTAGAACTTGACGGACTTGCCGGTCAGTTCATGAACGCGCTCCAGACTCTTGGGGTTGGAGTTGCACAGATTGTCAATGACGATAACGCCGTAGCCGCTTTCCAGCAGCTCAACGCAAGTGTGGGAGCCGATATAACCGGCACCACCGGTAACCAGAACATTCATGGTAAAGCCTCCGTATTTCATAAAGATTCTATTGCTATTTTAACTGCATCCAGCATAAAATGCAAGTAGCCGCCTGTATGTGTTCCGATTTTATCTTGCTATTTTTCAACAACAATTGTATAATGTAGCCAAGCATTGTAAAATGCCTATGATATACCAAATTCGATCACTTCACGGAGGATTCTCCATGATTAGTAAAAAGAAAATTCTGCTTTTAACCACAGGCGGCACCATTGCATGCCTGCCCGGAGGGGAAGGACTGGAGCCCAGACCCAGCGATGTGATGGAGCGTGAGCTGAATCAGCTGCGCACCTATTACGACATCACCGTCAGAGACGTCATGTGTCTGGATTCCTCCAACATGCGCCCCGAGGAATGGGAGACCATTGCTGAGGATATTTTCAACTGCCGACATGGCTATGACGGCATTGTGGTGTCTCACGGTACCGACACCATGGCCTACACAGCTTCCGCTGTGACCTTTATGCTGCCGGATATCGATGTGCCGGTGGTATTTACCGGTTCGCAGCTGCCTCTGGCGGACATGCTTTCCGATGCACCCGACAATCTGCGCACCGCCTTTGCCATGGCATCTGCCGGTCATCCCGGCGTATTTCTGGCCTTTGACCGGAAGGTGATGCTGGGCTGCCGTGCAGTCAAGGTTCGTGCATCCGGCTTCTCTGCCTTTGCAAGTATCAATGCCCGGTATGCCGGCCGTGTGACAGGACATGGTCTGGAGCTTGATCCTCAGGTGCTGCCCAGACCCACAGGACCTGCCCGCCTGTGCCCCAATCTGAATAAAAATGTGTTTCTGCTGAAGCTGACTCCCGGCTTGAATCCCGCCATTTTTGATATGCTGGCGGCGATGGGCTACAAGGGCATCGTCATCGAGGCCTTTGGCCTTGGCGGTGTGAATGTGCTGCACAAGGGCCTCCGGGGTATCCACCGAGCGGTGGAGGATGGAATCAGCGTGGTAGTCACCACCCAGTGCCTGTATGACTCTTCTGACCTGAGAGTGTATCAGGTAGGCAATCGCCTGCTGGAGATGGGTGTGATTCAGGGACGTGACATGACCTCCGAAGCAGCTATGACCAAGCTGATGTGGGCCATCGGTCAAGGCATGTCTCCGGCTGAAATCACCGAAATTTTTGGGAAGAATCTTGCTGGTGAAGTGACGGAAAACTGAGTATTATCAACGAATTCATGAGAAACAAGGAGAAGTATTATGGATCCAATTTATGTAACCGGACATCGTAATCCGGATACGGACTCCATCGTTGCTGCAATGGCATATACCGCCCTGCGGAACGCTTTGGGTGACCGGGAATATGAAGCGGCCTGCCTTGGGCATGTATCGGACGAAACCCAGCGGGTCCTGAACCGCTTTGGGTTCCACGCCCCCACACTGATTACCAGTATGTATACACAGATCAAGGATCTGGATTTTGATACGCCCCCTATTTTAAGCTGTGCCGTTACCGTGGGTCGTGCGTGGGATATGCTTCAGCAGCAGGAAAATATCCGCTCTGCCCCCGTGGCAAATGACAATGGCACCCTGTTTGGTATTTTGTCTCGTGACGATGTGGCAAACTACAACATGAATCAGGTCATCTCCGGCGTGCTGGAGCCGGTGCCCCTGTTTAACGTGCTGTCCGTTCTGGAAGCAAAAGTCATCAACGAGGCCGGTGAAAACACCGATATGATTTCCGGCGAGATTACCATTGCTCTGCCCCAGTGCCGGGAAAACCTTCTGTTTAACAAGAAAGAATCCATCGTTCTGTGCGGTCACCAGCCGGATATGATCCGCCGTGCACTGGAAATGAACGTTAACTGCCTGGTTCTGTGCCAGACTGAGCTGACAGAAGAACTGAGAAACATGCCCACGGAGACCTGCATCATCTCCACGCCCCACGATGCTTACCGTGCGGCTCGTCTGATTTTCCAGTCTACCCCCATTGCCAGAATCTGCCGGACGGAGAATATCGTTCGTCTGCATCTGGAAGATCGGGTGGATGGCGTCAAGGAGACAATTCTCAAGAATCGGGATGCTATTTTCCCCATTCTGAATGATATGGAGCAGATTGTAGGCGTGCTGACCAGCGCCCACCTGCTGAAACCCCGCAGAAAGCGTGTGGTTCTTGTTGACCACAACGAAGCTGCGCAGTCTGTCCCCGGTCTGGATGAGGCTGAAATTCTGGAAATCATTGACCACCACCGTCTGGCAGACATCCAGACCACCAATCCGATCTACGTTCGCAACGAGCCTGTTGGCTCTACCAACACCATCATTGCAAGCATGTTCCAGGACGTGGGTCTGATGCCCTCCGCCAGAATGGCAGGTATGATGGCGGCGGCTATTTTGTCTGATACCGTCATGTTCAAGTCTCCAACCTGTACCGACCGGGATCGCCGGACCGCAGAGCGTATGGCGAGAATTGCCAATGTGTCTCTGGACGAGCTGGGCAAGGAGATCTTCTCCACCACCGGCGGCGGTAAATCTGCTAAGGATCTGATGTTCTCTGACTACAAGGAATTCCACATTGCGGGACATGATCTGGCGGTTGCACAGATCACCTGTGTGGACAGCCCCCGGATGCTGGAGCGCAAGAGCGAATTTTTGGATATTATGCGCCGCACCGCAAGAGACAAGGATATGTCTATGGTCATGCTGATGCTGACCGATGTGCTGATGGAAGGCACCCAGATTATTTATGTTGGCGATGATGACACGGTCAATCAGGCCTTTGGCGTAATGCCCAAGGATAACACCGTATTCCTGCCCGGCGTCATGAGCCGTAAGAAGCAGGTTATTCCCATGCTGTCTGCTCTGTGGGGCTGATTTTTGGGGCAAAGATGTGTTTTATGTGCAGGGTGGGGCGCAGTACCTGCCCTGCACATTCAAAAAATTGTGCGTCGATAAACATGTGACAAACAGATAAATTTATGCTATAATACCATTTTAAATGGATTATGGAGGTCATTATGGGATTTGAGTCGTTTCTCGGCAATCAGCGGCTGAAGGAAAATTTAACAAGCAGTCTGAGTCGGGGCAGAATTTCTCATTTCTATTTGATTTCCGGGCCGGAGGGGTCGGGGAAGCATACGCTGGCAAAATTGCTGGCTGCTGCCATTTTGTGCAGCGGCAACGATAAGCCCTGCGGCGCTTGTACACCCTGCCGAAAGGTCATGGACGGCAATCACCCGGATTTTATCACCATCGATGACCCGGAGAAAAAGACCGTCCCCGTTGATTTAATTCGTAAGGCCCGGGCGGATATCTATATCCAGCCCAATGAGTCTGAACATAAAATATACCTGTTTCCCCGGGCGCAGGACATTGGCCTTCCCGGTCAGAATGCCCTGCTGAAGGTGCTGGAGGAGCCGCCCAAATACGGCGTGTTTATTCTCCTGACGGACAATCCGGAGAAATTGCTGCCAACAGTCCGCTCTCGGTGTACAGAGCTGCAATTGCACGCCCTGCCGGAGCAGCTGCTGCGGCAAAAATTACAGCAGGAATTTCCTGCAGCATCAGCTGAGGATATTGCCGGTGCGGTGATGCGCAGCGGCGGTTATCTGGGACAGGCCAAAAAGCTATTGGCCGACGGTGACAGCATCCCTCAGCAGACCATGGACTTTGTAAGTGCCTATGCAGGCCGGAATGTGCTGGGACTTTTGCAGGTTCTGGTGCCCATGGAAAAATGGAAACGGGATCAGCTGATTCCCATTTTGAATAGCTGGATCGAACTGACAGAAGCAGCTCTTGCCAATCGGGCAGGACTGCCGGCGGTGTCTCCTCTGGTGCGGCGGCTCAGCGAAGGCCGCACTGCCCCGGAATTGAAAACCGCAATCGGTCATCTGCAAAAGGCCGCCCAATACGCCCAGGGCAATGTATCTCCTGCCGCAATCTGCGGTTATCTGGAGTGGGCGCTGCGTTAAATTTGGATGAAACAGTTTTTACTGATACTATATAAGGAGCAAAACCTATGGAAGAAGAAATCCTGACAGTCCCGGACACGGTAACTCCTGTGGAGGAAATAGTTCCCACAGAGGAAGTGCCGGCGGTAGCAGAACCCACCACCGTCGAAGTTGTGGACATCCAGTTCCGCCAGGGACAGAAGGTCTATTATTTTGACCCCGCAGGCTTTGCCTGCAAGCATGGCGATCATGTGATTATCGATACCGCCAGAGGTCCGGAATACGGTGTCTGCGCCAGCGCAAATCATCAGATTCCGGAAAAGGACATTGTGGCCCCTCTGCGCAGTGTCATTCGGATGGCCACCGCCGAGGATGAGCGGATCGTTGCCAAAAACCGTGCCGACGAAAAGCGGGCTTACGAAATTTGTATGAAGAAAATTGCGGAGCACAAGCTGGATATGCAGCTTGTGTCGGCGGAATATGCCTTCGATGGCAGCAAAATCCTGTTTTTCTTCACGGCTGACGAGCGTGTGGACTTCCGGGAGCTGGTAAAAAATCTGGCCTCCATTTTCCACACCCGCATTGAGCTGCGGCAGATCGGCGTCCGGGACAAGGCAAAGATGGTTGGCGGTCTGGGCATTTGCGGCAGACCCTTCTGCTGCGCCAGTTTCCTGGATGATTTCCAGCCTGTGTCCATTAAAATGGCAAAAACCCAGAATCTGAGCCTGAATCCCACCAAAATCTCCGGTACCTGCGGCAGACTGATGTGCTGCCTGAAATACGAGCAGGATGCCTATGAGGATCTGCTGCGGACAAGTCCCAAGCAGGATTCCTTTGTAGACACCCCTGAGGGTCGTGGCACGGTCATCGAGGTTGACCTTCTGCGTCAGCGTGTGAAGGTTCGTATGGAGGATGCCCCCGAAACCGCTAATTACTTTGCCAACGAGGATATTGCGGTGCTGCGAAACGGCAAGGCAAAGAAAAACGATCCTCCCATTCCGGCGGATCTGGCACCTATTTCCGGTTCCGGCAAGCGTGTTCACAAGGAAAAGAATCAGGAAGAGCCTGTCCAGCTGGAGCCTATCCGTTTCCGCTACAGCACGGAAAATGTGGTCGATGAGCCTGTGAAGGCACCGGTGCAGGAGGAGAGCGAAAACAAAGCACCTCGTCCCCGCCGTCAGAATCGCAAGCCCAGAACGGATACCCCCAAGGTAGAACAGCCCAAGAAGGAGCAGTCGAAAAAGGAACAGCCCAAGAAGGAGCAACCTAAGAAAGAACAATCCCCAAAGCAGCCGAAGGCAGAGCAGCCGAAAAAGGATGCGCCCAAGGAAGATGGAGAAAAGCAGCCCCGTCGCCGTAACAACTACCGCCGTTACCATAAGCATAAACCTCAGAACGAGGGTTGATAACCGGGAAAAACACAAAAATCAAATGAGCGATGCCAAGTCCGTAATAGGATGGCATCGCTCATTTTTTGCTTGTGATTCGCAGTTAGGTTATGTTACCCGGCAATCAGCAAGTGAAAAACGCCGTGTACGGCGAAAAACCGTACACGGCGGATGACATATAACGAGTGAAAGCAGACGGTTACAGCTATTTAACAGGATGAATTGAAAAGCTGCCTTTATGATGGTCGGCGTTAATGCGGACGACAGATTTTCCTGTAAGCACTACTTCAAAAGTCTCGGATTGAATGTTGTGTTCCTGAAAAACAAGATTTTTATCCGAATCCTTGATCTCAATAGAAATGCTTCCGTCTTTTGTTTCGACTTCGATCCTGTATAGCACAGGGGCGTTTTTGGGGTGGATGGTGTGCTTCATGCTGCCGTTCACCATGGTATAACTGGCGGACCATTGACGGATGCTGCTGTCACTACCGCTATATCCGATGCGGATGCCAGAATAAGAGGTGCCGATACCAAGGAAATTTGTTATACAAATCACCACAAGAACAATGACCGCAATGAAGATAACAGTCCCTAATTTCTTTGGCTTGTTTTTCAATTTTATTACCCTTCTTCCGTAAAACGGACACAGATTTACAGAATTTTTTATTCCTGTTCTGTGATGGAACTTGCTGCGGCGATGGGACGCAGAACGCTGAACTCATCATAACGGGTATCGTTGGTGGTAGCAAGGAATACCAGATTGATCTTGTTGTCCGGGACGGTGACCTGTGCGGAGGTGGAGCCAACATCCTTGGCACCGATATTTTCCAGATACATTCTGCTGCGTCCTTCGGGCAGCTGGAAGGAGACACTGTCTGCAACAAAGGATACGGCAAAGCTGCCGGATGCCCAGGTATTTACCAGTGTCTTTGCGGCGGATTGAAGGTCGGCGGCCTTGTCGCCCTCGTAGACGATTTTGTCGGTGGCGGGGAAGCGGAAATCCGACAGCACCACTTCGTCAAAGCCCAGCTCCTTAAGTTCGCCGATAATCTGGGAGACCCAGTTCAGAGCGGTGGTATCGGTGGGCTTGAGCCAGTAGCAGCCCTTGTCGTCCATCCACAGTCCCTTTTTGGAGAGCATCAAAATGCCGGAGGGGACATGGTTCAGACCGAAATTCCGATCTCGTAAAGCGGGAATCCGGGCAATGGTATAGAGATTTCGCTGCTTCAGCTCCTTAATCAGGCTGTCCACAGCGACCAGATCTACCTTGGACGAGGAAACAGCATCCGGAAGATTGGAGGTATAGAAAAAGTCGCCCTTAATGCTCTTTAGATCCAGCATGACAGCAGTGCCGGCTTTGAGGGTTGCGATGGTCTCCCGGACACCTGCAATGTCGTTGGTCAGCATTTCTTCGTCAATATAGTAGCCGTTGATCTGGGTCAGGTTGGCGTTGAGATCCACAGCGTTGGCACCTTCGTTAATCATCAGATTGACCGTTTCCTCCGCAGAGGGCGGCATAGCAAGCTCACCTGGTCCCTCCGGGTCCTGCAATGAAAAGTCCAGGATTGCGCCGTCTTTGGTATAGACTACATAGCGCTCTGCCCAGACTACCCAGAAGAATGAAAAAACAATCGCTGCCACCAGAAGCGCCAGCAGTACCTTGCCAACAAGGGTCAGCCGGCGACGGGCACGGTAAGTCAGTTTCATGGATTATCTCCTTTTTGCAATGACGCAGCGCCAGTCCTCACTGGCGTGAGTGGCGGTGACAGCAAGACCTGCCTTGTTAAGCGCATCGAGAACATCGTTCAGACGCACGTCCAGAATACCGGAGCAGATCAGGGTGCTCTTTTCCGTCAGGAAATGGGGCAGCACCGGGGCAAGACCGATAATGACATCGGCCACGATGTTGACGAGCACAAGGTCGTATTCCTTCTGAGAAAGCTGCTCCATCAGCTTTTTGTCGGCAGTGACGTTGCCGGTCAGGGCGGTGAAGGCAGGGCTGCTGAACTGGTTATAGGCGGCATTTTCCCGGGCAATGTCCTCGGCCTTGGGGTCGATGTCAATGCCGATGGCAGATTCGGCGCCCAGCCGCAGGGCGGCGATGGACAAAATACCGCTGCCGCTGCCCAAATCCAGACAGTGGAAGCCGGGTTTTACGATCTGCTCCATGGACTCCATCACCATCTGGGTGGAGGGGTGTGCGCCAGTGCCGAAGGTCAGACCGGGGTCCAGAATGATCTGGGTTCTGCCGGAGGTGTCCTCATCTGCCTGCCAGTAGGGGATGACAATGAGGTTTTTACCGATTTCAACAGCAGGGTAGTTGTCCTTCCAGCTCTCCTCCCAGTCGGTTTCGGGCAGCGCTGCCACATTCATGGTCAGTTTCATGCCCTCGACCAGATCCTGAAGCTTCTTAAGACCTGCTGCGTCGCTGTCCTCCAGATAGAGCTTGATGTGGGACAGACCCTGAAGCTTTTCCTGAAATTCCTCGTCAATATAATCCCAATATGCCCGGTTTTCGTCCAGAAATGTTTCAAATTCTTCCTGATCCTCAATGACCAGTTCAGAAAAACCGCCGGCGGTCAGGGTCGTTGCGACGGCCTCAATCTGATCTGATGCGGTATCAATTGTTATTTCAAGCCATGCCATGGCTGTACCTCCTGATAACAGTGGGACACAAACCCACAGAATATATTGACCTACATTGTATCGCATTTCCGTAAAAATAACAACCGAAAACCGTTAAATTTTTGTGTCCTACTATCTATTTCCTGTGAAATGGTATATAATAACTCATAAATTCGCCGGCAGCAACGAATGGGCTGCCGCAACGCAGAGCAGGAAAATGCCTCTGCGTTGCAGGAATATCGAAGGAGATCGTTATGACCCAAACTATTGTATTACAGCCCGGTGTCACCCTGCGCTGTTTTCCGGATGACCGGTTTAAGCAGGGCGGCCTGAGCATTTCTTTTGTACGCCCAATGTGTCGGGAGGAGGCATCTGTCAATGCCCTGATTCCGGCGGTGCTGCTCCGGGGCACGGTGAAGCATCCTGATCTGCGCAGCATTACCCTGCGTTTGGATGATCTGTACGGCGCTGCCGTGGGCGCATTGGTGCGCCGTGTAGGCGACTATCAGACCATGGGCCTCAGCTGCGGCTTTATTGACGACCGCTATGCCATGAATGGGGATCGGGTCATGGAGCCGATGGTGGAGTTCCTCCGGGAGCTTTTATATGAGCCGTTGCTGGAAAATGGCGGCTTTTGCCGGAGTTTCGTGGAAAGTGAAAAGAAAAATCTCATTTCTACCATTGAGTCGGACTTAAACGACAAGCGGGTGTATGCCATGAGCCAGATGCTCAAAAGCATGTGCAAGGCTGATTCCTACGGCGTTCCCCGTCTGGGCGACAAGGAAACTGCTGCCGCCATTACGCCCCAGAGTGCCTATGAGCACTACCGGAAAGTTCTGAAAGAGAGTAGGATTGACATTTTTTATGTGGGTTCTGCCCCGGCAGAGTTGGTTGCGGAGCTGGTCAAGCCGCTGTATGCTGACCTTGACCGGGATTATCGGCCGCTGGCACCTCAGTCTGCGTTTCAGGATGCGGGCGGCGGCAATCAGGTGGAGGAGATGGACGTTACCCAAGGCAAGCTTTGCATGGGTCTGGTGACGCCTATCACCAACCGCAGACCTGAATTTGTGGCAATGCAGATTGCAAACGTGGTTTTTGGAGCAGGTATGACCTCCAAGCTTTTTATGAATGTCCGGGAAAAGCTGTCTCTGTGTTACAGCATCGGCTCCAGCTACTATGGCTCCAAGGGCTTGGTGACGGTGGCGGCAGGCATTGATTTTGCCAACGAGGAGCAGACCAGAGCGGAAATCCTGCGTCAGCTGGAAGCCTGCAGAGCAGGGAACATTACAGACGAGGAACTGACCTCTGCCAAGGAGGCGATTCTCTCCAGTCTGCGGGGCACCCACGATTCTCCCGGTGCGATTGAAAGCTACTACGGAACCAGCGCTCTCAGCGGTATGGAGATGACTCCGGAGGAGTATATGGCGGCGGTGGAGGCGGTCACCGGAGAACAGGTGGCAGCGGCTGCGGCAACCCTCAAACTGCACACCACCTATTTCTTGAAGGGGGTAACCCAATGAAACGATATGAATTCCCGGAACTGGGGGAGACGCTTTATCAGGAAAAGCTGTCCAACGGTCTGACGGTGACCGTTTTGCCCCGGACTGGATTTTCCAAAAAACTGGCGTATTTTGTCACGGACTATGGCTCCATGCACACTGATTTTGAGCTGGAAGGAGAAAAAATCCACACCCCAGCCGGTGTTGCCCATTTTTTGGAGCACAAAATGTTCGATCTTCCCGGCGGTCGGGACGTGTCCGCAGAGCTGGCGGTTTTGGGCGCAGGCACCAACGCCTTTACCAGCTACGACATGACCGCCTACTACATTTCCTGTACGGAAAATTTTGAAAAATGTTTGCGTTTACTAATCGAATTTGTATCTACCCCTTACTTTACAGAGGAGAGTGTTCAAAAAGAGGTGGGTATCATCGATCAGGAAATCGGTATGAATCTGGACGCTCCCGACAGCGTAGTCTTTGAAAATCTGGTGACTACCCTGTATCAGGAGCACCCCATCCGGGTGCCCATTTTGGGAAGCTCCGAGAGTATCCGGCAGATCACCCCGGAAATTCTCTACCAGTGCCACCGTGCTTTTTACACCCCCGGCAACATGATGCTTTGTGTAGTGGGCGATGTAGACCCGGATCGAATTGCAGAAATTGCCACAGAAATACTGGGCGAGGAACAGCGTCCCGTGGGCAAAAAACTGTACCCTTGGACGGAGTCCATGGAATCCGGCGGAGAAAACCCGGTGGAGCAGATGGAGGTGGCAATGCCGACCTTCCAGCTGGGCTTTAAAGGCGAGCCTGTGGGCGTTGGCCCCGATGCCATTCGGCAGGAAATCGTAGGTGATCTGGCGGCGGAAGCTCTCTTTGGGGAATCCTCTCAGCTGTATCTGAAGCTTTATGAAGAAGGTCTTATCGACAGCTCCTTCGGGGGCGGCTTTGAGACCATCGACGGTATGGCTATGCTGTTGTGTTCGGGCGACAGTGACCACCCGGAGGCTGTCCGGGATGCTATTTTGGAGCATGTTCAGGTGCTGGTTCGTGACGGCGTGGAGGAAGAAGCCTTTCTGCGCATGAAACGAAGCGCCATGGGGCGCCGCATTCGGGATCTGGACAGCTTCGATTCCACCTGCTATCGGCTGTGCGCCTACAAGCTGTCGGATTTTGACTACTTTGACTTCCCCGGTGTGTACCGGGATATCAAATCTGCGGAAATTCAGAAATTTTTAGACAGACTGGTACAGAAAAACCGCTGTACCCTGTCCGTCATTGAACCTGTCTGCGAGGAGGAAACAAAATGACACCTTATACCGAAATTTCATTTCCCAGCCTGGGGATTACGGTCAATCCCCCCAGTACATTTAACGTTGGACCTGTTACCATCCACATTTACGGCTTGATTATTGCCATTGGACTGATGCTGGCGGTGCTCTATGGCTGTAAGCGGAGCAAGGAATTTGGTTTTACTGCCGACGATCTGACAGATGGCGTGCTGTGGATTGCGCCCTTTGCCATTCTCTGCGCCCGTGCGTATTATGTGGTTTTCCAGTGGAGCGAACAGTATGCTGATAATCCCATCAGCGCACTGTACATCTGGGAGGGCGGTCTTGCCATCTACGGCGGCGTGCTGGGTGCCATTGCAGGCGTAGTTGTGTTCTGCAAAATCAGAAAAATTAAAATTCCTGCTGTGTTGGATGTGGTTGCACTGGGCTTCCTCATCGGTCAGGCCATGGGACGTTGGGGTAATTTCTTTAACCGGGAGGCCTTCGGCGGAATGACTGACACCTTCCTGCGGATGGGTCTGATGGAGCGGTTTACCGGGAAAGTGATCTACGTACATCCCACATTCCTGTATGAATCTGTGTGGAATCTGGTGGGCTTTATCGGTCTGCATTTCCTGTCTAAGCGTCGTCAGTATGACGGTCAGATCGCTCTTGGCTATGTTGCATGGTACGGTCTGGGCAGAGCCATGATCGAGGGGCTGCGGACGGACAGCCTTTGGTGGGGCCCCTTCCGTGTCAGCCAGCTGCTGGCAGCAGTCAGCTGCGTTGCCGCTGTGGCAGTGCTCATTTGGCAGATGAGCAGACCCCATTACCCTCAGAATCTGTTTGTCAATCAGGCTGCAGCAGAAAAGGAAAAGGAATAAAACGAAAGTGCAGCGGCTGTTTTGCAGTGGCTGCACTTTTTGCGTGGAGAGAGAAGCGAGAAAGAGGACATGGCTTGTAAAATACACAGGGTTATGCTACAATGGTCAGCCAATAGGTACATGGCGGTGCCTCATCGCCGTGGCATTATCTGCAAAGGAGAAAAATCATGGATCATGGAACGAAAGCAGCAGAGCTGTTTTTAGAGGGGTATAACTGTGCACAGGCGGTGATGGTAGCTTTTTGCGACGAGACCGGTCTGGAGCCTGACACAGCTGCCAGAATGGCTTCAGCATTTGGCGGCGGCATGGGTCGCCTGCGGGAGGTCTGCGGTGCGGTTAGCGGTATGTTTATGGTGCTCAGCATCCTTTATGGCTATGATGCTCCCAGCGATGGAGCCGGCAAAAAGCAACTCTACACCGAGGTGCAGGAGTTGGCTGAAAAATTCCGGCAGGAGAACGGCAGCATTATCTGTCGGGAGATTCTGAAAAATCCCCCCTCTGACCCCAATCCCAGCCCCAGGACGGCTGAATACTACGCAAAACGTCCCTGCGCCCGCATGGTTTTCACAGCGGCAAGCCTGATGGATGAATTCATTGAAGCACACCCTCTGGAGAAATAAACGAACACCCCGTCCTTTTTGAACAGATCAGGTAAAAACGGACAATAGACAACAAGCCCACCAGGATTCTGGTGGGCTTTTGCTGTATGGAAAATCAGGGGATAATTGGATTGTCAGATCTCATCGATCAGTGTGATGATATCCTTAAAGGACATCAGCTTATCGTCTACCTCTTTTGCACGATGGTACTTGAGAATTTCTTTTGCAGTATTTTCCATTGCAGGGAAGGCACTGCGGGTCAGCTGGTTTGCGTAGATCACGATATTCACACCGTGAGAGGCAAGATCATCTTCACTTGCGCTGTTGAAGGAAGTGGGGACAACCACAATGGGGGTTTCCTTGTCCTTTTCACGGAACTTGTCGCAGAATTCATAAATTTCAGCAGGATCTTTTTTGCGGCTGTGAATCATGATTCCGTCTGCACCGGCATCTACATATGCAAATGCACGGGTCAGTGCATCATCCATGCCCTGCTCCAGAATCAGGCTCTCAATTCTGGCGATAATCATGAACTCTTCGGATCTCAGTACCTGCTTACCGGCTCTGATTTTCTCACAGAAGTTTTCGATGGTATCCTGAGTCTGCTTCACCTCAGTACCAAACAGGGAATTCTTTTTAAGACCGGTCTTATCCTCGATGATGACGGCGGAAATGCCCATCCGTTCCAGAGTTCGCACATTATAGACGAAGTGTTCAACCAATCCACCGGTGTCACCGTCCAGAATAATGGGCTTTGTAGTTACGTCCATAATTTCATCCAGAGTGCGGATTCTGGAGGACATGTCAACCAGCTCGATATCGGGCTTGCCTTTTGCAGTGGAATCGCACAGACTGGATACCCACATGGCATCAAACTGATCGAGCTGACCATCGTGTGCAACCACTGTCTTTTCTGCAATCAGACCAGTAAGACCGCTATGTGCTTCAATTGTTTTTACAACAGGGCACAATTTGATGAGCTGACGCAGTCTTTTTCTGCGATATTCCGGCATAGCCAGCTTTTCTCTCATCATGGCGTCAATTTTCTTGACATTTTCGTTGTAGGTGTAGGGCACTTCAATCAGTTCGCCGCCCCATTCCTTCAGAACTTCAATGACGTTGTCACGGATTGCAGACTGTACTCCGTCACGCCAGTTATCTCCGTGCAATACATAATCAGGCTTCAGCTTGCGCAGAATATTTTCGTACATCACGTCATCCTGAACGACAACTTCGCTGATTTCCGGAATGTTGCGGAACATTTCCAGTCTCTCTTCAAAAGTAATGGTAGGGAATCGATCAAAACGAACCATTGCACTATCGCTCATTACACCTGCGATGATTCTGCCATGTTTCCGTGCTTCCCGAATAACGTTCATATGACCTTCATGGATAATATCCGTGCTAAAACATACATATACAGTTTTCATTTAATTCACCCCATGGTATTTCATAAATGCTTCTTTGTTTTCTACAGCAGTTTCCTTGGGACGTCCAAGATCACTGCGTGAATCCATCGATACCTTGATTTCTGCAAACACAGGACCGCTCAGCTTTTCGAGATCAGACAGGAACTGCTCCAGTGCGTCCTCATTCTCAACAGAAAATGTGTGTTTGTACCCGCTCTGCTGGGCAATTCGGGCATAGGATTGTCCGACTGCGCCGGTGGGCATACCGCCCACTGATTCGTGGGCGTCGTTGTTCAGGCAGATGTGGACAAAATTTGCGGGACTCTGCTTGCCGATAAAGGGAAGTGCGCCCATATGCATCAGAACAGCTCCGTCACCGTCAATGCAGAAAACTCTTCTTTCGGGCATGTTTTCTGCCATGCCGAAAGCAATCATAGACGCATGACCCATTCCGCCGACGGTCAAGAATTCCTGTGCATGCTGACCCAGCAGGTTGTCGCTTTGCTCGTATACTTCTCTGGAAATCTTTCCGGTGGTGGAGACAACCACATCATCCTTTTGCAGAGACTTCAGGATTTTTCCGATTGTTTCTTCTCGACACAGACAATTTCCGTTCTTGTATCCGTCACCTGCACGTGCTGCAAAGGTGTTCTTTTTAATAACAATGGCATACTGCTTTTTGTTTTGCAGTGTTTTTGCTGCCTCGTCAAAAATGGAGATCAGTTCAGCTTCTGTTGTGGTGTCGCCGATTACGGCATAAGGGATTTCCAAAACACGCAGCAAATCTGTCGTGATTTTTCCCATGAACTTGTGCTGTGGTTCGTCATGGAAGCCCGGCTCGCCACGCCAGCCCACCAGCATGAGCATGGGAATGTCGTAGATTTCCTGATTCATAAGGGACGTGATAGGATTGACGGTATTGCCCAATCCGCTGTTCTGCATATAAACACATGCCGGCTGCTTTGTTGCAAGATAGACACCTGCGGCGATGCCGACTGCGGCACCTTCATTTACAGGCACATAGTGATGAAATTCATCCTTACCGTCGGTGTTGATGTAATCACAAAATTGCTTCAATGTGGAATCAGGCACGCCGATCAATGTCTTGATGCCCAATTCCCGAATTTTTTGAGTAAAATGTTCTGCTTTCATCAGTTTTCCTTTCTGGAGTCATAAGTAACCGGGATTGTAATGTGATTTACCTGCAAGGCTTCCTTAAATACCTTCAGGAAATCCTCGATGTCCTGTTCGTCAATCGCACCAAGGGCACACAGACGGAATGTATTTGTAGAAGCAATTTTGCCCGGATATATAGTGAATCCTCTTTCGTAACAGTAATCGTGAATTTTGCCGAAGTCCCAGTTGGGATCTGTGGGATAATAAAGAGATGCAACCAGACCAGTCTGCCACTCCGGGCGAATCACGTTTTTGAATCCTAACTCTGTGACGCCTTTTTGAATGGCGTTGAAAACTCTTGTATGGCGTGCCCATTTCTCGGTTTCGCCTTCTGCAAAATATTCCTTAATGGCTTGTGCTGTTGCATAAACGGTCTGCACAGGAGGTGTAAAGTGCATTTCTCCTGTTCTTTCGAAAAAGTCATATTGCAGATACAAATTGCAGTAGTAGGAACGCTTGGGATATTCTTTGGATTTTTCCAGAATACTGCGATTTCCCACGACAAAGGATAAACCGGTCATAGACATCAGGCCTTTCTGGGCAGAGGCCATGCAGAAATCAATGTTATCCTTTTCGATATCAATGGGCACCATTGCGTATGTGGATGTAGTATCGACTGTAAATGTGCATCCGTATTTATGAACCAGTGCGCCAATGTCACGAATTGGATTGAGAATACCGGTTCCTGTTTCGTTGTGGGTTGTGTGAACAAGTGCAATATCGGGATTGTCCTTCAGTACCTGCTCTACTTTTTTCAGATCCGGTCGCTCGTCTACCGGAAACTGAAGATTGATGTGGGGAAGTCCGTAATATTCACATATCTCCACAGCACGGCTGCTGTAGGCACCGTTGTTGATAACCAGAATTTTTTTTCCTTCGGGCAGAAGTGAGTTGATACATACGTCAATATTAAGTGTGCCTGATCCGCAGAATATGACGGAAGTGTATTTGCTCAAATCGCCATGGACAATGCGCACGAGATCGTCTCGCATATTCCGCATCAATTCACCAAACTCTTTTTCTCTTGGACAGATATCTGGAACTACCTGTGCCAACTTTACGGTGTCTGTGGTAGTAGCAGGACCTGGATTGAGCAGTATGTTTCTTTTTACTTCATTAGTGTACATAATGATACCTTCTAGTCTTATGATTGAACAGTATAGACAATAAATAGCTATAATATTTCTTTTGCGTGTTCATAAATTGTATATTACACACTTGATTTGAATGTGTCAATAGTTTTTTTATTATCTTTCAAATTTGTATGCACAATTGTTGATATTGATGAAATTGGAAAGATGATTCTATTTTAAACCAACCTTATTTGATAAATTGTTCCAAAAATCTTACTACCAAAAGGGAATTCATTGTGTTTAAATGGTGGACTCTAAGGCGAAAGAGGAAAAGTAAAAAGGGCTTGCTGTCTGCTTTTTGCAGACAACAAGCTCCCCTAAGTTGCTTGATTGATTTTAGAGCACCACGTTCGTTTTTATGAAAATTACTGGTGTTTCCGGTTTACTACAGCTGAGATCGGGTCTGCTCAGCAGGCACTCTTATAATTTGTTACGATCGTAAAATGGGGTAGGCTGGAGTACATGATGGAGACATTATTTTGGGCTAGCTGCTGCCTATGTGAAGGAGGGCAGCTGTAGGCGGTGAAATTACCTGTGATGGTTTTTAGGTTTGGGCAGCAAAACGAGTATCCCCGATTACTGCAAAATGCGGTAATCGGGGATGTTGTTAGTTAATCATTTCAGCCAGTCCTGTTGCCGATTAGCCCTGCTCGCGGATAGCAGCCTGTGCGGCGGCAAGTCGGGCGATGGGTACACGGAAGGGGGAGCAGGAGACGTAGTCGAGGCCGATTCTGTGGCAGAACTCCACAGACATGGGATCGCCGCCGTGCTCGCCGCAGATACCGACGTGCATTTCGGGACGAACTTGTCTGCCCAGGGTGACAGCCATATCCATCAGACGGCCGACGCCTTCCTGATCCAGCTTGGCAAAGGGGTCGCTCTCGTAGATCTTGGTGTCATAGTAAGCATTCAGGAACTTACCGGCATCGTCACGGGAGAAGCCGAAGGTCATCTGGGTCAGGTCGTTGGTGCCGAAGCAGAAGAAAGCTGCTTCCTTGGCAATTTTGTCAGCTGTCAGGCAGGCACGGGGAATCTCGATCATGGTGCCCACCTCGTAGTGCAGATCAATGCCGGAGGCGGCGATTTCTGCGTCAGCGGTGCTGACGACTACACTCTTGACGTAAGCCAGCTCCTTGACGTCGCCCACAAGAGGAATCATAATTTCGGGAACGATGTTCCAATCGGGATGCGCTTTCTTGACGTTCAGAGCGGCACGAATGACAGCCTTGGTCTGCATGGTGGCAATTTCCGAATAGGTGACACTCAGGCGGCAGCCACGGTGACCCATCATGGGGTTGGTTTCATGCAGAGAGGAGATGATATCTTTGATCTGCTGGACGGTTTTGCCCTGAACAGCAGCCAAAGCTTCGATTTCAGGCTCGGTGGTGGGCACAAACTCGTGCAGCGGGGGATCCAGAAAACGGATGGTGACAGGATAGCTCTCCATAGCGGTATACAGAGCCTCGAAATCAGCCTGCTGCATGGGCAGAATTTTTTCCAGAGCAGCTTCACGGGCTTCGACAGTGTCGGAGCAGATCATCTCACGGAAAGCACCGATTCTGCCTTCCTCGAAGAACATATGCTCGGTACGGCACAGACCAATACCTTCTGCGCCCAGCTCACGGGCACGGATAGCATCCTTGGGGGTGTCGGCGTTGGTACGAACACCCAGACGGCGGTACTTATCGGCCCATGCCATAATGCGTCCGAATTCGCCGGAAATTTCAGCCTCCTGTGTGGGCAGCAATCCGTCATAGATACAGCCGGTGGAGCCGTCCAGACTCAGGTCATCGCCCTCGTGGAAGGTTTTTCCGCCCAAGGTAAAGCATTTGCTTTCCTCGTCCATGACGATGGCGGAGCAGCCGGAGACACAGCAGGTGCCCATGCCACGGGCAACGACGGCAGCGTGAGAGGTCATGCCGCCCCGGACGGTCAGGATGCCCTGAGCAGCCTTCATGCCCTCGATATCCTCAGGAGAGGTTTCCAGACGAACCAGAATGACCTTTTCACCACGTGCTGCCCATGCCTTTGCATCCTCTGCGGAGAAGACAATCTTACCGGCAGCAGCTCCGGGGGAGGCGGCCAGAGCCTTGCCCACGGGGGTAGTCTTTTTCAGAACGGCGGTATTAAATTGGGGATGCAGCAGGGTGTCCAATGTACGAGGCTCAATCATAGCAACGGCTCGCTTCTCGTCAATCATGCCCTCGTCTACCAGATCGCAGGCGATTTTCAGAGCGGCGGCGGCAGTACGCTTGCCGTTACGGGTTTGCAGCATGTACAGCTTGCCGTTTTCCACGGTAAACTCCATGTCCTGCATATCCCGGTAGTGATTTTCCAGAATGGAGCAGACCCGTTCAAACTGGGCAAAAGCCTCGGGGAATTTGTCTGCCATCTCGTTGATGTGCATGGGTGTACGCACACCTGCAACCACGTCCTCGCCCTGCGCATTGGTCAGAAATTCGCCAAACAACTGCTTTTCGCCGGTGGCGGGGTTACGGGTAAAGGCAACGCCGGTGCCGCAGTCATCGCCCATGTTGCCGAAGGCCATGGACTGGACGTTGACGGCAGTACCCCAAGAGTAGGGGATATCATTGTCACGGCGGTAAACATTAGCACGGGGATTGTCCCAGGAACGGAACACGGCCTTGATGGCACCCATCAGCTGTTCCTTGGGATCGGTGGGGAAGTCAATACCCAGTTTGGATTTGTACTCGGCCTTAAACTGGCCGGCCAGCTCCTTCAGATCCTCCGCAGTCAGCTCTACGTCCTGAGTAACGCCCTTTTTCTCCTTCATCTGGTCAATGAGAGTTTCAAAATACTTCTTACCCACTTCCATAACAACGTCGGAATACATCTGAATGAATCGGCGGTAGCAGTCCCATGCCCACCGGGGATTGCCGGACTTTGTTGCCAGAACATTGACCACGTCCTCGTTGAGACCCAGATTCAAAATGGTATCCATCATGCCGGGCATGGAGGCACGGGCACCGGAGCGGACGGAGACCAGCAGAGGGTTCTCCAAATCGCCAAACTTCTTACCTGTAATGGTTTCCAGCTTTTGCACATATTCCATGATTTCGGCCTGAATGTCGGCGTTGATCTGACGACCGTCCTCGTAATATTTGGTGCAGGCCTCGGTGGTAATAGTAAAGCCCTGAGGAACAGGCAGACCGATGTTGGTCATTTCAGCCAAATTGGCACCCTTACCACCCAGGAGCTCTCTCATGGAACCGTTGCCCTCTGTAAAAAGGTAAACATATTTGTGAGACATTTTCGTACCCCTTTCGAACCATTTGGTAACTACCCAATTTTTCTGTAAAATTTTTACAATTAGTTACTGCCCACCTAGTATAGCATGCAGAGTAGATAAATGTAAATATTTAATTGAAAAAAATAATAGTCATAAATGGCTTTTTGGCAGAACGACTAAAGATATATAAAAAACGGCCCCGAATCCGGGGCCGTAGCTGTGAATAACATACAAGAGAAATATATAAAAAGAAAATGTTTTTCTGCACATCGTAAGGTCGAAAACCAATTTCACCCTTGGTCATCAGTATTCCCGGACCACGGCCTTTACAAGACCGATGATTTCGGCTTCGGAGCCATCGATGGGATCGTAGTTTTCGTTTTCCGGCATGAGCCAGATTTCTCCGTTTCGGCGACGCAAACGCTTAACGGTGGCTTCGTCACCGATGCGGGCCACCACGATTTGCCCGTCGTCTGCATTTTGCTGAGGGCGAACGACCACCTTATCTCCGGAGAGAATCCCGGCGTTAATCATACTGTCGCCCCGGACACGAAGGGCAAAACAGCTGGGGTCACCTTCCCATGCCATGGTGCCCTCCTGATTTTCCACTGCCAGAATGGGCAGACCGGCGGTGACCACGCCCACAATGGGGATCTGACCGGGACGCTGGGTGGTGACGATGGCACGTTTCCGACCCTTTGCCGCCGGAGCCTGTAACAGTCCCTTATCCTGTAATGCCTGCAAATGGTAGCTGACAGAAGCGGTGGAGCGCAAGCCAACGGCCTGACCGATTTCCCGCACAGAAGGGGAGTAACCGTTTTCCTGAATAAATTGAGTGACATATTCCACAATCAGCTGAGCCTTGTTGCTGGTTCTGGCCATAGAAAGACCCTCCTTAATGACAGATAGTAGGGTAGTGTATATACTTGCTATTATTTTTTAATTATAGCACAAATGAACGAAAAAGGGAAGAGAACGCAGCTCAGACAATAAAAAACCTCCGCCGGATGGCAGAGGATCTGCGTTTATCAGGTAAAAATCGAGTCGGTCAGCGGTTAAGACGTTGGGAAGCAAACAAAAAACCTTCTGCAAAAGCAGAAGGTTTCCTGTGGTGACCCGTACGGGAATCGAACCCATGTTACCGCCGTGAAAGGGCGGTGTCTTAACCGCTTGACCAACGGGCCTGGTAGCGGCAATC
>RCNI01000043.1_pt1 | contig 76856 bp, 54 predicted proteins | sample 2041151 | NCBI WGS metagenome assembly RCNI01 (sample SAMN09708214, study PRJNA481090) | feces metagenome | isolation source: feces | place: Antarctica: Albino Rookery
ACCCTGTACAGCAAGATTGCCTCAGGATACTGTGCCTTCACAGAGAAAAAATGTTTCATCATCGGAGTATCTTCTGCTTGTCTGCCCATTTTCATTTCAATTTTTCTAAAAAGCTAATCTATGCAAATTTACCTTTTTTTTCGTACTTTTGAAGATTGTAGGATAAGCAAATCGAGACAGTAATGAAAAAAGTTCTGGTCATTACATACTATTGGCCACCTTCCGGTGGCTCCGGTGTACAAAGATGGGTCAAGTTTGCCAAATATCTGGAAAATGAGAATTGGCATCCGGTCATCTATACCCCTTCCAATCCGGACTATACCATTCTGGATGAAAGCCTGGAAAAGGAAATCCCTGACTCCGTGGAAGTCATCAAGACCCCGATCCGGGAAATCTATGGACTTTACCGCAAACTGACCGGGAAGAAAGGGAAAGCCGCCCAGGTCAATCCCGTCACCAACAAGAACAACACTTGGAAAGACAAGCTCTGTCTGGCCATCAGAGGCAATCTGTTCATACCGGATCCCCGGGTCGCCTGGCTGCGCCCCTCCGTCCGTTTCCTCTGCCGATACTTGGAAGAACATCCTGTGGACATGATTGTCAGCACCGGTCCCCCTCATTCCATGCATTTGATTGCACAGAAAGTGGCCCGGAAGACTGGCATTCCATGGATTGCCGATTTCAGGGACCCGTGGACCAAAATCTTCTATTTCAAGCATCTGCGTCTGACCAAATGGGCGGAAAGGAAATACAAACGTCTCGAAAAAGGTGTGCTGGACGATGCCAGTGCGGTGGTTGCCGTCTCTCCTCTGGTACAGGAAGACTTCCAGTCCATGACCCGTACCCCGGTCCACCTGATAACGAACGGTTATGACGAAAGTGATTTCCTGGAAAAGGTGCAACCGGACAGCTTCTTCAACATCACCCATTCCGGTCTCCTCGTATCGGACGGAAATCCGAAAATCCTGTGGGAAGTCCTGGGTGAAAAAGTCCGCTCCCATCCGGAAATGGCCAGCAAACTGAAGATCCGCCTGGTGGGAAAGACCGATGAAGACGTGCTGGAATGCATGGACCGCTGCGGACTGACCCCTTATCTGGTCAATCTGGGCTATCAGAGCCATGGAGTCGCCATCCGCGAAATACAGAACGCTTCCGTCCTGATCCTCCCGATCCGGACCGAACCCGAGACCAAGGCCATTCTGCCAGGAAAACTGTTTGAATACCTGGCCGCCCGGAAGCCTATTCTAGGCATCGCCGATCCAGAAGGTGCCATGTCCCGAGTCCTCACAGAATCCGGTGCAGGCATTTCCTGTGACTGGGATGAAAAAGAGAAGATTTCTGCCTTCATCAACCGGCAGTGGAAGAATTTCCAGGAAGGGAAACAGCAGGAAGAGACGGACATTTCCAGATTTTCCCGTAGAAAGTTGACCACACAGATGGCCGAACTGATGAATTCCCTGGTCAGAAAATGATCCGGACCCTACAAGCAAAATGAATTTTAATTGAACGATATGATACAGAATAAAGAAGGAATGAAAAAATGGATCTACCTCCTCATTACGGTCGTTTCCATGCTGATTGTCTCCTATGCGGTCGTTCCGCAAGTGCTGTCCAACAAGGTCGTGGACCAGGGGGATATCCGGGGATTCAGAGGAATGGCCAGGGAAACCGATCTGTGGAATGCGGCGCACCCTGACGACAAGACCGCCTGGACCAATTCGATGTTCGGAGGAATGCCAACCGTCATGCTGACGGGAAATCCGGATGGCGACCTGACCATCGGGCCATTCAAGTTCCTCCAGTTGGGCAAACGTCCGGCCACCTACTTCTTCATCTGCATGGTCGGTACGCTCCTGCTCATGCTCGCTTTCGGAATCAGCCTGCTGCCGGCATCCTTCGGTGCTTTTGCCGTCACCTTCTGCTCTTACAACATGCAGATCATACAGGTCGGACACAACACCAAGATGCTCGCCATGGCCTTCCTGCCATGGGTTCTGGCGGCTTGCGCCTACACCTACCGGAAAGCGCTGGCCGACCTCAAGGACAGTGACCGGAAAGGCGGAAAACTGCTTCAATGGCTGCCTCAGACCTTTCTGGGAGCCACCTTGTTTGCCTTTTCCGTCAGTTTCCAGATCAAGGCGAACCATATCCAGATTTCCTATTATCTGGCCATCATGCTTCTCCTCTACGCTCTGACCCTCTTCATCTGGATTGCCGCCAAAAAGGAGAACCGGAACAAGATGGGACGGTTCTGGGTCGCTTCCCTGCTGCTGCTCGTCATCGGCTCTGCCGGCATCGCAACCAATGCGAACCAGCTCATCCCTTCCTACAAATATTCTCATGAAACCATGAGAGGCGGCTCTGAACTGGCCGTCTCTGAGGAAAATCAGGGCAAGAAGAAAGAGGGTCTGGATTTGGATTATGCAACTGCATGGTCCTACGGATGGGAGGAACTGCCCAATCTCATGATCCCAGATTTCAACGGAGGTTCCTCTTCAGGAGAACTGAGCATGGACTCTGAGACCGTCACGCTGCTTCGCCAGGCCGGACAGCCCAACGTGGCCCAGGTAGCGAAAAACCTGCCTTTGTATTGGGGGCCGCAGCCTTTCACAGCCGGTCCGATGTATATGGGTGCCATCACCATCTTCCTGTTCATACTGGGTCTTCTTCTCTATCGTGGAAAAGAAAAATGGTGGCTGCTGGCAACTACCCTCATTGCCATCCTGCTCGGAGTCGGTTCTCATTTCATGCCTTTCACCGAGTTCTGGTTCAAATATGCCCCTTTCTACAACAAGTTCAGAACCGTATCCATGGCGCTGATCCTGCTGCAGTACACTCTGCCGCTCCTAGGATTCCTCGTACTTGACCGGATTATGAAAAAGCAATACGATCCGAAAGATTTCAATCTGAAGACCTGGATTTCCTTGGGCATTACCGCCGGCTTCTGCCTGCTGGTCTATCTCATCCCTTCCATTGCCGGAGACTTCAGTTCCTCGGCCGATTCCAGTCTTCCGGAACCGCTGGGCAGGACTTTGCAGATGGATCGTCAACACCTGCTCAAACAAGATGCCCTCTCCTCTTTCCTATTCATCGCCACAGCTTTCCTGGCCTTGAGATGGGGCTGCCGTCCTGAAAAAAACAGAAAAGACGGACAAAAGAACGACAAGATGATGATTGCCTGCCTGACCATCGGCTGTCTGATCGTACTCAACATGACCCTAGTCGGAAAACGTTACCTCAACGACAGTCATTTCACCTCTGCTGTCCGTTTCGACCAGGCTCCTCAACCCAAACCTGTGGACAAGGAAATTCTGAAAGACAAGGATCCGGACTACCGGGTATTGGACCTGACCTCCAACATTTTCAATGAATCCAGGACCAGCTGTTTCCATAAAAGTATCGGTGGCTACAGCCCCGTGAAGATGCAACGCTATCAGGATCTGATCGATTACCATCTAGTCAAAGAAATCAACGAGGTGGTCAAGATCATCAATACAAGCGGTCTGGAAGGATTCTACGCCTCCGAACCAGCCACTCCTGTCCTCAACATGCTGAATGGCAAATACTATGTCGCCGGAGAGGATGTTCCTCCAATCCTGAATACCTGGTCCTATGGCAACTGCTGGCTTGTGGACCAGGCCATTCCTGCCAGAACACCGCTGGAGGAGATTACCCTGCTGAACAAGGTCAATCTGCGCAAGCAGGCCATCATCGGAGAAGATTTCTCTTCGTTCAGGAATCAGATCAGATCAGGAAATGAGACAGATACCCTCTTCCTCACTTCCTATGCGCCCAATGAACTCAAATACCATTACGACACCTCCTCGGAACGGGCTGCCATCTTCAGCGAAATCTACTATCCGGACGGTTGGACCGCCAAATTGGAAGACGGAACAGAACTGCCTCTCTTCAGAGCAGACTGGACTCTACGTGGAGCCATCTTGCCAGCCGGAAAACACGAGATCACGATGCGTTTCGAGCCTCAATCCTACAAGATCAGCAGCCATATCTCTCTTGCCACTTCCATCACTCTCTACCTATTGCTGATTCTGTCAGGTTTCGGCATCTGCATGGAAAAGAAGAAAAGACACAGTTGATTCTTCCCTTGACAATAGACTTCTTCCCTTGACAATAGACAAAGAAAGACCGGATCCGCATTGATTGCCGATCCGGTCTTTCTTGCTTATAGGATTCAATATCAGTCTTCTTTCTCCTGTTCGGCATAAGCTGCCAGCAGCTTGGTCTGCACATCACCCGGAACTGGCTGGTAATCAGCGAACTTCATAGTGAATGTGGCGGCACCGGCAGTCAAGGAGCTGAGGGTGGTGGAATAACGGTAAAGCTCTGCGAGTGGAACTCTTGCATGGAGGACAGCGAAGCCCTTGTCCATGTCCTGATTCATAATCATACCACGACGGGTATTCAGATCAGACATGCAGGCACCTACATAATCTGCAGGGGTCAGGATGTCAACGTCATAGATAGGCTCCATAATCTTCGGTCCAGCATTGCGGAATGCCTCTTTGAAGGCATTGCGGGCTGCAAGGACGAAGGAGATTTCATTGGAATCTACCGGGTGCATCTTTCCATCATAGACGAATACACGGATGTCACGTGCATAGGATCCGGTAAGAGGACCTTCCGTCATCTTGTCATTGATACCTTTTAGGATGGCAGGCATGAAACGTGCATCGATGGCACCACCGACAACGCAGTTGTAGAATTCGAGTTTGCCGCCCCACTCCAGATCGTAGGATTCCTGGGTCTTGACGTTGAGAGTCACATCCTTGCCGTCAATCTTGAACTTGTTGGTAAATGGAACCCCTTCCACAACAGGACAGATGAGCAGATGGACTTCACCGAACTGACCTGCTCCACCAGACTGTTTCTTGTGACGGTAGTTGGCGGTAGCCACCTTGGTGATGGTCTCCCTGTAAGGGATCTTCGGAGCGAAGAGTTCGATTGGAATCTTGAACTCGTTCTCCACTCTGTGCTTGAGCACGTTGATGTGCTGTTCTCCCTGACCGCTCAGAATTGTCTGCTTCAACTCCTTGGAGTATTCCACCACGATGGTAGGATCCTGTGAGGAAAGCTTGTTGAGCGCCTCTCCCAATTTGGCGTCATCATTCTGGGACTGGGCCTTGATGGCACAACGATATTTGGAAGCAGGAAAATTGATGTCTTCATAGGAGATGCCTGAACCTGGATGAGCCAATGTGACATTGGTCTTTCCGGCACGGAGCTTCACGGTACAGCCTATATCACCGGCCATCAGTTCAGAAACCTTCTCCTTCTTGGCTCCTGCCACAGCATAGATGGTGGAGATACGTTCTCTGTTCTCGGTAACTGGGTCTTCCAGATCCTGACCTTCGGAAAGTTCTCCGGACATCACCTTGAAATAAGAAACTTCTCCAAGATGCGGTTCAACATCAGTCTTGTATATGAATATAGAGGTTGGAGCATTCTGCTTGCACTCTATCTCTTTTCCATCTTTGGTTGCGTATTTTGTCTCAACTGGAGAAGACAAGGTATTGATGGAAAATTCCATCAGGCGCTTCACGCCGATATCCCTCTTCGCCGACAAACAGAATATCGGCAATACTTCAGCTGAACGGATACCGATACCCAAACCTTTCCTGATTTCATCCTCGGAAAGACCACCCTGATCAAAAAACTTCATCATCAAGGTATCATCAAACTCCGCGGCCTTCTCTATCAATTCCTGCCGCAATGCCTCAGCCTCTTCAGAGAATTCAGCTGGAATCTCCAAAGACTCGCGAGTTCCATTTTCATCTGTGAAATGGTAATATTTCATCTTGAGGACATCAATGAACCCTTCAAAACCAGGTCCGGCATTGACTGGAAACTGGATAATGACCGGTTTATGTCCAAACGAATTTCTAATTGAATTGAGAGAAGTCTCCCAATCTGCCTTCTCACCGTCAAGCTGGTTTACAGCCAAAATCAACGGCACATTGTATTCTCTTGCATATCTTGCAAATATCTCTGTACCTACTTCCACTCCATGCTGGGCATTTACCAGAAGTATTGCACTCTCACAAACCTTGAAAGCTGCAACAGCGCCACCGATAAAATCATCAGAACCCGGAGTATCTATAATATTGAACTTCTTCTCCAAGAATTCGGCATATAACGGAGTTGCATAGATAGATCTCTGGTTCATCTGTTCAATCTCCGTATTGTCGGATACTGTGTTCTTTCCTTCGACAGTTCCACGTCTGTCAATCACTTTACCCTCGTAAAGCATTGCCTCCGCTAATGTGGTCTTACCTGACTTCGTAGAGCCAAGCAAAACCACATTACGGATGTCTTGAGTTGAATATGATTTCATTTTTTTACGGATTAGTTATTAGTGTGCCACGCCTCTTTTCCAAGACGTGTAATGGCAAATCTAATAAATTTAAAATGTTTTAACAATAGGTTCTCCAGCAATATTTCACATATCCGACCAAAGTATTTTTTCAGTCTGTCTCCCTTTATCGAAAGGCTTCTTCTCCATATTTATGATATAGATAGGCAAGGAAATTTATTCTGAGGCTTTCGATCAGTTCCTGCCCGCCGGTCCCCAGTTCTTCAAAAATATAGTCTTCCAACAAATGTTCATCCACATGGATAAGAGAACAGAGGGAAGAATAGGAAACAGAAGAATTCTGGAACATCTTTTCTTCCAGTAGCAACCGGCAAAAAAGTTCATACTTCAGCATTAAATAATCGTTCTCCATAATCAAATTTTTTAACGAGATAAATTTCGGATTCTGGACAGGAATTAAAAACAAAAGTTTGCTCAAGTCTCACATTGTGCAATTTTTTTTACAAAAAGATAGGCCATTTGACGTTTTTTATCATGAAATGTACAGATTTAATGAACATTGCATAATTTTCAATGTCTATCCAAGCCTGGTTTTAACGGTATTTTTACGCACTATCATATCTTTCATTGCCATGAACGAAAAAGACATCCGGAAAAATATCAAATCTCTGAGAGAGAGCCGACATCTTTCCCAACAAAAGATGGCAGATCTCTTGAATATAGAAAGAAACACATATCGGAACATTGAAAATGGACCGACCAAAATCATCAATCCTGTTCTTTTTGAGATTTCTGACATTCTGGAGGTATCGGTCCTGCGCCTTTTGGCCGGCTATGAGTTGCAGGAAGAAGACTTGCGCAATCTGGAAGAACTGAAGGTGGACTACAACAACCGGGTCAAAGAGAAGGAAAACGACTATGAGGGACAACTGATGGATATGCAGAAACTTCTGGACGACAAGAATGAAGAACTCAAAAAAGCCTATGCGTGGCTGCACGACAAAGATGAAATCATCTGCCTGCTCAAGAAACGAGTTTCGGAAAAAAATCAGAAGATAGAAAACCAGATTGATAGCGAAAATACAAATAATCAGTAGATTTGCAGAATATAATCTACGGCAATGAGCAAATTTATCCATTTGAAACCCTATCTACATAAAGAACTGATTGAAGCGGGTTGTGATGAAGCGGGACGCGGCCCCTTGGCTGGACCGGTCTATGCTGCGGCCGTCATCCTTCCCAAAAACTTCTTCCATCCTTTATTGAACGACTCCAAACAAATGAACAAGAAGGACCGCCTTCTTCTGAGAGAAATCATCGAACAAGAAGCCCTGGCCTGGGCTGTGGAATCAGTAGATTCACAGGAAATTGATGAAATCAATATATTGAATGCTTCCATTGCAGGAATGCAGCGGGCTGTCCGCCATCTGCAAATCCGGCCAGACTTTCTACTCATTGATGGCAACCGATTCAAACCTTTTGATGATATCCCTTACCAAACCGTCGTCAGTGGAGATGCCACCTATGCCGCCATTGCCGCCGCATCGGTACTGGCCAAGACCTACCGGGATGAATTCATGGAAAATATTGCCAAAGAATATCCAGAATACGGCTGGGATCGAAATATGGGTTATCCTACTCCCGCCCACATCGAAGCCATCCGGAAATACGGCTATACACCTTGGCACAGAATGAGTTTCCATGTCAAGCAACTGGAACCGGTACTTTTTGATTCTATCTAGATTCCTGCTATTTTTTCTTAAATTTGCAATTCTGAAAGTAACGATAACATTTATAGAAATATGAAAAAAATTCTTTGCACACTTGCAGCGATATTGATGGTCGCTACAGGAGCGAAAGCAGACGAAGGCATGTGGCTCCTTCCTCTGTTGCAAAAAATGAACATCAAATCCATGCAGGAGATCGGATGCGAACTCAGCGCAGAAGAAATTTACAGCATCAACCACTCTTCTCTCAAGGATGCCATTGTTCATTTCGGAAGCGGTTGTACAGGAGAAATCATTTCCAATGAAGGTCTGTTGGTAACCAACCACCACTGTGGATATGGAAATATTCAGAAACTTTCTTCTGATGAACACAACTATCTGGAAAATGGATACTGGGCAATGAGCAGAAATGAGGAACTCCCCTGCAAAGGTTTGACCGTAACTTTCCTCCAGAACATGACAGATGTCACACCGATCCTCAACAAAGAGAAGAAGCATCTGGAAAAGAAATACAGAAATGCAGAGAATGCGGGCGAGAAGATTGCCGCTGAACTGGAGGCTAAAGCCAGTGAACTGATCGAAGCCGCCAAGGCGGACTATCCTCATTGTGAAGCCAACATTGTCTCTTTCTACAACAACAATGTACAGTATCTTATCGTTGACAAAGTTTTCACCGATGTACGTTTTGTAGGTGCCCCCCCTGCTTCCGTCGGAAAATTCGGTGGAGAAACGGACAACTGGATGTGGCCAAGACATACCGGTGATTTCTCCATGTTCAGAGTCTATGCCGGAAAAGACAATGAACCTGCGGATTATTCAGAAGAAAATGTACCTTATATCCCAAAGAAATCCCTGACCATCTCTCTGAAAGGCGTCCAGGAAAATGATTTCAGCTTCATCATGGGTTATCCAGGCAGAACCCAGCGTTTCCAGACAGCCTCCCAGCTCAAGCAGATGATTGACATCAACCGAATCCGCGTCGATGCCAGAACGACACGCCAAAACATAATGAACGAAGGAATGGAGGCAAGCCCAAGCGTCCGTCTCAAATATGCCAGCAAATATGCCCGTTCATCCAACGGATGGAAAAAATGGCAAGGTGAGGAACTGGCATTCCAGAAATTGAACATTATCGGCAGAGAAGAGCAGAAAGAGCAGGACTTCATAAAATGGGTCGGCCAGAAGAAAAGCAGACTGGCCCAATATGGACAGGCCTTGAAGAAGGTAGATGAAGCAGTTGCAGCAGGAAAAGATGCTGAAAGGATTATCACATACATCAATGAATCCGTCGCGTCCATGGGACCGGAAACCGTCCTCATCAATTTCTTCAATACGTTGAACACCCATCTCAAAGGCAGTACCGACACAGCGGCAGTCATCCGTCAGTCTGTAGAAGAGACTCTTCCTCTGTTCAAGGACTACGATGTGGCTTTGGAGAAGAAGATGTGTGTTGCCATGCTCCAATTCTATAGAGACGAAGTGGATTCCATCTATTTCCCTCAGATCAAAGAAAATTTCGCCACTCTGGATTTCCAGCAGTACGTTGATGGTATCTTCAGGAACAGCCATTTCGCCACTCGCGAGAAATTCGAGCAGGTGGCCAACCTGTCCATCAAGGATCTTGCAGACGATCCGCTGAAGGAATTCCATTCTGCCATTGTCCAGGTCATCACTCCGTGTTATGCCAGTTATTTCGGAAATGCAGAACAGCTTAAAGAAGGCAGCAGAGAATTTGCAGCAGGCCTGCTGAAATGGCAAAAAGGCGAGCCGAGCTACCCGGATGCCAATTCCACTATGAGATTGACTTATGGTACCGTGAAACCTTATTCTCCAAAAGATGCCGTCCTATACAGACATTACTCCACCTTGACAGGTGTCATGGAGAAAGAAGATCCCAACAACTATGAATTCAAAGTTCCAGCCAAACTGAAAGAATTATATGAAGCCAAGGATTTCGGCATGTATGCTGAAAATGACAACATTGTCACCTGCTTCCTGACCACCAATGACATCACTGGCGGAAATTCCGGAAGCCCCGTCCTGAATGCCAAAGGTGAACTCATCGGATTGGCATTTGATGGCAACTGGGAATCCATGTCCAGCGATGTGATGTTTGAACCGGATCTGCAGAGATGTATCTGCGTAGACATCCGCTATGTCCTTTTCATGATGGACAAATTCGGAGGAGCCAGCCACCTGCTGGAAGAAATGAATTTTTCAAAATAGATTTTGACACGACCCGGACTTGAACTCCGGGTCATTTGAATGATATATTATGGATAAGACAGAAATTCTTGAATGGTTGCGCGATGTCCATCATCCAGGAAAAGGAAACAAGGACATCGTCGAACTGAGAATGGTCCAGGATATTCTGGTCCTGGACAAACACGTGACCGTAGTGCTGGCCTTTCCAAAACATCGAGATCCACTTGCCGAATACATTGAAGGCAGCACCAGAGCGACTATCATCCGCAACTCCCCAGATGGGACAGAAGTAGAAATCAAAACTGTAGTTGAAAGAGAAGAGAAACCGAAGAACAATGTCAATGAACTGGATCTGGAAGAACTGGACCATGTCAAACACATCATCGGCATCGCTTCCGGAAAAGGAGGCGTCGGAAAATCAACCGTGGCAGTGAACCTGGCGGTTGCGCTCGCCCGGCAGGGATATAAAGTCGGCCTGGCAGATGCAGATGTCTATGGTCCGTCCGTTCCTCTGATGACCCAGACAGAAGGCGCTCTGCCTGACGTGATGAATGAAAATGGCAAGGAAGTTATTCTTCCTATTGAGAAATTCGGTGTAAAATGGATGTCCATAGGTTATTTCGCACAACCTGGACAAGCTTTGATTTGGCGTGGCCCGATGGCCTGCAACGCCTTGAAGCAAATGTTGCTTCAGATCAGATGGGAAGAGCTCGATTATCTGCTGATTGATATGCCTCCTGGAACAGGAGATATCCACATCAGTTTGGTACAAGACATTCCAATGGAGGGAGCTGTAATTGTAACAACTCCTCAGGCTGTCGCTCTGGCTGATGTAGAAAAAGGTGTTGACATGTTCCGCAATCCGAACATCAACCGCCGCATCTTCGGTCTGGTAGAAAACATGGCTTGGTTTACTCCAGCAGAATTGCCGGAAAACAAATATTACATCTTCGGAAAAGATGGTGGCGCACAGATGGCCAAGCGTTTCAGCATTCCAATGATCGGACAGATTCCAATTGTCCAGAGCATCCGCGAATGTGGAGACCAAGGAACCCCTGCCGCCCTCTCTGACGGACCGGATGGCAAAGCCTTCATGGAACTGGCCGAAGTTTTGTCCCGCATTACAGAATCTGAGCTCTAATCCTACTGCTCTGAGATACAGAAAAGACCGGAAATTCCGGTCTTTTCTGTATCTATCAATGACAAGACCGCAACAGGGTGCTCTCCCTCGATTATTCAAATTGCCTGGTCAGATCCACAAAATCTTCCACGGAAAGTCTCTCCGGACGCAGATCAAACACCGGATTGGACAAGAAAACTTGCAAATCCGGTTCATTTTCCTTATCATTGGTATCCCAACCCATCTTCTGGGCCTTTGTCTGAACAAGTGGCTTGAGCGAGTTACGCAAAGTCTTGCGACGCTGGTTGAACGCTGTTTTGACAACAGTTTTGAACAGGCCTTCATCGACTCCCAGATTCTTGCGTTGGTTGCGACGCAGACGAATGACAGCAGACTGAACTTTTGGAGGCGGAGCAAAACAACCAGAACCGACGGTGAAAAGATATTCAATGTCATACCAAGCCTGAAGCAATACAGACAAGATACCATAAGTCTTGGTACCCGGTTTTTCAGCGATGCGCTCTGCCACCTCCTTCTGAATCATTCCGACTACTTCCGGTATGCTTTCCTTATAGTCCAAAATCTTGAAGAAAATCTGGGAGGAAATATTATATGGGAAATTGCCGATGATGAGAAAATCTCCTTTGAACAATTTCTCCGGGTGCATTTTGAGAAAATCATCTTCCAACAGTTTTCCAGGCATTCCATTGAATGTCCTCATCAGATAATCCACTGACTCAGTATCAATCTCCACCATCTTCAAGTTCAACTCTTCCCTCTTGAGGAGATATTGGGTCAAGACCCCCATTCCTGGACCAATTTCCAGCACATTGACCTTCCCTTCCGGATTGGTGGAGATTCCCTCCACATCCAAGGCATCCACAATAGCAGTCGCAATACTCTGATCCGTGAGGAAATGCTGTCCCAATGCCTTTTTTGCTCTAACTTCCATCATCTTCTTGTCTTTTTCCGTTCTTATATCTTGGAGGAGAACGTCACTCCTCCTGTATTCTACAAATATATGGATAATTAACTTTAGATTGGACGGAATTAAATGAAGAGTTCAGCGAATATTTTATTAATTTTGTAAGTTGATGTCCCGTACACTCCGAATTCCGGAACGGAACATCTTGACAAGAAGAACTATAAAATCATATAACATGTACAGATCGCATACTTGCAATGAACTCAGATTAAGTGATGCCGGTAAGGAAGTGACCCTGGCCGGATGGGTTCAGAAGTCAAGAAAATTGGGAGGAATGACTTTCATTGACCTCCGTGACAGATATGGTATCACCCAGCTGGTTGTCAGCGCAGAAGCTCCTCAGGAGATTCTTGACACAACCTCCTCCCTTGGGCGTGAATTTGTCATCCAAGTAAAAGGTACCGTTGTAGAAAGATCCAACAAGAACCCTAAAATGGATACCGGTGACATTGAAATCCAGGTGAAAGCCATCCATGTCCTCAACAAATCCATGACTCCTCCATTCACTATCGAAGACGTCAGTGACGGCGGTGACGATATCAGAATGAAATACAGATATCTGGATATCAGAAGGAATCCTGTCAAGAATGCCCTGATTCTCAGACATAAGATTGCACACGAAGTGAGAAATTATCTGGACAGCCTCAATTTCCTTGAAATTGAAACTCCGTACCTGATCAAATCCACTCCAGAAGGAGCACGTGACTTCGTGGTACCTTCCCGTGTCAATCCAGGACAGTTCTATGCCCTGCCACAATCTCCACAGACTTTCAAGCAGCTGCTGATGGTCGCTGGATGCGATCGTTATTTCCAGATCGTACGTTGCTTCCGTGACGAGGACCTGAGAGCCGACAGACAGCCTGAATTCACCCAGATTGACTGCGAAATGTCATTCGTGGAGCAGGAAGACGTGCTCAACACCTTCGAAGGCATGATGAGGACTCTCTTCAAGAATGTCCTCAACGTAGAAATCGGCACTCTGCCTCGCATGAGCTGGTACGATGCCATGGACAAATATGGCTCAGACAAACCGGATATCCGCTTCGGCATGACCATCCACGAGATTACCGATGCCGCCAAAGGCAAAGGTTTCGGCGTTCTGGACGGTGCCGCCTATATTGGTGCGATTGCTGTTCCGGGTGCCGCAGAATATACCCGTAAGCAGATCGATGAACTGACAGAGTGGGTCAAGAGACCTCAGGTCGGTGCAAAGGGTCTGATCTACATCAAAGTCAATGCTGACGGCAGCTTCAAGTCATCTATTGACAAATTCTACGCTCCTGAAGACCTTGCTCGCATTGCAGAGGCGACCGAAGCACAGAAAGGCGACCTCATTCTGGTCATGAGCGGCGACAACAACCGGAAAGTACAGACCATGCTGGGTACCCTCCGTATCGAAATGGGCAACCGTCTCGGTCTGAGAGATCCGAAAGTGTTCGCTCCTCTTTGGATCGTTGACTTCCCTCTGTTCGAGTGGAGTGAAGAGGATAGCCGCTTCTACGCCATGCACCACCCGTTCACGGCTCCTAAACCTGAACATATGGACTGGTATTGCAGCGACAAGAAGGAAGACCTCGAGAAAGTATGCGCCAACGCCTACGACTTCGTTCTCAACGGAACAGAACTCGGTGGAGGTTCCATCCGTATCCACAATGCCGATGTCCAGAAGAGGATGTTCGAGATTCTTGGTATAGGAGAACAGGAAGCGGAAGAGAAGTTCGGCTTCATCATCCATGCCTTCCAGTATGGTGCACCTCCTCACGGTGGTCTGGCATTCGGATTTGACAGGGTCTGCGCTCTCTTCGGCGGCAGCGATTCCATCCGTGACTACATTGCCTTCCCTAAGAACAACCAGGCAAGGGATGTCATGATTGATTCTCCATCCGTCATTGACCAGAGCCAGCTGGATGAACTTTCCATTGATGTCAGGAAAAAGCAATAGGATATGTCATCAGTGCGACCAGTAGAATTCAAATGCAGCCAGTGCGGTGCGGCAACGGCCGTAGAGGTGTATGACAGCATCAATGTCGGGACCGATCCAACCTTGAAGGAGCAAGTCAAGAACGGCTCTCTCTTCATCTGGGAATGTCCTCATTGCGGCTGCCACAACCTGGCCCAGCACCCCGTGCTCTACCATGATCCGGACAACAAGCTGATGGTGTGGTTCTCTCCTGAGAAGATTCCGTTCACGGAAGAGCAGGAGAAACTCTTTACCGAAGAGTTGAAGGAATATACTCTTCGGCGCACCCGCACATTGGGTTCCCTTATTGAGAAAATCTCCATCCACGATGCCGGTCTGGATGACATTGTCGTGGAAATGTGCAAGTACGTCACCAAGATGGAACTGGCGGATAAGGCGGAATACCGCAACCGGATAGAAGAACTGCTCGATTTTCCGTTCAAGTTCTACTGTCTCAATGGTGCGGACCACGAGATTGAACTTTCCTTCCCGGAAAAAGGAGAGATGAAGGTCCTCAACATCGGATTTAATGTCTATGAAGATTGCAAACGGATTTTAGATAGAAATCCTTCCATCCAACTTCCAACAGGTTTTGCAGAAATTGATGCAGAATGGCTTTCTACTGTCATGCGATAAGAAAACAACAAGCCCGGCAAAATAAATTTGCCGGGCTTGCTGTTTCATCAAACAGACGCCAACATTGACATCCGACTTCTCCTCCAATCTCGAATTCTAATCATTCAAGACCCTTGCACCGTCACTGATATGCACCTCATATACCTTTGGCGCATGCCCGAACTGTCCGGTGAACTCTTTTATTGCCGTTTCAATGAAATGGTCATACAGTTCATCTTTCACAAGATTGAGGGTGCATCCACCGAAGCCGCCGCCCATCACTCTAGAACCAGTAACATCACATCTACGAGCCACATTATTCAAGAAATCAAGTTCCTCGCAACTGACCTCATACAGACGGCTCAGGCCAAAATGAGTCTGGTACATCATTTCACCAACCGTCTCATAATCTCCCCTTTCAAGAGCATCGCAAACATCAAGCACTCTCTGAACCTCACCAATCACATATTCTGCTCTCAAGAAATCTTCCTGTGGAACCTCTTCTCTCACTTCTTCCAACCAAACTCTCTTGGCATCACTGAGGAATTCCACCTCCGGATGATTTTTGCGGATGGCATCCGCGACATTCTCGCAAGATTTGCGTCTTTTGTTATACGCAGATGACGCCAATTCATGTTTGACACATGAATCAAGCAATACCAATCTGTAACCTTTCGGGTCAAATGGGAAATATTTGTATTCTAAAGTCTTGCAATCTAGACGGATCAAGCTGCCTTTCTTGCCAAATACAGATGCGAACTGGTCCATAATACCGCAATTCACACCACAATAATTGTGTTCTGTCGCCTGACCAATCTTAGCCAATTCAAATTTGTCTGTCTTATTTCTGAACAAATAATTGAGTGCAAAAGCAAAAGTGCTTTCCAAAGCAGCAGAAGAGGACAAACCTGCACCAAGAGGAACATCACCAGCAAACACGGTATCGAACCCCTCCACTTTACCACCTCTCTTGACAGTTTCTCGGCAAACGCCAAATACATATCTGGCCCAACTCTGCTCTGGCTTATCCTCTTCATTGAGACCAAATTCCACATATTCGTCATAGTCTAGAGAATATGCATGGATCTTGTCAGTACCGTTTACAGCAATTTCAGCTAGGATACCTTTATCGATTGCGCCAGGGAATACATAACCTCCATTGTAATCAGTATGTTCACCTATCAGATTAATTCGTCCGGCGGAGGCGAAGAACGTGCCCTCACAATTATACAAGGTCTTGAATTTTTCCTGTATCTTTTTTTTCATTTCCATGTTGTATAGTTTTAATGTTCAGATTCCATTAATAAGCAAATGTAATAAAAAATGTCAATATCTGACACCTATTCTTTATCTGGAATCATCAAATTCCAATACAATAGGAAGATGGTCACTCACCCCTCCTACATATCTTGGTCCAATGTAAGTCCTCAATGGTTTCTCTCCAGACCAAACATTGTCAACAGTCATCAGAAAAGGAATACGGACTATAGACATTTCCCGGACGGGGAAAGTCGTCCAAAACAAATCAATCCACTCCCAACGTCCATTGAAGCGGATGCTTCCCTTCTCATTCCCTTCCGGATACTGAAGTTGAAGAACAGGACGGAGCGTATCGAATACTTGAGATTCTGGAACTTCATTAAAATCGCCCATCACCACCATCTTCGTCGATGGATGAGCCTGTTGCACCGAATCCACCGTACAGCGCAATTTGGCGGCCGCATGACAACGGAGCGGTACAGATGCCTTCCCCCCATATTTGGAAGGGAGATGACAGACCAGAAAGTCATATTCCTGCCCTGAACGGAGCGACTGGAAATGAACTTGCAAAATGTCACGGGTCGCCATTCCGTACAGACGGACTGGACGAGCATCCAGTAAAGAAAGAACGTTTTCCCGAAAAAGCAGCGCGACATCGATTCCCCGGTGATCTGGAGAGTCCCAATGAATCACCTTATAACCCATTTTCCGAAGCGCTGTGGCGCTCAAAAGACGATACAATACACTCTTACCTTCCACTTCAGCAAAAGCCGCCACATCTGGAATACGTCCCCAATGGGAAGCAATCCAGAGAACCGACTTGGAGATCAGTCCGCATTTCCGGTAAAACCGGGATGCTGACCAGTGACGATTTCCACTTGACGAGAAATCATGATCTGATGTTCCGTTCCCTCCATCTTCGTAGTCAAAGAAATTTTCCAAATTCCAGAATAATACAAGCAAGGAACCAGCAGATTCTTCTGCCGATTCCTTGCTTTCCAAATTCTCTGCATATTCCACCAAGTCTTCTTGTCCAAGAAGACTTGCAGACATCACAAACAACCATGACACCAATACTTGAAACATTCGGACGATTCGTCTCTCTCCGTTTGTCCTTTCTTGATTTTCAAGAAGCCTGTCTGACTATTTTTCTTGACGGGCTTCCTCCACTATTTCTTCAGGGACCGCTTCGCAACGGACAAATTTCTGGACATCTTCAGGATTGGAAACTCCAGTCCAGACCATCGTTCCTTCCGGCATCAGGTCTGTTACCATATATTCATCCTTCCAGTCGCCACGACCAAAATCATATTTACCGGAAATCTTATCTCCTTTATGAACGTCGTGGATTAATTCAAAACTACCTGTATTCAAACGAGCATACATGGTATTGAAATTGTCATACATCTTGAAGCGATGTTCATCCCTTTGCAGTTCAATATAGCAATATACCCCTTCTGGAGTTGGTTTGCCATTGACTTCCTCCAACTTCCATGTTCCATGGAGATGGATATAATTGACCTCGAGCGGCTGGTCGGTCACTTCTTCCTGCTTACTGCAGGACATGAACCCCACCAGAAGAGCACAAACAGTCATCATTTTGAATAATATTTTCATATTCCTTTCTTTGTTTTCATTTATCTATTGGTTGCACGACCACTTCTATCATTCTTGAGGCCATACTGCCGCCTACTCCTTGCAGAAACATATCAAAACGAACCGGCCGGGTCCTGTCCCGAATGGAAGAGATCTTCTTTCCATCTATGAGAATCCATAAATCGGCTTCACTTCCTGGCGGAATGATCTCCGGATCGCATTCAAAAGCAGCATAGGAGGGCAACATTTTAGCAGTCACCTTCAATGGTCTGGTCCCGGCATTGGCACAGAGTATCCTCTCTTTTCGGAAATTATCTTCTCCGACATCTCCAATTACCAATTTCTTCCTTTTCAACCTTAAATCTCCCACTTTGCAAGGAAGATGTCTCCATTTGTCCGACAACAGGACTGTTGCCCGAACAGACAAGCGATTGGAAGGATGACGTCCCGAAAAATCCGTATAGAGACAGGCGCTAACTTCCACATCTGAAGAAAAGTTTCTCGGATTGAAAATCAATACAATCTCCCTGTCTTCACCCGGAGCAATCGGCGTCCGGTCATACTTGGCCTCCAAGCAAGAGCAAGATGTCGTGATATCCTGAATCACCACCTTCTTCTTTCCTGAATTACAGAAAAGGAAACGGGTGCTGATTTCGCCGGCGTTGTCGTATACTTTCCCGAGATGGATGCTCTTCTTGTCAAATTGAAGCACGTTTTCTCCAGAAAGAACAGGATGAACGACGGTGTCCATCCTGGACCGGAGTTCTTCTCTGCCCTGCCCAAAGACCGATACAGAAAAGAACAAGGAAAAAATCAGGATAATCAGCGATACTCTCATTACAGCCAACCGTTATCATTGGATGCAGAACGCACTGTAATGTGAATGGTCTGCTCCTTGGCGCCGGCCTTGATTACTGCGGTCGTGAAACCGGCGCATATCCCCTTGACAGAAAGAACCGTTCCATCAACACTTCCAGAAACAACACTCTGATCTGCAATGGCACAAGAGTAGCTCAGTTTTTCTCCGCCCACAAAATAACGGGCCAAATCTATATGTTGTTCCTTCTCAACTGCAAGAGTCAAATTCGGCACTTTCATTTCTGAGCCATGGCCGCCGATTGCCTTCAACAAATTGCCGGCATCCACCAATTTTCCCATCTGTCCACGATATAAATTCATATCCATCTTGGTTGGAGAAGCGCCCGGTGAGGCATGATTCATATAATACAGTTTCTTTCCTTTCAATTTGTCATCGAAAGATCGGGCTGTTTTTCTCATCAGCTGAACGTACTCTTCCGCCTTAAAGTGACGGCGCAATTCAACTGCATAGGACAAACCGAGAGCTGCAACACCAGATACATGAGGACAAGCCATGGAAGTACCATCAAAGTATCCATAGGCAGGCTCGCCATCCAATATCAAAGTAGAACAAATGCTTCCTTGAGTCTTGTTGTCGTTTTGGTCAATGAAAGTCGGGTTTTCTGTTCCCGGTTTCGTATAATAATCCTTGTCTCCTCCCGGTGCTGAAAAATCTACTCCAGGCCCATAATTTGTATAAGATGCAGGAGTATAATCTGCTGAAATTGCACTGACTGCAATACATTTTGAATAAGCTGACGGGAAAGAAGGAAGGCTGGCATATTCATTTCCAGATGCGAAAATTGGAATGCCACCATCCATCACACCATTCGGAGAACCTGCATTTTGGATAAAATAATCCAACGCATCTTTCTCCAAAGTATAAGTTTTCGCCCATTCTTCCTCAGTCTTCGGTCCAAGGACAGCTCCTGTCAAAGGATCAGAATTAGCGGACATATAGCCCCAACTACACTGAAGAATGACAGCACCATTGTCAGCGGCATATTTGATGGCTCTTGCCTCCATAAGAAGAGTAGACAACATATTTCCATCAAAAATCTGACAACTCATGATACGGACACCAGGTTTTCCTTTTGCTCCTCCAGCAATTCCGGAAACTCCAATACCGTTATCATTGACAGCAGCAATAGTTCCTGCGACATGAGTGCCATGACCTGTATTTTCAAACCCTGCAACAGAAATGACCCCACTATTCTTCACGAAATTATATCCGTATTTATCACCTTTATAGCCATTGTGGTCCGCATCTTCTTCTGAATAAAGTTCCTCTCCTTCGTTCACCCACATATTGTCCTTCAGATCAGGATGATTGTACATCACTCCCTCATCCAAGATAGCAACTATGATCTCAGGATTGCCGGTGCACATTTCCCAAGCTTCAGCACAATTGACATCAGAACCAGCAATTGCCTTGGCCCATGGCTGCTCAAAAGAATATGACCCTTTGTTGACATAGTGCCACTGACTGCTCAAAAGCGGATCATTGAATCGGTTGCCGGAATTTGCCACAACTTTTCCAGCCTCGACAACTACAGGTTTGGACTCTGTGGAATAACTGCGTTTGATTGTTGAATTGCAATTGACATTGGAAACTTCACCAAGACGGGAAATTCTTGCCATGGCTTCCTCCAGATTGGTATTCTCATCGAAATGAACCGTATACCACAAATGGAGTCCAGCTTCCCTTGTACGTGCTTCATTCTCTGGATCCACCGGAAACACTCTTTCAAAACTGTAAGCTCCCAGAATTTCAAGAATTTCATCAACTGATGGAATTCCAGAACGAGTAGCAGACTTTCCAAAAGTCTGATCTAGAATATCACTCATCTCAGGAGCAAATTTGACCAGCAATTCTCCTTTCGCGGCGTTCTCCGCGACACTCGGAAGGATCTCATTCGGCTGCTGTGGAAGTGGAGACTGTTCCATCTTCACACATGAAACAGTCAAGGCTCCCAACATGATTGCATATAATAATTTCTTCTTCATCTTAATTAAAATTCTTCTTTCAATTCGTACTTGTTCCTGTACATCGGATAAACCTTGAAATAATAGTCAAAAGTAGATGGCTCATTTGTAAAGCCGACCGCTCTTCCTTCTGAATCAATAGCCTTTTCTAACTGATTGAAAACAAGCAGACTAGGAGACCACTCGAGAAGATGAGGATGGTACAGAATCCAATCAGGAATAGACCCTGTGAAGAAATTCAGATTGATGAACAATTGTTTCGCATTCGGAAGAATCTTCGGAATAGCTTGTCCTTCAGGAGTATTGACCAACCATGAAACGGTATCCTTCAATGCCGCGATGTCTTCTTTCTTATACGATTCAATCTTTTTTCCATTGATTACCTGTCCCACCTTAAAATCAGGAAGAGATCCTTCCATATAATTGGTGGACAATCTCAGGTACTCCAGATTCTCCCACAAGAACAAATCACGAAGGCTATTGTTCTCTTTTGTATCAATATGGAGACCGATACCATTTGGAAAACTAATATTGTCTGATTTCTTTCTCAAATCGGACAAGACCCAACGGCAGTTACCCAACAATGTCAAGGCTTTCAATTTCGGGAAATTCTTCTGATTGAGAATGCTTGGAATATCTTCAAAGTTATTCACGCCCAAATCAAGGGATTCGAGAGAATCACCCAATTTCACAAATTCAGGAGGAAGGGATACCAAACCATATGCACCAATAACCAAATGCTTCAAATATTGCAAATCGCACACATCTGTCCCCAGATGAATTGATTTGAGCATTGTATTCACATTGGAATAGAACTCCAACCTCTCGACATATTTCAAGTGACTGACTTCTGCTGGTAATGATTCCTGCGTATTGAACATATAGAAACCGACACCGCGAACTCGTCCGATTGCTTCTGGGCAAGGAAGATTCTTGTCCGTTTCTTGCCAAAGCACGACATTGTCCCAGTTACGCATATTCTCTGCAGTATCCCAACTAGGTGCCATCACTGCCAATTTCTCTTGAATAAGGATCAGCGCCAAAGAATCACCGCCACGATTGTCTTCAATAGTAGGTGCGGCTTTCTGTCTAACTTTGAGAATCGCTTTTGGCTCAACGTCTTCTACATTTCCACCTACTTTTTCCAGGTCCTCCAAGGAATAAAATTTCACCTCTGCGGCTCTTTTCACATCCTTTGTATTCAATTTCCAATTCAGACGGATATCAAATTTCTGAGGTCTTGCTCCATAGTCCAATTCCGGATGATATTCCATCTTATCTGAAGACAACCAGGAAGCTTCTTTAGTGGTCAAACTATCGACAATTACCAATTTGAAAGCATTTACATTAGTCAAGACCTCTGTTTTGAAATAACGCTGGTTGAAGCCTGCAGTGGAAGCGACCTCAACCACTTCCTTATCCAAATGAATAGTCTTTTCATATCCGAGCTGAGTGACATTCAGAACCTTTTTCTCAACTTTTCCAAAACGATTCGACGAGAACACGATTTTTCCCTCACGAACTTTGGATTCTACCGTATTGTCAATAAATACGACACAATCTGTGGTCCCCTCTCCATTGGCCGGAGTGACCAGAATCCAAGGATCAGACACTTCACAGCTCCATATTCCATCGGTAGAAACCGTCAAAGACTCTTCACCGCCAGGAGCCAACATATCAATCTTCTCCAAACTGATGGACAAGGTTTTCAATTCTTCCTTTCCCACCTTATCGCAAGATGAGAACAGGACAGTAACGGCAAGCAGTGCTGCTGATATTCTATTAAATAATTTCATTTGCAATCAATTTTACTTGTCCAGATCCAGGCCATCATCGCATCCGCGAATATCCTGAGTACTATCATAAACTAGTTTATACATACCGGCCTTGATATAAGCACATACTGCATCTCCCAAATCAATTGTGATGTTCGGATTGTCCTTAATGTCGAAGAGACGGATATTAGGAGAAATGGTATCCTCTATCTTGCCCAGGTCATTCGAACCAATCAGGAAACGAACCAAACTTGGACACTTGTAAAGTCCAGTAGGCCATTCCTTCAAACAACGGTTACCTTCAGCATCGCGCTGATGACGAATATTCATGATATTAACTCCTGCCGCATTCAATGCCGCATATGGGAATTTAGAAAAACGGTTGTATGAAATGTCAATGCCAAAGAAATAGGGAAGATTGGTAGCTTCAAAATCTTCTGCCGGCAATTCCGAAAGATAGTTGTAAGAAAGATCGAGAGACTGCAGAAGATAGGAATTAGGACCTTGCAATGCTCCCTTTGGAATACGCTTCATGCCATTTCCAGCCAGCATCAAATAAGTAATTGGAGAACCGGTCTTGAACAGTTGGGCAGGAAATTCCTCAAATTTGTTTTGAGTCAGATTCAACGTTCCTACGTTGATACCTTTATGATTTTCCCCATTCTCAAAGCAGCTGATATTGTTGAAGGAAAAATCAGCAGAAGCCATAATATAAGAAGATTTCGCATTGAAAATGTCAGGGAATTCCTCCAACTGGTTATGGGAGAAAGAAATATTTTCCACATCACTGTAACCGAAGAAAAATCCGTCGTCTGCCTTAGGAATCTCTTTGATCTGGTTAAAATCCATAAATAATCTCACAAGCTGGATATCTTTTCCGAAAGGATGCAGTGTCTTAATCTTATTTGTAGTACAGTCCAGCATACCCAATTTAACCATCTTCTTCAAATCCTCATATTCCGGGAACTCTTCCAGATTGTTGAATCCCATATAAAGAATCTGAATCTTGCTGGCAGACTTGCCGTTTCTCAAGAAATCAATCCAGTCATTTCTCAACTGTTCTCCTGAAATACCTACGCTGCAAGCGATATTCAAAAGCTGCATTTCAGGAAGTCCATTCAGGAAATCCATTGGCAAAGCTGTCAAATTGGTACAGTTGTAAATTTCAATATCGAACAGATTATTGAAATTGTTCCATGACCAGCTGGCCTCTTCATTCTTATATTTTGAATCAGCTGCAAGCGGAAGGATGAACCCCTCTGTACGAATAGGAGAATTAGCAATGTAGAACTGCTCCAATTCAGTACATCTCATCAGAGCTTTTGAAATACCAGTGATTCCATTAGTAAAATCAGGAGATTTCTTAGGTTGTATCGCAGCAGAACGATGACTCTTCACAATTGGAGTCTGTCTTGGATCTTCATTTATTGCCTCCTGCATTTCAGGGCAGAACGACTCACGGGGATCTCTTTCCAATACCAGCTTCTCATAATCCAGACGAGTCGCCATTCTCTGGGCTTCGGTCATGTTCGGATTGATGTTTTCCAACAGATGCCCACCCAATTTTTCACTATGGCTTCCTAACACAAGGATTTTAAGTTTGGTCAATTGACCTATTGCCTCCGGAACCACTCCCTTTGCGCCCATTCCGGCTAAAGATAGAGTTGCGACACGACCATCTGTATGAAGTTTCACGCCAGGCTGCCGACCCCACATATCGATTTCCTTATTGAAATCCCAATTGCAGCCCATAGGTTCATCCTCACCGTAATATTTCCAGTTTGGACCATCCAAAGCCTCCCATATCTCTTTCAAGGCAACATAATCCTTGATATACTCGTCACTCTCACGAAGAGCAATTGGCACTTCAGCATTCTGAGTGAGTGCATTGTCTTTCACTGTAAAGGTCTCGGAAGAAGACAAGGTTGCAAATTCAAGAAGAGACATACAGTTCTTGTCTGAATAAGTCTTGTAAGCACTGATCTGATAGTTTCCAGCTTTCAGGAAAAAGACCGTATCGCAATCGGCATAGGAAGACTGGAAAATCCCCCCTTCCTCTTTATGAACCTCTTCCTTATACTTGACACGTATCTTCTTGAATTCGGTAGTCTCATTGGTCATCAGATTCTTGACAGCAATATCCACCCCTTTTATGCTTGAAAAAAGATATCCCTTCTCAGAACGGGTCGGAACAATATCTTTTACCAGGCGGAATGAAACTTTACCTTTTTCTACGGCCTCCACCGTCAAATCTTTCACAACCAGACCTCCAGATACAATACACAAATCATTGTCAGTTGACATGGAAACAGACTCAATTTCTTTATCAATCTTGTTGAAGAGAGAATAACCGACAATCTTATAATCTCCAGACAGTAATTTGAGTTTATCGCTTCTCAGACCGTATTCGCCATTTTCAACATTGTATGAGTTGAAACGAAGAATCTGTACGATATTGGAGCCATCGTGCTGTAATACCACCTTAATCTTCTGTACATCAGATAGGGATTCCACCTTATCTGACGATGCTTTGGAATTAATACCCTTGTCATATGATGCGCTTTTGTACAATCTGAACTGGGCATAACCATATTGATTCTGGCCCACTTCCTCCTCTACTTGAGTACATCCGGTCATTCCCAACATTCCGACAATGACTGAAACAGCAAGGATATTCAAATGTTTTAAAATATTCATTTCTTCTATAAAAAATTACTTATTTGATTCGATGAACAGAACTTTGATGTTCTGATAAGTTGTCGGATTTCTGAAAATAATGTCAATTCTGTCTCCTGCAGGAATACTATCTTCACCATCCATTCCGAACCAGATATTCAAAATTGTCTCGGAAACAGAGTCTATCATGCCCGTTTTTTCCTCTCCATTTTTGTTCCATGCGGAGAAAATCCAATCCGTCCCCATGGTTCCAGACATGAAATGTTCTATATTCAAACTATTGGAGGTCTGAACAACAGAATAAATCTGATCCGTTCCATAATTGCTGATTTCACCGGGATCCGTCACCTGCTGGACAGGAAGTTCATTCAACATGTTGTCAGTAATCTTGAACGCCTGCATGGCCTCAGCTTTATTTTCTTCTTTCTGATTCAACTCAGCCAAAAGATGAAACTGAGCAATTTCATATTTGATTCCTGCAGTCATTTTGAATGTTTCAGGATCCTCAACATTTTCAATGAGCACATCATACCAAGTTTCCGGATGTTCCACTAATCCCAACTTTTTCAGCTGCTCCTCTGTAAATACCAATGCAAAACCTTTTCTTTCACTCCCAGCGGCATCCACTGTCAGTTTCATCTGACCTTTCTCTCCTTTCAAATGCATCCAGGACTCAAAGGGGACCTCCTTATCCAAAGAACAGTTGACTGTCTCCTGATACTGGCCTTGAACCACTTCAATAAAGACGGGAACAAACTGATCATTCAAAGCAGTGATATTGTATGAAAGATAATTTTTCAGGATGGTTTTTCCTCCTCCTTGAACAAGTCCTGCATCAGATTGAGTGAAGACCTTGCCATCCATGGAAACCTTCCAGTCCGGTCTGTTAGATGGACCGCCAAAATTAACTTCTTCTGCAGGCATACCTGCGAACGATACCTGTACGGGGAAAAAAACTTTTCCTTCCTTGTCTGAAAATACAATTACATTCTCATCTGATTTGGCGACAGGGTATTTGACATCGCCTTTTTTTGCATTGAAGATGGCCGAAGAAGCAACCACTTTGTCCGCTTCCCCTGTCAATCCATTTTGACCTTTAAATTCGACCCATATAGGCTTGGCCGTAACGGCAAAATCAAAATTAGCCTTTACTTGGAAAGGAAGATAATCACCATATCCCGCTTCAATCACCCAATCCTTTTCTTCGATTGCTTTTCCTTCCTTGTCCAATAGAGTGAACTCATAACCTTTTGCAGACCGGTACACTTCTGCAAAAACACGAATTTCATCCTCCATCTGCATTTCCAGAATAGCGACATCTGAAATTTGACCTGGCTTCATCCCTTCTTCTGAAATGACCACCTTGCTCTTAAATTCTCCTGCTTCACCCGAAAGAACAGTCGTCTTGAGCCCTGTCCCATCTTCAAACTGGCACCACAGTGCAGAAGAGGTTAGATGCCATGAATAATTTGCCGAGACTGTTATTTCCTTTGTATTTTCTGTTGGAGAAAAATACAATTTCTGCGTTTCAGGAAATTCCGGAAGAGGACTCTCTTCTTTAGTACATGCACCTGCCCCCAGAAGCATTGCCGCCATTCCCGCAATCACACTACCCTTGACTAATATATTTTCAATTATATTCTTCATGATAATCCATATTTAGTTAGAAATAGAACATATACTAGAGATTTGGCCTGATTACCAATATCTTTTTCGGAATCATCGTCCAAGGATCATTACCCGTCCTAATTACAATTATAACATACTGGTCGTCTTCCGGTTTTTCAGGATCATTTACGAGCAATGGGGTCTCAAACCAGATATTGAGCATATTTCCATCTCGTGCCAACAAGTTGCTGGCATCTTCTCCTGCATGATTCCAAGCCTGGAAATCCCAATTCTCTGTCAGGAGAGGATTGATGTTGATAGAATTTGACTCCTGATGAATTTCATAGACATCTTCGATTCCATACTCACTGATGATTCCCATATCCGTTGATTTCTCATAAGAAATATCAACGCGCATACCGGACATCGTATCATTATAGAACACTTCAAATTCTTTACTGCCTTCTTCTTTCGGCTCCGCCTGTATCAATTCAGCAACCAAATAAGGTTCTGCTGCATCATAATTCACAAGCTGTCTGGAAGAACCTGTCGTCATGTCATTTTCCATGACAATCAGTTCCTCAAACCAGTTTTCAGCAGTAATGCCACAACCCTCGGGAAGTGCCAAAACCCAACCATGTCTATCTGCAGTGGATGGTCCGACAGAAATCTTCAAATCGCCTTTTGCATTGGAAACCTTCATCCAATCTACCGGATGTGCAGGATTCCCGTCAAGGTTGCTTCCTATCATCAGCATGCCACTGTCATTATACTCCTCAAGGAATAACAAATCAAACTTATCATCCAATGTCTTGACAGAAGCTGACAGTTCATTCTCAAAAAAGATATCCCCTTCGCCAGCACCTTGAATTGAACCTTCCTGAGTATAGGTAGTGCCATCCATAGAGACATTCCAGTCTTTCCGAGGTCCGGCAGATTCAATTTCAATCCTTCCTGATGGCATACCGGCATATTTCACTTTAATGTTAAATACCGCCTTTCCATCACGGTCAGAGAAAGATATCACATTCTTGTCAGAAGCCTCGATCGGGTATTTCTCATTCTGACCATCTGCAATCAATCTTGCCTTGGCAGTTACGACCTGACCTATCGCTCCATTGACTGGGCCGTCCTTGAATTCCACCCATTTCGGCTGGGCCTTTACAAAAAATGGGAAATTGGCCTTCACCGTAAATGGAATATATTCTTTATATCCCACCTCAATGACACTCTTTTCCAGTGATATTGGTTTCCCTTCTGCATCCAACAGAGCAAGCTGAAATTCCTTTGTCATTCTGATGACAGTCAGGACTTCTCTCTTCTCATCTTTCATGATGAGATAAATGCGGGCCTTATCAGATTCACGTCCTGCCTGAAGACCTTCATCCGTTACAATCACTTTTACTGCACAATTTCCTTTTTCTCCCCGAATAGTGTTGCACTCGTCACCCTTTCCATCAATAAATTTACACCACGCAACTGAGGACACCAATGTCCAGTCAGAATTTGTTGAGAAAGAATATTCTTGAGCTTCTCCTATCGAAGTGAAAGTCATTTCCTGACTTTCTGGAAAAGCAGGAAGAATTACCTCTTCAGCCTTTTCACAAGAAATGGCCAGTATGCCCAAAGCCATCACTGATGCAATAAATAATCTTTTCATGACGTGCTATAATTCAATAATTTAATATCCTTGTTGCTTCAACAGTTCAGCTTCTTCATCGCTGATCCATTTTACACTATTCACATAAGTGCCAACGGTACCTACCTCCTTCACATAAAGTGTCATGAACTGGAAAATAAACTTTTCGCAAGTACTGTAATAGGAAGTATACATCGATGGCTGATTCATTCTAATCAGGCCGTCGCCCCAAATAGTTTCAAAAGGAATCTCTGTAGGTCCGAACACCTGGTCCTCCATTTCGATGTCAGGAGTCAATACATTATCTGTCAATAATTTGATTTTGACATCGTATCCATCATAAAAGAAATCCTTCATGATGATCGTATTCTCATTCTCCGGATCCACTTCTGACCTTACCAGTCTCATGTCTGTATTAGACATATAAGCATGCATATAGGTAGAAGTAAGAACACACCATCCTTCAAAATTATGGATATCGAAAGGACAAACTTTCCTCATCACTACATCCGCTTCTGTCCCATACAAGTCCCATTCCTTCTCCTTAGGGACAATCAGACGAATATGGAAACCAAGAGAATCACTGATTCCGACATTATCATACAACCCTCTCACCTTGACACTGGCTGCCAGTTTCCCGGCAGGAATAGTCACCGTGTTGGATTCAATTTCATAGTGCAGTCCTTCGACCGCTACGCTTTCTTTATCAATGATTTCGACAGCAACCGTACGGTCATAGTCACAAGAACGCGTTGCTGAAATAGGAATCTCTACGAAATTACCTTCTTTTTCTACCGGAATCAGATAAAGAGAATCTGAAAACATGATGTAATCAGGTCCATCATATGCTACCTTATCCTGCTCACATCCAGAAAAAAGGAAGATAGCAAAGGTTGCAAAGGAAATTATTTCAATTATCTTTTTCATGTTCTTCTGATTTTACTTGTTACTCTCATTTCCTTCAATCTGAGAACCTGGAGATTCCAGTTCATGACGAGGGATTGGCCAGACAAAGAAAGGATTGTCCGCTGCAATTTTAAGACTGCTGCCATGTTCTATGCTCTGGTCCTGCGGACGTCTTTCAAAACCTTTGTGCCAACGTTTCAAATCCTGAAGACGGAAACCTTCCATATAGAGTTCCTTCACTCTTTCAGATTCGATGATTTCCATTGCATTCTTCTCATTCATCGAAGCAGAACCACCATACGTACTGTAACGTGCATTTCTGATTGAAGAGATATCCTTGCCAGCTCTTGAATAATCGCCGGTCATGGCATACGCCTCAGCTCGGATGAGATATGTCTCAGAAAGACGGAAAACTTTCGGCTCGCAGACGTGAAAAACATTCACCTGCTCGAACATTGAATTTCCCCAATATTTCTTAAGCAAGTACCACCTGAGCTGATGAGGATATCCTGTAGTGATCTGCGTATCAAAGAAAGCCTTCATTCTCAAATCGGCCGGTACATATTCTGCCAAAACCCACTGTGCCGGCACATAATCCGGTTTCACAGAAATGTTGTCATAATTGAAGAAAATACTTCCCAATGCTCCTCCATAGGAATTGAGAGTGAAACCGATTTTCCAGATGATTTCAGTGGAATTATCAGTCGCCCACATATATTCATACATACTCTGCTCTGGATTAATCATCTCTGTAGAGCTGGAGAGTTTGTAATAGCCACTGTCAATCACCTTTGTCGCAGACTCAATAGCCTTATCGTACTTTTTCATATACAAATAGATACGGGCTCTCAAAGCATGAGCTACATACTCATTGAAATAAATGGAATTATACACCGTACCTTTGAAGCCATCCTCTATAGTCAGGTATTTTACTGCAACTTCCAGATCTTTCAAAACAAATTCGTAAGATGCCTTCAGGCTGGAACGTTTCATCGGCTCATCGGTCTCATAGTGAGATACCAGGACAACGCCCAAATCCTGTTCCGCCTGCTCATCACTGTCATATGCCTTGCAAAACATCTTGATCAGATCTGAATACGCAATGGCCCTGGCCAGATGAGCTTCTCCGACAATGGTTTCAATCTGGTTGAGATCTTTATCTGTAAGAGTATTCGCTTTCACTTTCTCAACATTGTCCAGCAGAAAGTTACACTGTGCAATAATTCCGTAAAGAGAAGCATATACGTTGGTAATATCAGAATTGTTGGCTTGGATATCCCAACGCCAGATATTTCCATAAACATTGGAATTACCCTTCACTCCATAGACAAAATCTGCTTGGACATCAGGAAGAAGCGTCAAAGCGCCACTGTACAAAGACGGGGACTTGAAGGCGCCATAGACTCCTATCATAGCCTGATTCAAATCTTCCACCGTATTGATGGCCTCGTCTGCTGGAATCGCATCATTTGGATATTTCTCCAGACATGATGTCATGGACAGAGCAGATAACGCCAGTAAGATATATATTGTAAATTTCTTCATCATTCTCCTATATTAAAATGACATTTCCAAACCAAAAGTAAACAGCCTTGTCATAGGATATTGAGCCTTATAGACATTCATGGAGGACTCAGGGTCGATACCTGAGAAGCCCGTGATAGTGAATAGGTTCTGTGCCTGGGCATATACCTTGAAATCGGTCAGGAACCCGGTCCTTTTCATCAGCTTGGCAGGGAAATTATAGCTGACCATCAAGTTCTTCATACGAAGGAAAGAGGCATCCTCAAGGAACCTGCTGTCCAACTGTGGTGTAATGCCAAAACGAGGGATGTCTGTCACATCACCAGGTTTGCGCCAGCCTTCGTAAAGCAGACGTTTGGACTGGTTGTAGGCGGCATACAGACCGTTGCTCTCCTCGAAGAAGCGGTCATTGTTGATCATCCACCTGTCAGCGACCCAGCTGAAATGGGCGGAAACCTGCAAACCTTTCCAGGAAAGGGCAGTACCGAAACCACCCTGCCATGGAGCGTCACAGCTCTTTCCAATCATGACTTTGTCAGATTCTCTGTATTCATTGGTGATGTTGCCGTCCTTGTCATACCAAAGAGGATCACCGTTGGCTGGATTCACACCTGCATAGCGGTTGATGTAGAACTCTCCAATCGGATGTCCTACGGCATATTTTATACCTGTGCTGGCATTCTCATATTCCTCGACACCGTTGTACAGTTCAGTGATGCGGTTTCTGTTGTAGGAAGCGTTGAAATTGACGCTCCAGAAGAAGTCCTTGGTAGAAATGAGGTTGGCGTTCACGGAGATTTCAACTCCCCTGTTGAACAATTTGCCGACATTGTCCCATACAAAGCCTTCACCCTTGTCCGCATAGGATCTTGGAACGGCCATCAACATGTCAGAAGTCTGCTTGTTGTAGAATTCCACGTCCATTTCGATGCGGTTGAAGAAACCCAGATGGGCAGCCAGGTTGGTAGCCCACACTTTCTCCCAACTCAGATTCTCGTTGGCACTCTGCATTGGATAGATACCCATTATATCATCGTAGGAGATGCCACCGCCCACCAGAGCGAGGTGGTCAAAGTTTGGAATGGATGAGTTTCCGGAAGTACCGGTACTGAACTTGAACTGTGCCGCAGTCAGCCATGAACTGTTTCTCATGAAATCTTCCTTGGCCATATCCCACATCAGACCGATGGAACCGAACATAGCCCAACGGTTATTGGCACCGAAACGGGAAGATGCATCTGTACGTGCAGAAGCTTCCACGTAATATTTGTACATGTAGTTGTATTCAGCTCTTCCGAAGAAGGAAACGAATGAATGGGCAGAGCTCATATCTGACCAGGCAACCGGTCTGGTACCTGAAGAGATATTGGTAAGCGCATCATTGTTCTGACCTTTGACAGACATGCTGAATCCTTCCTCATGATAGTCCATGCCCTCCTGACCGATCATCAGATTGAAAGTATGGTCAAGTCCTTTCATGAAATGATAATTCAATGTATTCGTAATGGACAAATTTCTTCTGTCCATAGAATTCCTCCCGGCACCTCCGATACCAGAATTAATCTGGTAACTAGGGAATGACTGCATGAAAGCAGTCGTATGGGCATAGTCCAGACCGAACTGGGAGCGGAATACCAATCCTTCCATGAAAGTGATTTCAGCATAAACGGAAGACAGCAGCTTGTATTTCTTGTATTTGATCGGATTGTTCTTCATGAACTCGATCGGGTTCACGCCCAAACCTTTCCAGGAACCGTCATTGGAAGAAGCCAATGAACCGTCCTCTTTGTGAGGATCCCAGTAAGGGAGCATGAAACGACAAGCAGAAATTGGAGTGGCGAGGGAATAGGTTCCTTCATCTGCCTCTTCCAGTTCCTCGTAAGTGGTCATGATGTTGGTGCCCACCTTCAACCAGCGGCTTGCCTTCACATCGGTGTTGGCACGAATCGTATAACGGTCAATGCCGGAACTCTGTGCTATCCCCTCCTGACTGAAATAGTTGCCTGAAACAAAATAATTCAGTTTATCCGTCGCACGGTTGAGAGAAAGATCATAATTATGGAGAAAAGCGGCATTATTAAATACCTCATTCATCCAATTGACATCTGTTTTGCCCAGCAACTCATAATCCTGCCCTTTGTCATAACCAATCAATTTCTCATATTCAATACGCTCTGCAGTATTCATCAAGTTCCAATTGTTATTGGCCAACTGAGAAATACCCATCTGAGCACGAGCAGTCACTTTTGCCGCATCCATGGCAACGCCTCTTTTAGTGGTGATTACAACAACACCATTGGCAGCTCGCGCTCCATAGATAGAAGTGGACGAGGCATCCTTCAGCACTGAAACAGATTCAATATCTGCCGGATTGATAGTATTGAAATCCAAAGCGGAAACTGGAACACCATCTAGAATGAACAATGGTTGATTACCTGAATTAATTGAGTTCGTTCCTCGGATTGCAAAAGTAGCCGGTGCATTTGGCGCTCCAGAATTGGACAAGACCATCAAACCGGGAGCCTGTCCCTGAAGGGCCTGATCAAAACTGGCTGCAGGCACATCTGCCAACTTCTCTGATTTGACTGCAGCAACCGAACCCGCCACGGTTCCTTTCTTGCGGACACCGTATGCCACAACGACCACTTCATCAACCAACAACTGGTCAGGTTCCAATTCCACATCCAATTTCAATGTTTCGGGACCAACTTCAATAATCTTTGTAGTCATGCCGATAAAAGAATAACTCAACTTGACTTTTTCTATCCCTTCAATCTCAATGGAATAGAATCCATCCAAGTCAGTCACGGCTGCATTGTTTGTTCCTTCTTGCATCACAGCAACACCTATCAGCGGTTCGCCATCTTGCATGGAGGTAACGACACCTTCCACTTTATAAGTTTGGGCGAAACACACCTGTAGTGTTCCCAGCGCAAGAGAAATGAATAAAGTTAAGAATTTATTCATGCTTCTATGCGTATTTTAATATAATAAGAAAGATAAAAATGTAATTATTTGCAGATTACAAAAAGCCAAGACACCTTGAAAAGAAATGCCAAGTGGTATCAATGAAACTGCCTAATCACACACACAATTTTGTAACTATAAAATATTTGTAAGTTCCCACATATCTGCAACCTACAAAATATATATTTCGCAAAGTTATACATTTCACTATTAAATATCAATACATTATATTAACTTTGTGCCAACTAATTTGTTACAAAGTTATATGGACAGATTTCAACAAATTAATTATTTCCATCAATACCTATGTGGTTTGTAATTGAAATCTATACAAAAAGTAATAATTCATAAAATAACATGTCACTTAAATGCGGAATTGTAGGACTTCCAAATGTTGGAAAATCTACACTTTTCAATTGTATCAGTTCAGGAAAAGCACAGAGTGCCAATTTTCCCTTCTGCACCATTGAACCCAACCTCGGTTCCACCAATGTCCCAGACAAACGTCTGGAAATGCTGTCAGAAATCTGCCAGCCACAGAGAACCATTCCAGCTACCGTAGACATCGTGGATATTGCCGGTTTGGTGAAGGGAGCCAGCAAAGGAGAAGGACTGGGCAACCAGTTCCTGGCCAACATCCGGGAATGCGATGCCATTCTCCACGTATTGAGATGCTTTGACGACGGAAACATTGTCCATGTTGACGGCAACGTAGATCCTGTCAGAGACAAAGGCGTAGTAGATACAGAATTGCAGATCAAGGATCTGGAGACCGTCGAGAACAGACTGGTCAAAGTAAAGAAACAGGCACAGTCCGGTGACAAAGACGCCAAACGTCTCGCCGACCTGCTTGGACGTTACCAGCAGGCGCTTCTGGAAGGCAGATCCTGCCGTTCCGTAGAACTGCTCAACCAGGAAGAAGAGAATCTGGCCAAAGAACTCTACCTGCTCACCAACAAACCGGTTCTTTACGTCTGCAACGTAGATGAAGCTTCCGCCAAAGATGGCAACCAGTATGTAGAAGCTGTACGGGAGGCTGTAAAAGATGAAAATGCAGAGATTCTGGTCATCGCCGCCAAGACGGAATCAGACATCGCTGAAATTGAAAGCTATGAAGACAGGCAGATGTTCCTGGATGAACTGGGACTGAAGGAATCCGGTGTCGTCAGACTGATTCAGAGCGCCTATCACCTGCTCAATCTGCAGACCTTCTTCACTGCCGGTGCAGATGAATGCCGTGCCTGGACCATCAACAAGGGCGACAAGGCACCAAAAGCAGCCGGTGTCATCCATACCGACTTCGAAAGAGGCTTCATACGCGCAGAAGTCATCAAATACGAGGACTTTATCAAGTACAAGTCAGAAGCTGCCACCAGAGCCGCAGGAAAGCTTTCTACAGAGGGCAAGGACTACATCGTCCAGGATGGTGACATCATGCACTTCCTCTTCAACGTTTAAATTGCTGATACCTAAAAGGGGAGTCCTCTCACTGATCTCTCCACCAAATAAGAGTAAAGCCGGATCTGTTGATCCGGCTTTACTCTTATTTTATCAAGGCATACAGCCTATCTGCTAATAGAAGTGAGCTCTGTTGTCCTTCACATCAGCATCCTGCATCATGACAGGGATGATCATGTTAGTCATGTAGTTGGACATCTGCATCTGCTGAGTCTTGGCGTCTGACTCGGTGAAGAAGGAACCTACTTCACGGTTAGTCACCTTGTAGACATAGACAGCGATGCTGCCTGCAACAGGTTTTGCAATCTCATTGAGAGGTGCTACAGAAACTGCGCCGATGAATGCAGGATCCAGCTGCTGGTTACCCATAGAAGCGAATGTAACGCCGTTGTGGGTGCTTACAGTTGTATTGAATTTCTCTGCAATGGCCTGAAGATCAGTCATGCCTGCAATCTGAGCAGCGACTTCTTCCTGTTTCTTGACTCTGAGCTTCTCGTGATAGAGCATCTCGCTGATGTATGGAGAAACCTCCTTGAGGTCAGCATAACCCTCTTTGTGAACACCGGTCACAACTGCCACTACGAAGTAGTTGTTGTTGACGGTCATGATCTGAGAAACTTCACCAGCCTTCTTCTCGAATGCCCAACGGGTAACCTCCTTGGTCTCTTCGATAGCGCCCAGATTGTTGGCAGACTCCAACATCTTGGATACTGGATGAGAATATACTCCGAGTGAATCTACAGCCTTCTTGTAGTTCTTGTAAGAACCGTTGGCCATTGTTGCGAAATCATTTGCATGGCCATATACCTCGTTGAAAGTCTCTTTGCTTGCGAGAGCCTCTTTGGTGAGGACAGCTACTTTCTTCTTCTTGAGCAGTTCAGTAGTCTTCACAACTTCCACTACATGGAAACCATACTGGGTCTTGAGGACGAAAGGTTTCTTCTTGTCAGCAGTGAACACGGACTCGAATCCTGGGATGTTGTAAGTCTGGGTCAACCAACCGATATTGCCTTTCTCACCGCCATCAGCTGCCTGCTGGTCCAGTGAATACATAGCTGCAAGGTTGGAGAAGTTGCCACCCTTTGCAAGAACTTTCACCAAACTGTCTGCCTGATGCTCTGCGTTCTCACCCTGAAGGAGGATGTGTCTTACATAGACTGAATCAGGAACGTTCTTGGTATCCAGTACTCTGGAAATGTAGAAGTTGTTGCCTTCTCTGATGACACCTGAAACGTCAGATTTTCCTTCCCATACAGCCTTCTCAATTTCTGCTGAAGTGTTCTTGAAATCACCTCTCTTGTACCAGAAATCAGTGTAAGGCTTGTCGGAGTTCTTCATCATGAAGTTAGTGACATTCTCTGCGTTCTCGAATTTAGGAGCGAGATTGACGATGGACTCCTGAGTGGCTGCGATATCAGCATCTGAAGGATTTACCTCATAGACAACATATTCGATGTCGCGGCTAGCCTGCTGTTTGTAGAAGTCCTTGTGGCTGTTATAGAAATCTTTGATCTCCTTGTCAGAAACAACCACTGAAGAATCTTTCGCATAACCGAAAGGAATCATCACGAACTCAACGTCGGAAGTGGTGTTGTTCTCTGCAATTGCTTTCTGGAGCATCAAAGAATTGTCTTTCATGCTGGCAGTGAACAAAGATGCATATTTCTCAAAATATCTGTTGTTCTCGATATTGGTCTGGAGCCAATCCCAATACATTCTGTATCTGCCGGAATTATCCTGGGACATCTGCTGAATAAAGAAAGATACATTCTCAGGAGAGAAATTTCCCTGCTCATCAAGGAATACCGGATTTTGTGCAATCATCGGCGAAAGATTACTGCCGGCAGTCATGTCCACCAGTTCCTTGTCACCTACGAAAATACCGGCATCATGGGCCTTGCTCAAGAAAAGGTACTTGAAAACCAACTGCTCCCAAGCCTGATTTCTGATTTGAGCCTGCTGCTGTGCATTCTGAGCAGAACCACCTGTCAGCATTTCATTGATTGTAGTATATTTCTGAATGTCCTCCTGGAAATCTGTATATGAAACTGACTTTCCATTGATTTCACCAACATCAAATTTTGATGACATACTCTGCACGGCTGAGGCTACAGAGCTTGGATCCACAATGAACAATAGAAGGCCTATTGCAATGATTATGGATGCCAATAGACCGAACTTAACGCGAATTTTTTGAAGAACCGCCATTTTTGTATGTTATTTAATATTAATATTCTACTCAAGTATATATTGGGGGTACGAAGATAACAATTTTCTTTGAAATCAATATCATTTTTTTATCAAAGGACCTATAAAATTAACAGAATCTATCACAATTTCTGTAGAATCTTTAACCACCACCGTATAACTGTTAAAAAGCTTCAAGATATAGGCGTTCCTGACCTTTTCATCAGAGCGCATGCCATATCCCTGTGCAAATCCATCTTTGGAATACATCCGGACATAGCAATCTGTGTAAATTTCTTGCTTCTTACGATCCCAATACAAAGTATCCGTCTCCATAGTCTCATCCTTGATGATATTACGAATGACCACATTTCCATAGGCTTTCCAAATTTCGGTATCCTCGGCCCCTTTCTTATGTTCATGACGTGCGACATCAGCCACAATCGTGGACTCCAGTACTCCGTTCTCTGTATAGGAATATAACTCGATACCTGCCGGAAATGATTCTGCAAGCATAGTGTCATTGTCATATCTTTCCATTTTAGACGCAAGAACCCTCGCCTCCAATCGCCCATTCCGAGTCTGGACGATATTCATCTCATCAACTACCTGGGCAGGTGTCTGACTCATATCCAAAGCCTCTGCAACAGAAAGTTTTGACTTGCAAGAACAAACGATGATAGCAACTACCATGGTAGTTGCTATCATCGACAAGATATGTCCACCCTGTTTCAAGGTAAATCTATTTTTGTGTTCTGACAGTTGTAGCAGCTCTCATGCCACCACAAGAAACAGTATAGGACTGTCCGTCAGTAAGGTTATACATAAATGCGTCAGCTGCGGTAGGGAAATATACAGAGAACTGCCCAATCATGCTGTTGCAGTCAGATGCAAGCGACTCATCGGCATTCTTTGCCTTGATCATATAGTCAGTAGCCACCCAGTATTTTGCTCTCTTGGCAATCTCATCACCGGAACAAACGACCGTGCTCCAGATGGAACCAATCAGGAAATAAGCCTTGCCGGCAATGGACGGATCCAATTCAGCGGCCTTCTTGGCAGCCTCATAAGCCTTTGGCAACATATTGTTGTGCAGACAGAAGGATGCAAGTTGATAGTTGTAATCAGCAACAGTAAGATTGTCGTTCTGTGTACTTGCAATCGCTTCCTCAAGATATTTGACAGCTTCCTCCACATTTCCTCTTGCAGAGTTCAATTTAAAGAGGAAGAAAGCGGACTGGGCAGATGGCTCCAACTGATACATTTTGGTAGCGGCCTGAAGATAGAGTTCATTAGAAGTACAATCATCTGCAGAACTCATCATCTTCACGATATTCTTGGCCATATCCAAATTCTCAGGATCCGCCTCGAAACGAGGAGTAAACAGTGCAATCAGATTATCACAACTAGCTACCTTACTGGTGATGAAAAGACTCTCCATATCAGTTCTGATTTTTTCATCCATCGCATCTGGTTTAGAAGACTTGTCTTTGGCGTCCAGAATAGCAATCTGATTCTGATAGGTAGCAATCACCTCTTCAGCAGACAATTTCTGATCCTTATAAAGCTCAATGGCAGCTTTCATATTCAAAACGAGCAGGCTGGAAGTAACATTCTCTCCATTGTCTTTGATAATCTTGGTCAACTCAGGATAAAGCTGGCCATAGTCTTCCTGTTTGTACTTGATCAGATCCATACCTTTGTTGTTCATGGCTTTCTGAGCATATTTTGGATAAAACTCGGCACGTTTGTCATGAAGCGCCATCAAAGTATCAACCAGCTGATTCTTATATTCTGCATTCCTCACATTCTTTGCAATCAGTCTTCTCATAAGACTGGTACCGTCAATCAACATGGTCTGATTGGCTGTTGCCGGGCACAATTTGTAAGCCTTTCTCCAGTTAGGAAGAGCGGCATCATAATTCTTCTGTTTATAATACTCTTTGTAATAAGAAAGGTACTTCACGCACTCTGCGCTATCAGCACCGAACTTTCCCTGTGCAGAAACAACGTTTCCACTTATTATAGCCGTTGCGGCTACCATCATTGCACAAACTAACTTTTTCATGATAGTTATCTTAGTTTTATAGCGTTTATATTTAAATATCATCGGAATGAAAACACTTCAATCTTTTGACAGGGACGGAACTCCACTACTGGTAAGTCTGTTTTATAAACCACCTGTCACTTATATTGAAGCCGATATTGAATTGGAAATAAGTCTCCCGGGTCATCTGTTCCCTAATGCTTCCTCTTTTTCCAATATCAAGTCCCAATGTGATGGCATCGTGTAATTTGAAGATAGGCAAGGTCATACCAAAAGTAATGCCATAGTTACTGACATTCCGTCCCCCTATCTTATAATATTCATTATCATAATATATGCCACCCCTATAGGTACATTTCTTCAAATAATATCGTATATCATTCCTGTTCGGTACAAATTCAAAGCCAAGACGGAAAGAATTGGAAACTGCCGGAGAAAAAGCCGGATTGCTCTTATTGGAAAATCCCACCACTTTGTCAAACGAAGACTTAGTCCAGTCTGAACGTAAATAGTTGAATTCTACACTCCATCTTTCACCTCCTCTAAGTGACACTCCAAAACCTATCTCGCTTGCAAGTTTAGGTACAGATGAATTTTTAGACAATGTATCTACCTTATAATACGAAGTATCCACCTTGGATCCCAAAGTTACATACTTGTAATCTGTAACATAGCCATGCAACCTAGCCTTTGGCTTGTAGGTAGCGCCCACAACCATACTCAAATTATTGCCGAATGGTTGTTCATACTGGACACCGAACTTTCCGGTGAAGGCATTCAGCTCAAAAATATAACCGCTGGAAAAGTTTCTGTAACTGCTCTGGTGGAAAGTAGTTGCAGACTCCTTGTCAATATTTCCAAAATAATAGATGGCCTGCACTCCAAAAGACAGACGATTCCATAAAGTGACGGCCGGACCAGCAAAAATAGAATAAAGGCCACCGTTGCCTCTAGCGGCCGTATTGATCTTTCCTGTTTGGGCTATCATTTCCGAATCTTTCACATTGCTGGAAAAATCATAAGCCACATTGCTATATGGAGTAATACCTGCAACGAAGGCCGATTTCTTGTAAATTGGAACAGAAAACGCCAGATTAGTCAAATTGAAAGAATTATGGGCAGACCGAATATCTCCCTGCCTGAATATCTTGTTGTTGGAATTGAGCCCCACATCCACCATAACAAAAAGAGAATCCCTTGCTGTGACAGATGCCGGATTGAGATAATTCAGATGTCTTCTGTTTCTGGTAGCGACACCGACGCCTCCCATAGACCGGCTGACAACCGTTCCCTGATTCAGCAAATCACCAACTCCAAATACAGAATAAGGAGAATAGGTAAGGTCAGCTCCATCCTGAGCATGTATTGCCACACCAGAAAAAAGCGCTATACCTATGACCAATAATATTTTAAATATTTTCTTTGACATATTTGTCCGCTATTAGTGCTAAGCCCATTAGCACGAGATTATAAACTACAAATATGGAGTTTTTCATCCTTTTTGCAAAATAAATCGCATCTCCTCCCGTAAATATAATGATATTGTCAGGATGAAGCTGCAAATATCCTTCAATTTCATATTGGATTCCAATAACCACACCTGATGTAATGGACGTCTTGAACGTATCTCCCAAAAGTTCAACATGTTCCGGGGTCGAATACAATGGAAGCGCCTTTGAATACCTGTTCAATGCCTTGAGACGTGTCCGGCATCCCAAAGAAATGTTGCCACCCCCATAAGTGCCATCTTCAGAAACAAAGTCGACTGTCAGAGTATTGCCAAAATCAAAGATAGTGCAACCTTTATCGCGAAAAAGATACCGCGCCGCAATGATAGATGCCGCCCTATCATAAGTAATATAAGAGGGGAGACCGCTTGCTTGAAGCAGTTCTGTATGATGGACATCCAGAATGACCAACTTTGCACACTCCTTCCGATACAGAGAAGAATCAGCTTCAGATATGGCATAGACAGAAGAAATTACCATTACTTCCGGTTTTTCCTTCACAGTAAGAGACAATATAAAATCGTTTACCTTCTCTCCTTGATATCTGAAAGTCTTGCCCAAGGTCATCCCTTGCGACCAGGCAACTTTGACTGCTGTATTTCCAATGTCTATAATGAGGTTAGCCACGTCTTAGCAATTTTTGGCACATGAACGCAAATATACAAATTTTATAACTCAAATAGATATTTTTTTCAGAACCTTGTATGCTTTTGATACAGAATCTATATTTCTGGAAACGACCCTAAGTTTGCTGCCATTCTGTTTCATTTCAAACAGATTGTCTTCTGCACTTATTTTTTCAAGCACCTTACTGAAAACAGATGAACGGAAATAAGCAGACATCGGGTTACTTACAAAAAAGGCTATCAAAATACCATTCTTGATTATGATTTTCTCAAAGCCCAATTTTTCACCCAATTGACGAATACGGACAATCTGGAACAAATTCATCAACTCTTCTGGAATTGGGCCGAAACGATCAGACAGACGGTCTGCCATTTGCTCAAGCTCTTTCTCCCTGGTAAAAGAATCCAATTCTTTGTATATACGAAGTTTCTCTGCCGGTATGTCAATATACGTATCAGGAATGAGAGCCACCTGATCTGTCTCGATAGAACAATCCTCCACGTACTTGTCCTGATGAGACTGGGTCACGATGCCCGTCTCCATGCCCAATTCATCCATCGCCTCCGCCAGAATCTTCTGATAGGTCTCATAACCCATATCGGCGATGAAGCCGCTCTGCTCTGCACCCAGCAAGTTGCCGGCACCTCGGATATCCAGATCCTGCATGGCAATGCTGAATCCGCTGCCCAGATCGGAAAATTCCTCGATTGCCTTCAACCGTCTCCGGGAGTCATCCGAAATGGTGGTCATCGGAGGCACTATCAGATAACAGAAAGCCCTCTTGTTGGACCTGCCCACACGGCCACGAAGCTGATGCAGATCACTCAGACCGAAGTTCTGCGCCTGATTGATGATGATGGTGTTGGCATTCGGGATGTCGATACCGCTCTCAATGATGGTCGTACAAAGCAGCATGTCGTAATCTCCATTCATGAAATCCAGCATCTTGGTCTCCAGCACCTTGGATTCCATCTGTCCATGAGCCACACAGATCTTCATGTCAGGTACCAGTCTCTGCAAAATATCCCTGATTGAATCAAGTTGTTCCACCCGGTTATGCAAGAAGAAGATCTGTCCGCCGCGCTTAAGTTCATAATTGATGATACCTTTGATTTCCTCTTCATCAAAAAGAATTATTTCAGTCTGGACCGGAATACGATTGGGCGGGGGAGTACTGATAATGGAAAGATCGCGTGCTCCCAATAAAGAGAACTGGAGCGTACGAGGAATAGGAGTCGCTGTTAAAGTGAGAGTATCCACTGACAACTTGAGTTGTCGGAGTTTTTCCTTGGCCCCCACACCGAATTTCTGTTCTTCGTCAATGACAAGCAATCCGAGATCCTTGAAATCAAATCCCTTTCCCAATATCTTATGAGTGCCAATCAATATATCAATCTTCCCTTCCTTAAGATTCTTCTTGATCTCCGTAGTTTCTTTAGCTGTCCGCAAACGGCTTACGTAATCTATGTTGCAAGGAAAGCCTTCCAGTCGTGAAGTAAAAGTCTTGAAATGCTGCAGTGCCAAAATTGTAGTAGGAACAAGCACTGCCACCTGCTTGCTGTCAGCAACCGCCTTGAAAGCGGCACGAATGGCAATTTCTGTCTTTCCGAATCCCACATCGCCACAAATGAGACGGTCCATCGGACTGCTTTCCTCCATATCTTTCTTGACAGCGGCCGTCGCCAGCTGCTGGTCATACGTATCTTCATACATGAAAGACGACTCCAGTTCCTCCTGCAGATAGGTATCTGCAGAGAAGGCAAATCCATCTGCCGCTTTCCTTTTGGCATAAAGATGGATCAGTTCCTTGGCTATATCCTTGACCTTGGACTTTGTGTTGTTCTTCAAAGCTGTCCAGGTCTTGGAGCCCAATTTATTGATCTTGGGTGGGGTAGACTCCTTCGACTTGTAACGAGCGATCTTATGAAGAGAGTGCACCGAAACAAAGACAACATCATTGTCTTTATACATCAATTTCACCACCTCATGATAACGTCCCTTGTCGTCCTTCATACGGACCAGCCCGCCAAAGATTCCGACACCATGGTCGATATGGACTATATAGTCTCCGATATTGAAAGCGTTCAAATCATTCAAGGTCAGCTGCTCGCTCTTTTCCACGGAACGGCGGATTGCCACGCGATGGTAACGATCAAAAATTTCATGGTCGGAATAGCAGCATATCTTATCCTCATTGTCAATGAAACCGCTATGGATATTCTGTCCGGAAATAAAATCCGGCATCAATCCTCCATTCTTGTAAAGGATATCTTTTACCCTATCCAACTGTGACTCTTTCTCTCCAAAAATAGTCACTTTGAACCCAGCTTCCATCCGGCTCTTTATATCCTCTGCCAATAGTTCGAAATTCTTGTTGAACACGGGTTGCGGACTAATATTGAATCGAATTGGATTTACGGTATTTTCTGCAATCGGGGTATCGATGAACACCCTCTTGAAACGTCCAGTTTCCGAATAGAATCCATCCCCTTTATACATATCCGGAGAGTCTAGCCAAAGTACAGTTTCAGAAGGAAGAATATCGAGAATTTCCATATCATTTCCATCCTCTGTCTGAACAATGTTTCCAATGGGTTTTCCGATCCCTGTTTCCAAGTCATTTCCGACCCTGTTTTCCGAAACATTTCCAAGGGTCAAATCCGGTATAATTTCGATGCGTTCCCGGACCTCTTTTGAGAGCTGTGTATTGCAATCGAAAACGTTGATTTTTTCGATCTCATTTCCGAAGAAAGAAACACGAAAAGGATCATTGAAAGAATAGGAAAAAATATCAATTATCGACCCCCTCACAGCATACTGTCCAGGAGCCGAAACGAAGTCCACTTTTTCGAATCCCATCTCGGCCAGACGAGTCCTGATTTCATCATGGGGAATCTCCTCTCCGACCACCAGTTCCAAGATAGATTCTTCAATCCTGGAAGCAGCTGGAACCAACTCTTCCAGAGCCTCTGGATAAGTCACGACAATCAAGAAGGAATCGTTGTTCTTGTTGTCAATGATTTTGCCAACAGCGGATGTTCTCTGCACACCGAGCGAAGACTTGTAATTGCTCTTCTCGATATTCTTTCCGGAAGCCGGAAGATAGAAGATGCAGTCTCCCTGAATCAGTCCGTACAAATCAGCCGCGCAATACTCAGCTGTCTCACTGTCAGGCATGATAATCACATGGGTTCCCTTTTCCGCAACCTGCGAAAATACGAACCATCGGGCAGACAGAAAAAGTCCGCTGCAATAAGCAACGCTTTCCTTTTCTATCGTCCTTTTCAATAAATCTGAAGTTTTACTAGTTATCCACATTTCAGTGCAAATATATGTTGAAAACCTGTGAATAACCATGTTTATAACAAATAATAACTAAATTTTCATCATAACATAATTTTATACAGCAAAATCGAATTTGAAATTTCCAAATTCTCCATCCACACGTTATTTTTAGGTTCATAACAGGGTAATACACATTTTACACACAGGCTATATAACTGAAAATCAATACGTTCAATATAGTTATCAAGATATTAACATCATTATATATACTATTACTATATATTCTTTTAAATTATATATATTTGTATTATAGTTTTTGTTCAAGTATCAAAAGTTAATAAACCCATCTTACATATGACAGAATCATTCAATCCTCATACAGGGAACAGTGAAAAGGATAAAGACCTTGAAGGTATCATCAGGCCACAAGAATTACAGGATTTCACAGGTCAGGCCAAGATCATATCCAATCTCAAAGTATTTATAAAGGCCGCAAAAATGCGTGGAGAGTCTTTGGATCATGTTCTTTTCCATGGCCCTCCTGGTCTTGGAAAGACCACGCTGGCTCATATCATAGCCAATGAACTGGGGGTGAACATGAAGGTCACTTCCGGTCCAGTACTAGATAAACCAGGTGATTTGGCTGGTTTACTTACCTCTTTAGATGAAGGGGATGTACTGTTTATAGATGAAATACATAGACTTTCTCCGGAAGTAGAAGAATATCTGTATTCTGCAATGGAAGACTACGTGATTGACATTATGATCGACAAGGGCCCGGGAGCCCGATCTGTCCGTATTTCTCTCAATCCTTTCACTCTGGTGGGAGCTACTACCAGAAGTGGCTTGTTAACTGCTCCTTTGCGTGCCAGGTTTGGCATTACGTTCGCACTCGAATATTATGATGTGAGTGAATTGATCAGAATCATAGAGAGAAGCGCTATGATACTTAAAGTGGAGATTGAGGTGGAAGCTGCGAAAGAGATTGCTCTGAGAAGTCGTGGTACTCCTCGTATCGCGAATGCGCTCTTGAAGAGAGTGAGAGATTTTGCGCAGGTTATGGGGGACGGTCATATCGACCTGAAGATCGCGCAGTTTTCTCTGGATGCCCTGAATATTGACCGGAGAGGTCTGGATCAGATAGACAATAAAATTCTCCATACCATCATCACAAAGTTCAAGGGGGGGCCGGTAGGTGCCAATACGATTGCCACTGCGGTCGGGGAAGATACTGGAACTGTTGAAGAGGTTTACGAGCCTTTCCTTATCAAGGAAGGATTCATTCAAAGGACTCCGAGAGGACGTGTCGCAACCGAGTTGGCATACCATCATCTTGGCTTGGAAAAGTATCTTTCCGGAAGCCTGATTTTTGAGGGTGGGGCTGCAGAAGAAGGAACGCTTTTTGACTAGCTTTTCCAGAGTGGAAACAGGGATTTTCCGATTGCTTGATGACGAAGTTTTCCGAGGAAATCAAGATCGGCGGGTAGTCGGGATTTTCATTTTTTTTGGCGGAGCAATCTGAGATGAAATCGGCAGAAATTCTGTATGGGGAAAGTGGGAGGGCAGGGAGAAAATAATACTCGGAAAAAGTGGAAAAAGCGAAGAAAACCGAGTGCTGAAAAATGGGGAGATTTTGGGTGGAAATTTTTAGAAAAATGACTGGAAAAATGACTGGAAAAATGACTGGAAAAATGACTCTTTGTATCTCTATTGGAAAAGGTTTTCGGATAGGGATTTCATTGCTTCTTTCTTTGTTTTTTTCAAGCCATGCTTGGGGGTGTACTTCCGTTATTGTATCGGGGCGTATGACGGCCAATGGAAAACCGCTTATGCTGAAGCATCGGGATACAGGATTTCTTGACAATAAGATGGAATGGTATCAAGGTAAAAAATATACGTTTATCGGTTTGGTCAATTCTTCTATCGAGAAAGGTGAAATATGGTCTGGAACAAATGATGCCGGGTTCTGCATTATGAACACTGCTACCTATGATCTGAAGGATGATGATGTGCCTGAGGAGATGATGGATAAGGAGGGTGTCATAATGTACCGTGCCTTGGGGTGTTGCGGAAACCTGCAAGATTTTGAAAATTTTCTGGATACGCTTTCCAGACCGCTGGGGGCTGAAACTAATTTTGGTGTGATAGATGCGGAGGGCGGAGCGGCCTATTATGAAGTTGACAACTGGTCTTGGACCAAGTTTGATGTAAATGCCATTGATTGCGGGTATCGGGTCGTTACCAATTTCACTGCGACGGGAAGAGTGGCGGACAGAAAAGGGGTGGATCGATTCGAAAGAGCTGGTAAAATCATGTGTTCTGCTCCAAGAACAGAGATTGGCCGATTGGACATTGATCCGATGTGGCTGATTGATCATGTAACCAGAAGCGGAGCTCCGATATTGAGGGACATTACTTCCGCTTCGGTGGTGTTTGAGGGAGTGTCGAAAGGCGAACTTCCTTTACATACAGTTATGTGGACGGCATTGGGGTATCCAGAGACGACCGTGACGATTCCTTTGATGGTGTTGGATGCGGATTATTTGCCTTGGTATGTGAGGTCGTCGGAAAAATCTGCACATGCGGAATTTTGTGACAACGCTTTGAATTTCAAAGGTTCAGATAAAAAAGAATCGATTCTTCAAATTGAAGGAAAAATCGCTCTTCGGTTTGATGAAATCTTCTCAAAATGGGCTTCTGGTCGTATAGAAATGGAAAAATATGTTAAGGAATATAATCAATTCCTAAAGGATGTCTATGAACTATATGGCAAGGATTTCTTAAACGAGTGAAAATTAATTGCTCTTTTGCATAAAAATGCTTAAAATTGCAGACAAAATTGGATTTTAGATATAATTTCTTAATTACTATAAAATGGCCGATAAATTTAACTCAAAAATTCCTGACGGACCTTTGGCAGAAAAATGGACCAAACGTAAGTCAGAAATTCGTCTTGTCAGTCCTAACAACAAAAGGAAACTTGAAATTATAGTAGTTGGAACAGGACTCGGTGGCGCATCTGCAGCTGCCAGCCTGGGAGAACTTGGTTATAATGTGAAGGTTTTCTGTATCAGCGATTCTCCACGTAGAGCACATTCTATTGCGGCTCAAGGTGGTATCAATGCAGCGAAGAACTACCAGAACGATAATGATTCCATCTATCGTCTTTTCTATGACACAATCAAGGGTGGTGACTATCGTAGCCGTGAAGCGAACGTATATCGTCTCGCAGAAGTCAGTTCAGCTATCATTGACCAGTGCGTGGCGCAGGGTGTTCCATTCGCTAGAGAATATGGCGGATATCTTGCCAATCGTTCTTTCGGAGGTGTACAGGTAAGCCGTACATTCTACGCTAGGGGGCAAACCGGACAGCAGCTGCTTTTGGGGGCATATGCTTCATTGAATAAGGAAATTGCAGCTGGTACTGTCAAGAGTTATCCACGTCACGAAATGCTTGATCTTGTCATTATCAATGGGGAGGCAAAAGGTATCATTACCCGTAATCTTGTGACTGGTGAAATAGAAAGATTCGGAGCACATGCAGTGGTTCTTGCTACCGGTGGTTATGGAAACACTTATTTCCTCTCAACTAATGCAATGAACAGTAATGGTTCTGCTGCATGGCAGTGCTACAAGAAGGGTGCTTACTTTGCAAATCCTTGTTTCGCTCAGATCCACCCTACCTGTATTCCAGTTCATGGTGAGCAGCAGAGTAAGCTGACATTGATGTCAGAGTCTCTCCGTAATGATGGTAGAATCTGGGTTCCTAAGAAGAAGGAAGATGTGGACAAACTCCGTAAACACGAGATCAAGCCTTCTCAGATTCCTGAAGAAGATAGGGATTACTATCTTGAGCGTCGTTATCCTGCTTTCGGTAACCTGGTTCCACGTGACGTGGCATCAAGAGCCGCCAAAGAAAGATGTGATGCCGGCTATGGTGTAAATGAGACAGGTCTTGCCGTATTCCTTGACTTCAAGGATGCAATCGCCCGTCTAGGTCACCAGAGAGTAGCGGAGCGTTATGGCAACCTCTTCGAAATGTATGAGAAGATCACAGCATCCAGCCCATGGAAGGAGCCTATGATGATCTATCCTGCAATCCATTACACAATGGGTGGTATCTGGGTAGATTACGATCTTCAGACCACTATCCCTGGCCTATATGCTATTGGTGAAGCCAACTTCTCAGATCATGGTGGAAACCGTTTGGGAGCTTCTGCTCTTATGCAGGGTCTTGCTGACGGATATTTCATCCTTCCTATCACGATTGGAGATTATCTTTCCCACAAGTTTGCAGAGCCTAAGACAGATACTTCTGCCCCTGAATTTGACAAGGCTGAAGCTGAAGTCAAGGCTAAGATTGAAAAGCTCTTCGCCATCAAGGGCAAGCAGACAGTCGATTCTCTTCACAAGAAACTCGGTCATATCATGTGGGAGCATGTAGGTATGGCTCGTGAGGCTGAAAGTTTGAAAGTGGGTATCCAGCAGATCCAGGCCTTGAAAAAGGAGTTCTGGTCAGATGTCTATGTTCCAGGGGAGAACGGCGAGTTCAACCAGGAATTGGAAAAAGCTTTGAGACTTGCTGATTTCCTTGAAATCGGTGAACTCATGGCCCGTGATGCTTTGAACAGGAATGAGTCTTGTGGCGGTCACTTCCGTATCGAGAGTCAGACACCTGAGGGAGAAGCAAAACGTGATGACGAGAATTACATGTATGTCGCCGCTTGGGAATACAAGGGAGAAAATGTGGAGCCGGAACTACACAAGGAACCTCTCGTATACGAAAACATCAAGGTGGCTACCAGAAACTATAAAGACTAATTAGGCTATGGATTTCAATCTTAAAATATGGCGTCAGAAAAACGCAAAAGCAAAAGGACATTTTGAGACTTATCACATTACCGGTATAGAGGAAGATGCTTCTTTTCTTGAAATGCTTGACATTTTGAACGAGCAGCTCATTAGAGAAGGTATGGATCCTGTAGCTGTTGATAAGGGATGTCAGAGCAGTGGTCCTGTTTCATTCGACCACGACTGCCGCGAGGGTATCTGCGGCGCTTGCTCACTCTATATTGATGGTCGTGCGCATGGTCCAGACGGTCACGTCACTACCTGCCAGCTGTTCATGCGTAACTTCAAGGATGGTGCTACCATTACTGTAGAGCCATGGAGAAGTTCAGGTTTTCCAGTAATTAAAGACCTTGTTGTGGACCGTACTGCATTTGACAAGATTCTTCAGGCAGGTGGTTTTATTTCTGTTAGAACAGGTTCCGCACAGGATTCCAACAATTCTCTCATTCCCCATGATCAGGCAGAATCCAGTATGGATGCAGCTGCATGTATCGGTTGTGGCGCATGCGTGGCAACTTGTAAGAATGGTTCTGCCATGTTGTTCGTAGGAGCAAGAGTAAGTTCATTGGCCCTGTTGCCACAGGGTAGGCCGGAGGCTGCAAGAAGGGCTCGTGCTATGGTTGCCAAGATGGATGAACTTGGATTTGGTAACTGTACCAATACTCGTGCGTGTGAAATGGAATGTCCTAAGGGAATCTCCGTTGAGCATATTGCACGTCTCAACAGAGAGTTCCTCAAAGCTAAATTCAGCGAATAAGATTACTGCGAACAATAAAGAAAGACCAGTCAGAGACTGGTCTTTCTTTATATATTATCCTGTCGGGAGGGTTACCAAAGAAAATTGTTGAACGGATAACGGCCGGCATGGATTTCTGCTACCATCTTGTAGATGTCGCTCTTCAATTTGTCGATGTTGATCTTCTCCTTGGCGGAAATGAAGATGCACGGAGTCTTCTCTTTCGCAATCCAACTGTTTTTCAATTCTTCTATTGAACGATTGGCCTTTGTTTTTGGTTCGAGAGAGAATTCATCATATTCTTCGTATCGATATTGATCTATCTTGTTGAATATTATATAGATAGGTTTTTCTTTGGCGCCAATTTCCTCAAGTGTATTTTCTACAATGGACATCTGTTCTTCAAAGTCAGGTGCGGAAATATCTACTACGTGAACTAGAATGTCTGCTTCTCGTACCTCGTCCAAGGTGCTTTTGAAGGCTTCTATGAGCTGTGTAGGCAGTTTTCTGATAAATCCTACCGTATCGCTCAACAAGAACGGCACATTGCCTATTACGACCTTTCTGACGGTGGTGTCAAGTGTGGCAAACAACTTGTTTTCGGCAAATACTTGACTTTTGGAAAGAAGATTCATCAAAGTGCTCTTTCCTACATTGGTATAACCGACCAGTGAAAGCCTTACCATCTGACCTCTGTTCCCTCTCTGGGTGGCCATCTGTTTGTCCACTTTCTTGAGCTGTTCTTTTAATCTGGTAATTCTTTCTTTGACGATACGACGGTCAATTTCAATCTGAGTTTCACCCATACCGCCTCGTGTTCCCATACCGCCTCGCTGTCTTTCCAAGTGGGTCCACATGCCGGCCAGTCTTGGCAACATATAGTTGTATCGAGCCAGTTCCACCTGCATTTTGGCATAGGAAGTTTTGGCCCTTTGTGCGAAAATCTCCAAAATGAGACTGGTGCGGTCAATGACATAGCTGGATTTGATCACCTTCTCTATATTCCTTTGTTGGATACCGGTCAGTTCATCATCAAAGATTACATAATTTATTTCGTTTTCTTCGCAATAGTCTGCTATTTCCTGCAATTTTCCACTACGGATATATGTGGCACTTTCCGGTCTGTCCAATCGCTGGACAAACTTCTTGTCTCCATATGCTCCAGCTGTTTCAGCCAGAAATTCCAGTTCATCCAGGTATTCATGTACTTTACGTTCGTCATCACCTGTTTTGATGATACTTACGAAGACAGCTTTTTCTTGTTTTTTTTCTTGAATTGTCATGTGATCATTTTAAAAAAAGGCTGGCCTGTAAAAGGTCAGCCTCGTTAATCCTTCAGGTCTTGATCTATCGGAGCTGGAAGATTACAGGGAAGGTATAAGTTACCGGCACTGCACGGTCTCTCTGCTTACCTGGTTTCCATTTAGGTGAGCTTGAAACCACTCTCACAGCCTCTTTGTCCAATGAGGAGTCAACACCTCTCAATACCTTTACTTTTGCGACGGTACCGTCAGCAAGTACAGTAAACATGAGGGTTACACGACCCTGAATACCATTTTCTTTTGCGATCTCCGGATAAACAAGTCTGGAGTTTACCCATTTTGAGAATTCGTTGGCATCACCGCCATTGAAAGATGGTTTTTCTTCTACGAGCTGGAACGGAATAGCCTCTTCTTCCACGACTTCTTCTTCAACTTCCTCTACATAATCCATAATTTCGACACCCATGCTGGAATCGTCTTCAAGACTGAGGAAACTGTCATCAATCTCGATGTTGTCATCAATGATGGTGATTTCATCGGAAAGAACAGGAATCTTTGGAGCTACCTCTGGTGGTGGTGGTGGGGTAGATTCGGTAATAGGTACCATATCTTCCACTTCCACTACCTGGTTGTTGTCAGCCAGCTCTACTACATTGGTTTCTCTCGAACTCCAGTTGAACGCAATGTAAACTGCAGAAAGTGAGAGAATTAGACCAATCTCTACGAAAAGGAGTCTCTTGTTTTCAAGACTCGCTTTAGGTGACTTCTTAAGTTCCATAATTTTAAAATTATGCTAATTTCGATTTGCGATGTAAATATAATCATTTTTGTATTGATTACCAATATTTTGGTAAGGTGTTCAAACTTTTTGTAACTTTGTATATAAGTTGGACAGGTTTTCCTGTCCTTTAATACGAAGATTTATGGTATCTTATTTCAATGAAGACTGTTCCTTTGATTTCAAAGGAAAGAGAAGAATTACCTCCAGATGGTTGAAGGAAGTGGCTTTGAATGAGGGTAGGACCTTGGGACAGATCAATATCATTTTCTGTTCAGATCCTTATTTGTTGGAAGTGAACAGAAAATATCTCCAGCACAACTATTATACTGATATCATTACTTTTGATTACTGTGAGGGGAATGTCCTTTCAGGGGATCTGTTCATAAGTGTGGATTGTGTAAGGGCAAATGCAGAAGATTTTGAAACCGGATTTGAAAATGAGCTGAATCGGGTCATTGTTCATGGACTTCTTCATTTGATCGGCTATGATGATCATTGCGATGAGGATATTGCGATGATGAGGACGAAAGAGAACCAATATCTCTTAACTAGAGAAAATTTATAATGAAATTCAATTACGACGTTATTGTAGTAGGTGGCGGTCATGCTGGTTGTGAAGCAGCTATGGCTGCGGCAAATTTGGGATCCTCTGTTCTTTTGATTTCGATGGATCTGACCGGCTTTGCCAAGATGTCCTGCAATCCTGCTATCGGTGGAATTGCCAAGGGACAGATTGTTAGGGAGATTGATGCATTGGGTGGTTATACTGGAATTGTGACGGATGAGTCTACACTGCAGTTTCGTATGCTCAACAAGTCAAAAGGGCCGGCAATGTGGAGTCCTCGTGCCCAATGCGATAAACAGGCTTTTTCCGCGAATTGGCGTAAAATCCTTGAAACTAATTGTAACATAAGTATTTACGCTGATATTGCAACCTCTTTCCTCTTCGATGGTGACGATATTGTGGGGGTATGTACAAACACAGGCGCAATTTTCAAATCTCAGGCAGTTGTCCTGACAGCCGGAACCTTTCTGGGAGGACGGCTTTTTATAGGTCACACCAAATTTGTCGGAGGACGTATCGGTGAGTTGTCTTCTGAGGGTTTGACCGAACAACTTGTCGCTAGAGGAATTCGGACAGACAGAATGAAAACGGGAACTCCTCCGCGTATTGACATCAAGTCAGTGGATCTGTCCAGGTCACTTGTCCAGGTGGGGGACGAGGTGCCAGACAAGTTCTCCTATCTTCCTGTTAGATCTAAAGCGCAGGATGGAAGTGTTCAGATGCCTTGCTATATTTTTCATACCAATTCAGAAGTTCATGATATTTTGAGAAGCGGCTTCAAGGATTCCCCCCTTTTTACGGGAATGATTCATGGTAGGGGACCGCGTTATTGTCCAAGCATTGAAGATAAAATCAAGACTTTCGCTGATAAGGATTCTCATCAACTTTTTCTTGAGCCTGAAGGAAGTGATATCAATGAATATTATCTTCAGGGTTTTTCTTCATCACTTCCGTTGCAGATTCAGTTGGATGCTTTGCACAAGGTAGAGGGCTTTGAAAATGCACAAATATTTAAACCTGCCTATGCTGTCGAGTATGATTACTTTGATCCTATTCAACTTAAAGCGACCCTTGAGTCCAAAGTAATAAATAATCTTTATCTTGCCGGCCAGGTTAACGGTACTACTGGATATGAGGAAGCTGCTGCTCAAGGTATCATTGCAGGTATCAATGCTCATTTGAAAATCAGAGGTACTGACCCTTTTATTCTTAGACGTGACGATGCTTATATCGGTGTGTTGATAGATGATTTGATTACGAAAGGGGTGGATGAACCATATCGAATGTTCACTTCTCGTGCTGAATATCGTATTCTATTACGGCAGGATAATGCAGATTTTCGTCTTACTCCAAAATCGTATAAAATTGGTCTTGCTTCCAAAGAGAGATACGATTTGACCATGCGTAAATATGAGATTGTAGGGAAGTATGTCGACCTTGCGGGAGCCGTCAATGTGAAGCCGAAGTATGTGAATGAATATCTTGTGTCTCTTCAGTCGCAACCTTTGAGTGAGCCGAAGAGAATTGTAGATGTCGTATCTCGTCCGGCTGTCAAGTATTCCAAGATTCTGGATTTTGTTCCACGTGGAACAAAATCCAGAATCTTGACCGAGGAGTACCTGGATTCCGTAGAAAATATCGAAAGCACTTCTTCTGATAAATTCCTCAATAAGGAAGTGGTGGAGAGTGCGGAGATTATTATCAAATACAAGGGGTATATCGACAGGGAAAAACAGGTGGCTCAGAAAATTACCGATCTGGAGAATTTGTCCATTCCAGAAGATTTTGATTTTGATAAAGTGTCCGGCCTTTCAATCGAATGCAGGCAGAAACTTAAGCGCTATAATCCTCGTACTATTGCTCAGGCATCCAGAATTTCTGGTGTGTCACCATCTGACATTTCTGTACTTTTGGTTTATTTTGGCAGATAAGAATAAATGTTCCACATGGAACAATTTAATAAGAAAAAGCCTCGGTTTCAGTTCTGAGGCTTTTTCTATTTCAGGAGAGGATACTTCTAAAGTCTTTGCAGTGCCGCTTTGATGAGTTCTTCCACTTTGGCGTCTGGACGCTCTTTGATGATGGCTGAAAGAACTTTGTTGATATTGTTTTTTTGAAATCCAAGCATACTGAGAGCGATAGTAGCTTCTTCTATGACTGCATTGTTTCCTTCTGTCGCAAGAAGGAGAGAACTGTTGCCAGAGCCTTTTACAATTTTGTCTTTCAACTCTAGAATGACTCTTTGAGCGGTTTTGAGTCCGATACCTTTGATAGATTTTATTGTATTGATATTTTCTGACAAGATGGCATTCCGTATTTCTTCGTCAGTCAAGGAAGATAGCATCATGCGTGCGGTTCCCACTCCGATTCCGGATACGCTGATAAGAAGACGGAACAGTTCCCGTTCCTCTCTGGTAGCAAAACCATAGAACTGCTCATCGTCTTCTCGCAGATAGTGGTGGAGATAAATCTTCACTTCTTTCTGGTTGGAAATGGCTTCGTAGGTCTGCAATGAAATCAAAATGTCATATCCTATTCCATAACATTCGATGACAGCTTCAGTCGGGGTGAGTGTCTCTACGCTTCCTTTGATATAATCGTACATGAATTTAAATTTTAAAATAATTGAATAGAATATAGTTTGTCTGCTGATAGGGCAAATTTATGATATTTTCATATTAAAAGAAAGATTAGTTTGCTAACTTTGTAAGTTCCAAATTAGGAAGTATTTTAATCAGTAATGAATAAGATGACAGTAGAAGAAGTAAGAAGCAATTTTCCTATCCTTAACCAGAAAGTGTATGGTAAGGATCTTGTTTATTTGGACAATGCTGCCACGATGCACAGACCGGTGTCAGTTGTACAGAAGTGGGAAGATTGTTGTTTCTTGACCAATTCCAACATTCATCGTGCGGTTCATCATCTCGCTGATTTGGCTACAGAAGAGTTTGAATCTGCTAGAGTCTGTGTCCAGAATTTTTTGAATGCGTCTCAAAAGGAAGAAATTATTTTTACGGCGGGTGCAACCGCTTCTATAAATCTTGTTGCATTTTCGTTCGGAGAAGCTTTTATTCAAGAAGAGGATGAAGTGATTGTGACAGAAGCTGAACATCATTCCAATATTATCCCATGGCAGATGATGTGTCAGAGAAAGAAGGCGCATCTGCTGGTATGGAAAGTGGATGACTTCGGTAGGTTGGCTTTGGAAGACCTCAATAAACTGATAACTCCTAAAACCAAGATTTTGGCGATGACACATGTCTCCAACGTTCTCGGATTGGTCAATGATATAGATGGTGCCGCCAAAATATGCCATTCTCATGGAGTGAAAATTCTTGTTGATGGTGCGCAAGGTATTGTACATCAGATAGTTGACGTTAAAAAATCAGATGTGGACTTTTATGCTTTTTCCGGTCATAAAATTTTTGCGGCAACGGGAGTTGGTGTCCTTTATGGAAAAAAGGAACTTCTGGATTTGATGCCACCTTATATGGGAGGGGGAGAGATGATCGGTACTGTCAAATTTACTGGCTCGACCTATGCGGAGGTTCCATATAAATTTGAAGCAGGAACTCAGAATTTGGCAGGTGTGCCTACTCTTAAGCCAGCGCTTGAACTGGCTTTGAATTTGAGGGAACCGGAAATTGTTGCCTATCATGAAGAGGTGAAGAAATATCTCTATGAGACATTGATGGACGACAAGCGCATCCGCCTTTTGGGGATTCCTGAGAAATTGGCAAATAAGATTGCATTGTTCTCTTTTGTTGTGGAAGGGGTGCATCATGAAGATTTGGCTCTCATCCTGGACAAGATGGGGGTGGCGGTCCGTTCCGGCCAGGTATGTGCCGAGCCTCTGATGGACCGGATGGGAGTTACAGGAATATTAAGGGCTTCTCTGGCAATGTACAACACGATGGAAGAAGCGCAGTATTTCATCAAGTCCCTGAATAGGGCAATTGATATGCTTTTGTAAGTATGGAAAGTTTATTAGAAGTTGAGAATCAGGTAGTGGACACATTTTCCATGTTCGATGAGTGGCTGGATAAATATGAATACCTGATTGATTTGGGAAAAAATCTGGATTCCTATCCAGAAGAAAAGAAGACGGAAGACCGTCTGATCAAAGGTTGCCAGTCCAGAGTGTGGCTGGATTATGAAGTGAAGGACGGTAAGATTTTCTTTACCGCCGACAGCGATGCCATCATCACCAAAGGCATCATTTCACTCCTGATCGGGGTGTATTCCGGCAGGACGGCAGAAGAAATCTCTTCTTCCGACTTTTCCTTTGTGGACAAGATCGGACTCAAGGAAAATCTTTCTCCGACCCGTGCCAATGGGCTTGTTTCCATGATCGCGAAGATCAAGGAAGTGGCTTTGTTGAATAAATAAGAAGAATATATGGATAAAAGAGAGGTACTTTCAGCAGAAGACGTGAAAGAGCTGGAGCCGTATTACAACGATGTGATCATGGCTCTCAAGCAGGTGTATGACCCTGAAATTCCTGTCAATGTATACGATCTCGGATTGATATATGAACTGTATATTGACAAGCAGAAGCATGTGGACATCAAGATGACATTCACAGCTCCCAACTGCCCGATGGCAGATCAGGTGCTGGGAGATGTGAAGGCGTCTGTGGAAGATGTGCCCGGTATCACGGGGTGTGATATCGAACTGGTCTTTGAACCGGTCTGGGACAAGAGCATGCTTTCAGAGGAAGCCCTGATTGAATTGGGAATGGATTATTAGTCTGAGTGGAAGATGGAGGGAGTCGATGTCTATTTTTCTTTGGGTTCCAACATGGGGGACCGGAGAGAGAATATCTTTGAAGCCGTCCGTCTGATGGAAAAGGCCTTTTCAGTCAGCGCTTCGGCGGTTTCGGAAATTCTGGAGACCGCACCTTGGGGATTTGTACCGGGCGAAGAGGCTGAAAACGAGGGACGATTCTACAATGCTGTCGTGAGGTTCCGTCTGCCTTCTGCCGGACAGGATGCCTACCTGCATGCCCATGCGGTGCTCGCCCTCTGCAAACAGGTGGAGAGGCGGATGGGCAGGGTGGAGAGACCTTTGTACGACCATCAGGGTAAAAGACAGTATTTCTCTCGTCCCATTGACATTGACATTCTGTTTTATGGAAGGGAGAAAATCGTCTCTAAACAGCTGATTGTCCCACATTTAGGCATTTCGGAACGGGATTTCGTCATGATTCCGCTCCGGCAGGTGGCAAAGAGCGATCTCATGCAGGCTTTTCCACTTATTTTCAATTAAATTTATTACTTTTGCAAGATATTTAGAAGTGGCAAGCAAGGTTCTATGTGGAACGTTGCCTCCGCTTCCCCAAAAAGAGTAGAATAATTATAGTATACAATCATGACACAAGAAGAACTCTTTAAAGTTTTGGTAGCGCATTGCAAGGAATATGGCTTCATATTTCCTTCCAGCGAGATTTATGATGGTCTGGCAGCCGTATATGACTATGGCCAGTTGGGTGTAGAATTGAAGAACAATATCAAGAGATATTGGTGGGAAGCGATGACCCGTCTCAATGAGAACGTGGTCGGTATTGATTCTTGCGTCTTCATGCATCCGAAAGTTTGGGTGGCTTCTGGTCACGTCGCTGCATTCAACGACCCTCTTATTGACAATAAAGACTCCAAGAAGCGTTACAGAGCTGACGTCCTGATTGAAGATTACCTTGCCAAGATCGAGGAGAAGATGAACAAGGAAGTTGCCAAGGGAAAGAAACGTTTCGGCGAAGCATTTGACGAAGCCCAGTTCCGTGCAACCAATCCGAATATCTTGAGAGAAAAGGCCAAATACGACGAGGTGCATTCCCGTTATGTAGCCGCAGAAGAGAGCAATGACTTGAAAGCTCTCAAACAGATTATTGAAGATTGTGAGATTGTATGTCCTATTTCCGGTACCAAGAACTGGACAGATGTACGTCAGTTCAACCTGATGTTCAGCACCGCAATCAGCAACACCGGTGAGTCTGACGACAAAATCTATCTTCGTCCAGAGACAGCTCAGGGTATTTTCGTAGATTATCTGAACGTCCAGAAAACCGGCCGTATGAAGATTCCTTTCGGTATTGCACAGATCGGTAAGGCTTTCAGAAATGAGATCGTAGCCCGTCAGTTCATCTTCCGTATGAGAGAGTTCGAGCAGATGGAGATGGAATTCTTCGTTCGTCCTGGAACCGAGATGGAATGGTTCAAGAAATGGAAGGAAACTCGTCTGAAATGGCATGTCAACCTGGGTATGGGTGCCGAGAACTATCGTTTCCACGATCATGAGAAACTGGCTCACTATGCCAATGCCGCAACCGACATCGAGTTCAACTTCCCATTCGGTTTCAAGGAACTGGAAGGAATTCACTCCAGAACTGACTTTGACTTGAGCAACCACGCCAAACTCTCTGGCAGAAAAATCCAGTACTTTGACAGTGAGACCGGCGAAAGCTATACTCCATACTGCGTAGAGACATCAATTGGTCTGGACCGTATGTTCCTGGCTGTCCTGTCTCATTCCTACAAGGTAGAGGAACTGGAAAATGGCGAGAGCCGTGTCGTATTGAGCATTCCTGCACCGCTCGCACCAATCAAGGTGGCTGTGCTCCCATTGCTCAAGAAGAACGGTCTTCCTGAACTTGCTCAGGAGGTAGTGAACGAACTCAAATACGATTTCGCTTACCAGTATGACGAGAAAGACAGTATCGGTAGAAGATACCGCCGTCAGGATGCCATCGGAACTCCATTCTGCGTGACTGTGGACATGGAATCACTGGAAGACCACTGCGTGACTGTCAGAGATCGTGACACCATGGAACAGGTTCGTGTACCAATCGCAGAACTTCACGCCATGATTGACAAGAAGGTGAACATGAGCAACCTGCTCAGAAATCTGTAATGAAAAGTAAACTGAACATATTTTTTTTAGGAATAGTGCTTTTGGTCTCCTCTTGCATGTCAAAGGAGGCCAAAAGTGTTTTGGACCACAACGAAGAGATGCAGGCCCTGTATGAGCAGGGGACTGTCCAATTCGAGGCGGGCCTTTACCATTCCGCTGTCCTATCCCTGACCCAAGCTGCTGAAATGGCAGAAAAGGAGGAAGACCAGAGCTACATAGGACGGATCAACAGAGAACTGGCCCGTTCATGCGAAGCCACCTCCAACTATCGGGATGCGCTCAACTACATGAAGAAGGCATTGAAGGCCTTTGAAGCGGCAGGAGAGGAGAAAGAGAAGAGCCAGGCCTTCCTGGAGACCGGAAAACTGTACTACCGGCTGGAAGACTACAATATGGCCAACCGTGTACTCAAATCTTCCCTGATTCTCGCCAAGAGCCAGAAAGATACGCTGCTGGAAGTGCAGGCGCTCGAGTCCTACTCTGAACTGGAACTGGCCAAGACGGAAAGAAATCCGGAACTGGTGCTGAAGATGCTGGGCAGGATTGAGGTTCTGGGACAGAAAATGAGCCCAGAGACGGAAGCGATGATGGCTTATGCCCTCTCGCTCGGCAAAGACTATAAAAATGCCTGTAAGTGGCTGAAAAAGGCACAGGAGGATGTCGTAGGTCTGAATGGAGCCGATGCAGAAGAGGCCATGATGGACATCAAGTTCCGGGAGTATCAGGTATATTCCCGGATGGGGGACGACAGAAAGGCATTGTCGGCCTTGGAATACTATACCGCTTCCAGCCGCAAAGCGCAAAAAGAAGCTCTGTCACAGTCTGTGGCCGCTTCCCAGCGCACCTTCTTCCAGCAACAGTCCGAAAAGGCACAGGACCAGCTGGACAATCTCAAATTGAAGGTGATTGTCGGTTTGTTGCTGATCAACCTCATCGTCGTCTTCGTCTATGTGTTCAGCCGGAACAAGAGAATGGCCATAGACAACAGGCTGGCCGAGGAAAAAGCCGAAAATGAAAGACTGATTGGCATCGCGGAAGAATTGCAGTCCAAGATCCAGACCATCAGCCAGAAGAACAGCGGCCGCAAGATCCAGTCCGTCAAGATGGATGTGCTGGAACGTCTCTGCGAACAGTATTACATCTACGAGGGAACTGAAAATCTCCAGCCCAAGATCCTCAAGGAAGTGAAGTCGGTTGTGGATGGCTTCAGAAAAGATCCGAAGAGTGTGGAGGACATGCTGGATGCAAATTACGACGGTCTGGTTGCCGATCTCAGACAGGAAATCCCTTCCCTGAAAGAAGAAGATATTCGTCTGTTCTGTTTTGTGGCGGCTGGATTTTCCAGTACGACCGTCTCCACATTGATTGAAAAGGAAAAATCCGTAGTTTATAATCGAATTTCAAGATTGAAGAACAAGATTTCCTCTTCGGATGCGCAGAATAAGGATCGTTTCCTTAAAATGTTCGAGAAATGATTTTGGGCGGAAAACGATAAAAAGAGGAGCAATGTCTCCTCTTTTTATCTTAAAGTTCTTCCTCTTCGCGCCATCCTTGGGAACGCAGGGGCAGTTCCACTCCTTCTGGAGTTACCAATACAGCTCCGACATCTGTCTGTGCCAGATGTCCGATGATTTCAAAAGTCTGGAAATCTCTTCTGAATTTTTCCAGTTCCAAAATCGGGATGACAAAGAGAAGTTTATAGTCTTCGCCACCATTCATTGCTGCAGAAATCGGGTCAATGTCCAGTTCTTTTCCTAAAGTGAAAGAATTTCCCTCAAAAGGAATCTTGTCCGTATATATTTTGGCTCCCAGACCGCTGTCTCGGCTCAGTCTCTTGACGGCATCTGCCAAACCTCTGGTCACGAGATAGCCATAGGAAGGGATGATGTTGTCTTTTTCAAGATTGGAAACAATATTCGGATTCAGTTCTGGCATCAAGTAGGAACCGACCATCATCTTGTGTTTTTCCAGGATTTTGGAACTTTCGTCTACACCATTTTTCTCGAAATTTTTCTTTTCTTTTTCCAACAGTTGCAGACCGAAGAAAGCACCACCGACATTGCCGGAGAGGCAGATCAGGTCCTTGCTTTTGGCCATAGATCTTCTGGATGCTGTCAATTTGGATTTTTCACCGTTGGCGGCAACTTGGATGCAGAGACCGTTCTTGGAAGGGATCAGGTCCAGTGCCACTTTTTCATAACCGTATTCCTGGGCTGCCGTGACGATGCCATGCCAGAGTTCCTGAATATGCTCGAAATCCAGTTTGGCAGAAATGCCTAGATTTACACTTAGCGTTTTGGGATGGGACATCTGTGCGTGCAATTCTCCAGTGACAGCTGTCACGCTCTTGTGTCCCAGATGTTTGAGCGGGAAATAGGTAAGGTCAAAATCAATACCTTCCAGCAATGTTTTGGTGCAGTTATAGACATAGGCCTTTCCTTCACCTTCAAACCAGGCAGGTTCGAAAGGTTTGTAAGGGGTTCCTTCATAAAGGCGGGCTATCGCTTCGACTCTGCCCAAATCTGAAAAGTTTTTTGCTGTTGACATAAATTCGATGATTATCTTACAAAAATAAGAATAGTTTGGTTAAATTTGAAGTAGAACATATAAAACTATATCATGTCGAAAGGCTTCGTCCGAAAAATATGGCTGTTCTATGTGGATGGTTTCAGGAGTATGACTTGGGGAAGGGAACTTTGGCTTCTTATCTTGCTGAAGGTTTTCATCTTGTTCGCCATCTTGAGACTTTTCTTTTTTCGTCCGGCTATGGCAGGGCAGACGAAAGAGGAGAAAAGTGCGACGGTGGGCAATGTGCTGACAGGTAAGATACCGGCCAATGAAGTTCGGAAGGTCGAATAATGATATGGAATGACAATGACCTAAATAGCAGTTACACATTATGGAAGAAGCATTGATTGACTGGTCTCGGATCCAGTTTGCCGTGACAGCCGCTTATCATTGGCTGTTCGTTCCGCTCACATTGGGCTTAGCCATGGTCATGGCCATCATGGAAACAATGTACGTGGTGAAGAAAGATGAATTTTGGAAGAAAACTGCAAAATTCTGGATGAAACTCTTTGCCATCAATTTTGCCGTAGGTATTGCGACTGGTCTGATTCTCGAATTTGAATTCGGAACGAATTGGAGCAATTATTCCTGGATAGTAGGGGATATCTTCGGCGCTCCTCTTGCCATTGAAGGCATTTTTGCCTTCTTCATGGAAGCCACTTTCTTTGCCGTCATGTTTTTCGGATGGGACAAGGTTGGCAAGAAATTCCATCTTGCCTCTACCTGGCTTACAGGAATCGGTGCGACAGTTTCCGCCTATTGGATATTGGTAGCGAATGGGTGGATGCAGCATCCTGTCGGCACTGCCTTCAATCCTGATATGGTCCGCAACGAAATGATCTCATTTTGGGAGGTTGTTTCCAATCCGGTTGCCGTCACCAAGTTCTTTCACTCCATTTTCAGTGGCTGGATGACAGGGGGGGTCTTTGTTGTTGGAGTGAGCTGTTGGTATCTGCTTAAGAAAAGGGAGACTAGGTTCGCCCTTTCCAGCATCGCCGTAGCTTGTCTGGTCGGTCTGGTTGGTGGCGTAGCGACCATCCTTACTGGCGATTCTTCAGGAGTGCATGTTGCAAAATATCAGCCGATGAAATTGGCTGCCGCAGAAGGTCTGGAAGATGGTGGACGGAAAGCCGCATTCTCGATTGTCCCTGGCATTGAAATGCCGGGCATCCTTTCTTTCCTGGCAACCCATGACTTCAATGGTTTCGTTCCAGGAGTGAACGACATTCTGCTGGGGTATACCAGCAATGATGGAGAAAGAGTCCCATCTGTAGAGGAAAAGATGTATCGTGGAAAATATGCAGTTGCTGCTTTGGAGAAATACAGGGAATACAAGGATACGGACTCTGAAAAGGCCAGCCATATGCTGGATGCTTTCAAGAAAAATGAAGAATTCCTGGGATATGGCTACATAGAGAAGGCGGAAGATGTGATTCCGGACATTCCGGTCATTTTCTGGTCCTTCCGTCTGATGGTCGGATTCGGTACTTTGATTCTGCTGATTCTGGTGCTGGTCCAGTTCTTTCATTGTCGTCAGAAGCTGCAAAATATGAAATGGCTCCAGATTTTGGCGCTCTCTGCTATCCCGATGGTCTACATTTGCGGCCAGACGGGCTGGGTCGTGGCTGAAGTGGGTCGTCAGCCATGGACGATCCAGGATATGCTTCCAGTCAATATGGCTCTTTCCAGTTTGAGTGTCGGTGCGGTGAAGGCCACGTTCTTCATTTTCCTTGCTGTATTTGCACTGTTTCTGGTCATCGAATTGAGAATTATGTTGAAAGCCATCGTTTTGGGGCCGGTCATTGAAGAAAATTCAGGTAATAAAGTAGAATCTGGCAATGGAGAGGAGAGATGAATATGAAGACATTGATGACATATGCTTTCTTGCAGAATTACTGGTGGGTGCTCATTTCCCTTCTGGGGGCACTTCTGGTATTCCTGATGTTTGTACAAGGTGCCAATGCCCTGATTTTCATCGTAGGCAAGAATTCGGAGCAGAGAAGGATGATGATCAATTCCACCGGCAGGAAATGGGAATTGGCGTTCACGACCTTGGTTACCTTCGGAGGAGCTTTCTTCGCTTCCTTCCCATTGTTCTACAGCACCAGTTTCAGCGGTGCCTATTGGGTGTGGATTCTGCTGCTGGTCACTTTCGTATTCCAGGCGGTCTCCTATGAATTCCAGAACAAGAATGGAAATGTACTGGGCTCAAAGGTTTTCCAGATTTTCCTCATGATCAACGGTCTGCTTGCTCCGCTGATTGTCGGTGCGCTGGTCGGCACTTTTTTCACCGGCTCTGATTTCACGGTCCGCAAGGAAGTGATGTTGCAGGCCGGCGGTGGCGCCATCAGCACTTGGGGTTCTTGCTGGCATGGTCTGGAGACACTGTTGCAGCCTCTTTGTCTCGCCGTGGGAGGAACCGTCCTGCTCGCAGACCTTATTCTGGGATGCCTTTATCTGCTGAACAACATAGAAGACAGGGAATTGGAAAACAATATCCGGAAATGTCTGAAGTCGCTCTGGAAGATTTTTGTGGTCTTCCTTGTTCTTGCATTGGCATTTCTTTTTACGAGAGAGGGCTATGCTGTGGATCGTGACGGGACGGTCAGCATGGAGAATATGAAGTATCTCCATAATCTCCTGCAGCAGCCTTGGCTTCTGGTCCTGTTCCTGGTGGGATCGGTCCTGTTTGTGGTCGGTATGGTCATGGGCACTTTCAGAAAGTCCAGGAAGGGCATATGGCCGGCCGGTTTCGGAATCGTGATGGTGGTGATGAGCCTCTTTTTCCTGGCCGGTTTCAATGGCACGCCGTATTATCCATCCTATGCGGATCTGCAGAGCTCCCTGACGATTCAGAACAGCTCTTCCAGCAAGATGACTCTGGAGGTGATGTCCTACATCTCTTTGGCCATTCCTTTTGTACTGGCCTATATCTACTATGCTTGGAGACAGATGGACAAGAAGCGTCTGACTCGGGAGGAGATGGTGAAGGTGGAAGAAAAATATTGAGAAGAATTAAAAGAATAAAATATGAGAAGAAAATTGATTTTGTTTAGTCTGATGGGCTTGGCTTTGCTCTCCGGAGTATCGGCAGAGGCAAGGGACGACAACAAACCCGTAGAATTGAAGGTGATGTCTTACAATATCCGGAATGGAGAAGCTAATGACGGTACAAACTCATGGCAATACAGAGCAGTTGCGACCATGATGATGCTGGAGGACCAGATTCCCGACATTTTCGGTGTCCAGGAGGCCTATTGCTACCAGGTGGAAGCAATCAAGACTTTTACGGACTATAAGGCTGTCGGTGTTGGCAGGGAAGACGGAAAGCGTAAAGGGGAGTGTATGTCCATCTTTTACAACAAGAAAAAATTGAAAATGATCAAATGGGGGACATTCTGGTTGTCTGAAACTCCCAAAAAGCCTTCTTTGGGTTGGGATGCCGCTTGCAAACGTACGGCTACCTGGGCTTTGATGAAAGACAAGAAAAGTGGCAAGAAGTTCTTTTTTGTCAATACGCATCTGGACCATGTCGGCAAGGAAGCCCGCAAGAATGGTCTGGCTCTGGTCAGCCAGAAGATTTCTGAAATCAACAAGAAGAATTTTCCGGTTGTGCTGACAGGTGACTTCAATGTCACTTTGGAGGATCCTTGTCTGGAAGTCATGGATTCTTGGATGAAGAGTGCGAGAGAAACTGCTGTAAAATCTGATATGTCTGGTAGTTTCAATAATTGGGGAAAGCAGAATCCTGAAACTCCGATAGACTATATCTATTACAAGGGATTTTCTTCCTGTCTCGTCTTTGAGGTGGTCAAGAAATCGTACGATGGACGTAAATTCGTTTCTGATCATTTCCCTGTTTCCGCTTTGTTGGTATTTTGATAAACAAGAAGATAGAAAGATGAGAAAAATTTTGTTTGCTATTGCGGTCTTGATCCTTTCATTGGACATGAGCGCTCAGAAAATCAACAAGTCAAAGCCAGAATCCTGTGGCATGTCCTCAAAAAAACTGGAACTGATAGATAGCCTAGTTAATAAGGCTGTTGCAGATAAGGAAATTCCAGGTGCAGTTGTGTCTGTTCAGAGAGGAGACAAGATCGTTTATTTGAAAGCTTTCGGCAATAAACAGATAGTGCCAGATATTGTTCCCATGACCACTGACGTCATATTTGATCTGGCTTCTCTAAGCAAATGTGTCGGAACGACCATGAGTTTCATGCAACTTGTAGAGCAGGGGAAAGTGAGAATTTCAGATAATGTGAAGCGTTATTTCCCTGATTTCAAGCCATGGACAGATCCGAAGACAGGCGAGAGTGTAGATATTACCATTCAGGATCTTTTGACGCACAGTTCTGGTTTGGATTCCTACATTTCCGTTGGTCCTTACATTAAGAAATATGGAGAGAATACACCCGATCAACTGATGAAATGTATTTCTACGGAAGTTGGACGTGGTTTCCGTCCTGGGACTGATTTTCGTTATAGTTGTCTGAATTTCATCGTTTTGCAGAATATCCTGGAGAAAGTGACAGGGCAGAAACTTTGTGATTATGCCAAAGTTCATGTATTCGAACCATTGCACATGAATCATACCAGCTATTTTCCTTTGGACAGGGAAGTACCTGAAGATTTAGTTGATTTGTGTGCTCCTACAGAGGTGCAGGCAGATGGCCTTCCTTTGACAGCTAAGGTACATGATCCTCTCGCAAGGCTTGTCAATTGGGGAAATTCCGGTAATGCTGGAGTTTTTTCAACAGCAGAAGACCTTGCCATCCTGGCTTCAGTCATCATGAACGAGGGCAGATATGGTAAAGATGAAAGTTTGTTGGGAAAACGAACAATTGAAGCGATGTGCCGTATTCCTTCTACCAATAAATACAAGATCGGGCGTTGTCTTGGTTGGGATAAGCATAGTAGCCATACTGGTTTCTATGGCGATATTTTTGATAAGGCTTATACTATTGGTCATACGGGATATACTGGAACCTCCATGTTGATAGATATGAAGTCTAAAGTGGCTGTCATTGTTCTGACTAACCGGGTTCATCCAGAAGACAAGGGGGCAGTAGGACGTCTGAGAGGAATGATTTCCAATGTTGTGGCCGGTGCCGTTGTTCGATAGATAGGGAATCTCGGATTGTCGTATAATCTGCCTGTGGAAAAAACATTTGTTCTACAGGCAGATATTTTTGTGCCGATTGTCATTATTGAGTAAATTTGCCAATTATTTCAATCTCATAAAAAGAAAAAATCACTATGTCATTTGTTCATCTTCATGTCCATAGCCAGTATTCCATCTTGGATGGTCTATCTTCTATCAAGGGCCTGTTTGAGCGTGCCCATGAACTGGGAATGCCCGGCATTGCATTGACTGACCATGGCAACATGTATGGTATCAAGGAATTTTGCAATGTATCTAAGAAATTTCCTGATGTCAAGCCAATTTTGGGATGTGAAGTGTATGTGACTAGACATTATGACCACAAATTGCAGGATAGTGCACATAGAGCCTACTATCATTTGATTCTGTTGGCCAAGAATTACAATGGTTACAAGAACTTGATGAAAATTGTCTCTACAGGACATTTGGAAGGCTTTTACTATAAACCGAGAGTTTCTCATGAGATACTAGAGAAATATCATGAAGATTTAATTTGCTCTTCTGCCTGTATTGCCGGTGAAGTGCCGCAACATATAATGTCAGGAGACATTGCTGGGGCGGAAGAGTCTATAAAGTGGTTCAAACGCGTATTCGGAGACGATTACTATCTGGAAGTGATGGCTCATGAGACCGAGGTCCCAGGGCTTTCCAAGGAAATTTACTATAAGGAGAGGGAATACGGCAAAGTCATCTTTGAATTGGGCAAGAAGCTCGGCGTGAAGGTCATCGCCACCAATGATGCCCACTTCCTCCGCAAAGAGGACGGCCCGGCGCATGACCGTCTCATCTGTCTGACGACAAATGCTTTTGTCGATGACGAGAAGAGGCTCAGATATACCCAGCAGGAATATGTCAAGAGTGAAGAGGAGATGAGAGCTCTTTTCCCGGATCATCCGGAAGCCATCGACAATACGATGGAAGTGTTTGACAAGATTGAACGTTACGAGATTGACCGTGGCCACGTGCTGCCCAAATTCGTGATTGATCCGGAATTTATGAAGGATATTGACCGCCACTGTGAGGAGTATAAAGATATTATTGATGTAGGGCGCAATGATGAGAAAGGAAATTACCGTGGAGATGAATTCTGTCATTCTGTCGCATTTTTGTGTCATTTGACTTATCAAGGAGCCCATGTCCGTTATGGAGAAGTGCTGGACGATGAGCAGAAGGAAAGGATCGAGTTCGAGTTGAAGACTATTTCCAGAATGGGTTTTCCGGACTATTTCCTGATTGTGCAGGACTTCATCGTCCATGCCCGCAGTGTCGGCACATCGGTTGGACCGGGCCGTGGTTCGGCTGCGGGCTCCGTAGTGGCCTATTGTCTTACTATCACGAACTTGGATCCGATCAAGTACGATCTCCTGTTTGAGCGTTTCCTTAATCCGGAACGTATTTCCATGCCGGATATCGATGTGGATTTTGATGACGAAGGACGTTATGAGGTCATCAAGTATGTCCAGGAACATTATGGTGTGGACCATGTGTCCCATGTGATTACGTTCGGTACCATGGCAGCCAAGAGTGCTATCAAGGATGTGGCTCGAATCAGCCATCTCTCCATAGATGAATCCAATCGTCTGACCAAGATGATACCAGAGGCCAACAACCCGTTCATCACCATTGAGGAAAAAGAAGTTCCTTACAATGATGGGGATCTGCTGGAAGACGGGGAGAAGGTCATCGAGAAGGAAGGGAAAAAGTTCAAGATGGTCAAGACGGAAAAGAAGAACAAGGTGACCATCAGGAACTGTCTTAAATTTGTTCCTGAATTCAAGGAAGCCTATGATACCGGGTCCGACCTGTTGCGGGAAGTCATCGACTATGCCCAGCAGCTGGAAGGCTGTATCCGCCAGACGGGTATCCATGCCTGTGCCATGATTATCGGTAGGGGAGACCTGACAGATTATATTCCAATCACTTTGGGAGTGGACAAGGCGACAGGCCAGAAGGTGTGGGTGTCCCAATATGAGGGCTCCTACATTGAGGAAGTGGGTATGTTGAAGATGGACTTTCTGGGGTTGAGAACCCTTTCCATCATCAAGGAATGCGTTTCTCTTGTGAAGGAGAGCGAGGGAGTGGACATTGATATAGAGAAGATTCCGATTGATGATCCTGAGACCTACGAACTGTTCAGTCGCGGAGATACCAAGAGTGTGTTCCAATTTGAGTCGGACGGCATGAAGGAATGGCTTCAGAAGCTGAAGCCGAAGCGTATTTTGGATTTGATAGCCATGAATGCCCTCTATCGTCCGGGGCCAATGCAGTACATCCCTTCTTTTGTGGCCAGAAAGCAGGGCTTGGAGGAAATTACCTATGATTTGGATGACATGGAAGAGTTCCTGACGGAAACATACGGAATTACGGTCTATCAGGAGCAGGTGATGAGGATTTCCCAGAAGGTGGCCGGCTTCTCGAAGGGAAAGGCGGACAAGTTGCGTAAGGCGATGGGAAAGAAGAAGATTGACATTCTTCAATCTCTCTACGATGAATTCATCCAAGGCGGTATAGAACGCCATCATCCTCGTGAAATTCTGGACAAAATCTGGAAGGACTGGATCAGTTTCGCTTCCTATGCGTTCAACAAGTCCCATGCAACCTGCTATGCCTGGGTAGCCTATCAGACTGGATGGCTGAAAGCGCATTTTCCTGCTGAGTTTCAGGCGGCCAATCTGAGTCAGAACCTGAACAAGATGGATGAGATCAAGGCCATCATGGACGACTGCAAGAAGAACAAGATCAAGGTGCTCAATCCGGATGTGAATGAGAGTATAGCTCATTTCTCCGTCAACAAGAACAAGGACATCCGTTTCGGCCTGGGTGGAATCAAGGGATTCGGAGGTAATGTCGTGGATGGTATCGTAGGGGAAAGAAAGGCGCATGGACCTTTCACGGACATGTACAATTTCATGGAACGAATGTCGGGGACAGTCAACAGGAAATCGTTGGAGATTCTGGTGGACTGCGGTGCGCTGGACTCTTTCGGCTATCCGAGAAGCATGTACTGGAGCCTGTGCAACAGCGGACTTACTTTCATGGAGGAACTGCTCATTTATGGAGATCGTTTCAAGGCTTGTGAGGAGTCCAATTCCATGTCTCTTTTCGGGGATGTGGAAGAGTTGAAGCCAGTTCGCCCTGAAATTCCGAGCACGATTCTGGAGTCGGACCAGATCAAGGAACTGCAGCGTGAGAAGGAACTGGTTGGCATGTATCTTTCTTCCCATCCTCTGGACAGCTACCAGTTTGAACTTAATTCCTTTCTTAACTGCAAAATAGGCCTTCTGAAGGACTTTATCTCTGAATGTGATGCCAAGTCTGCCCAGATGAAGATAAAGACCGCAGGATACATCATTTCAACGGAGATGAGGACTACCCAGTCCGGTGCTCCTTGGTCCATTACCCAGATAGAGGATTATGACGGAATCTATGAATTGCGTCTTTTCGGAAAGAAGCATGAACAGTTCATGCCGTATATGGTGGCGCATACTGCCGTTTATCTGGAGGGTGAAATCGGTCCGAAATATTGGGTCAAGCCGGAAGAGGCCAAGCAGGGGAAACGGGCCCCTTATACTTTCAATCTTCAACGTGTTTCTTTGCTGGGAAATATTGCAGATGAACAGATGACGGGTTTTGCCATTACTGTAACGACTCCAATGCTGAATCAGGAATTCCGCAAGCAACTGGTTTCTTTGGTCCGTCATCATAAGGGCAGTACTCCACTCAAATTCTTCCTCTATGATCCGGAGACCCGATATAGGATTGAGTTCTCTTCCAAGAAATACTTTGTCCATGTGACAAGTGATTTTATCGAGGATCTTGCGAGAATCGGGGTTCATTCCCAGCCTTTGCTCAAATAGGATAGAAATATGAAGGGGCGGGTAGGTGTCCTGTCTCCTATAAAGCAAAAAAAGACTGGATCACATGATCCAGTCTTTCTCATTTATGTGGAAACTGTTATTTGGCAGCTTTCTCTGCTTTTCTCTTTTCATCGTACTCGTTGGCGTCGTACATGACTGGAGTACCGATCATGATGGATGCGTAAGTACCGATGACGATACCGAGGATAAGAGCGACAGCAAGACCTCTGATGGACTCACCACCGAAGATTGCAATTGCAAGCATGGTTACGAGAGTAGAAACGGAAGTGTTGACTGTACGGGTCAAAGTTGCGTTCAATGCGCTGTTTACTGTTGACTTGAAGTTATCCTTAGGGTGAAGGAGCTTGTGCTCACGGATACGGTCGAAGATCACCACGTTATCGTTGATAGCGTAACCGATGATGGTCAGGATAGCCGCAATGAAGGTCTGGTCAACGTCCAAGTTGAATGGAAGGATTCCAGAGAACAAGGAGAAGAAACCGATTACGATGATTGCTGTATGTGCAAGAGAGACAACACCACCGAGACCCCACGTCCAGCCTTTGAATCGCATAGCGATGTAGGCGAAAATTACGAGCAAAGCAAGGAGAACGGAAATGATGGCGCCTCTCTTGATGTCGTTGGCAATGGAAGGTCCAACTTTGTCAGAGCTGATGATACCATTAGGGTTGGTCTGAGTAGATTTGAACTCTTCAAATGTGAGATTTTCGTTGGAGTAGAACGGCTTCACTGCGGTGAAGAGTTTCTGCTCAACTTCATTGTCCGCCTCTGTTGATTCATTTTCAACGAGATACTGGGTAGTGATCTTCATTTGGCTTTCGCCACCGAATTGTTTTACTTCTACTGCACCGTCAAATTCCTTCACTGCCGCTTTACGTACTTCTTCAGCGGTTACGTTCTTGTCAAATCTGACGACATAGGTACGTCCGCCAGTGAAATCAACACCATAGGTGAAGCCTTTGAAGCAGATTGAAAGGATGGAGACAAGGATCAGGACACCTGAGATTGTATAAGTGATCTTACGTTTTCCGATGAAGTCCACGTGAGTGTTCTTGAGGAAATTCTTGGTAAGATTGTTTTCGAATTTGATGTCTTTGCCCTTCTTTACTCTGTCATCAAAGATGATGCGGGTGATGAAGATAGAAGTGAGTACGGATGTGATGATACCGATGATCAAGGTAGTGGCGAAGCCCTGTACTGGACCTGAACCGAAGAAGTAGAGTACGATACCTGTCAGCATGGTAGTCACCTGACCGTCAATGATGGCGGAATAGGCGTTGGAATAACCATCCTGAATCGCTTTGCCCAAACCTTTGCCGGCAGCAAGTTCCTCTTTGATTCGTTCGTATATGATCACGTTCGCATCGACGGCCATACCCATGGTAAGGACGAGACCGGCAATACCAGGCAAGGTCAGTACAGCTCCGAAAGAGACTAATACGCCAAACAGGAAGAGGACGTTGCAAAGTAATGCTATGTCAGCGACGAAACCTGCACCTTGGTAGAAGAAAATCATGTAGATGAGGACAAGGATGAAGGCGATGACGAATGAAATCATACCTGCCTTGATTGAACGTGAACCGAGTGAAGGGCCGACCACCTGTTCCTGAATGATTTTTGCTGGAGCAGGAAGTTTACCAGACTTCAGCACGTTGGTAAGGTCAGTAGCCTCTTCAACAGTGAAGTTGCCGGAGATTTCAGACATGCCGCCAGTGATCTCTGTATTGACTACTGGGTATGAATAGACAAGGCCGTCCAGTACGATGGCGATCTGTTTGCCGATATTTTCTTTGGTGAGGCGTGCCCATACGTTGGCTCCTTCTGCGTTCATGGTCATGGATACAGTTGGCTGACCCTGGTTCATGCCTTGTCCGTTGTAAGATACACGTGCATCGTCAACGGCATCACCATCAAGCGGTGCTTTGCCGTCTCTGGTGGCTGCTTTGATGGCAACGAGCTCAAAATAGTTGCCACCTGCAATATAGGAGGACGGATGAACGCTCCACATTGGTTTTAGTTCAGAAGGGAACAATTCTTTCACCTGCTCGTTGTTGAGCATTCTGTTTACAATAGCGGTATCTCCGCCTTGGGCATAACCAAGACAAGCACCTCTGCTCTGGCTTGGCTGGAGAACTGCAAAGAGTGGATTGGCCTTTTTCCAAGCGGTTTCCATCTCTGCGTTTTTGTTGTCTTTTATTTCTTGACTGAGCAGAGAACTGTCAGCAGATTCTTTTGCTGTTTTGTCTTCAGCGTTGTCGGAACTTGCATAAAGCTTTGCAAGTAGGGTGTTCGCCTGTTGCAAATAAGGGAAGATCTCCTGATAGTCATAGGTTGTCCAAAACTCAAGAGACGCTGTACCTTGGAGGAGTTTTCTTACACGCTCTGGGTCTTTCACTCCTGGAAGTTCTACAAGGATACGGCCAGAATTGCCGATTTCCTGAATAGATGGCTGGGTGACGCCGAAACGGTCAATACGGGTTCTGAGAACGTTCAAAGAGTTGCCCAAAGCGGCTTGTGCATCGGTACGGATAATAGAGATAACCTCTTCATCGGTAGTTTTTGCGTTGATACGATCTCTCATTTCATAAGTGCCGAATATCTGAGCAAGGCTTTTGCCGTTGTTCACCTCTTTCCATGCTTCGGCGAAGAGGCTGATGAAGTCAGTTCTTGCATTGGTACTGCGCTCTTGTGCGAGTGCCAGTGCTTTCTGAAACTCAGGGCTCTGGTTGTTGCCTGAAAGTGCATTTACCAGGTCTTTCAACTGAACCTGGAGCATGACGTTCATACCGCCCTTCAAGTCAAGACCGAGGTTGATTTCCTTGGATTTTACGTCTTTGTAAGTGTAGCCGAAGTAAATCTTCTGGTTTGAAATGGAATCAATGTACCATCTTTCCTTTGCTTTGGCTACGGAATCAAGCACAAATGCCTGATCTCTTTCAGCGATTTTGCTGAATTCCTGGCTCTCACGATAGGCTGCAACTGCCTGGTCTGCAAATTTGCCGGCCTTGTTCTCCTGAATGCTAGTTACAGCAGTGAAGGCTAGCTGCCAGATACAGGCAATGGCTACTAGGATTGAAATAACCCTTATTACACCTTTACTTTGCATTTTAAGTTTATTTTTAGAATTAATTAATTCGTAATAATTATTAAAAGTCAAAATTTAACACCATATTCGTGGTGTACTTGGTCTATCGCTTGTCGGATACTTTCAATCAAGGTATTAAATCCTATCAATAAATAATATACGACATGGCAATAGAGTGCAAATTTACTATTTTTTTCGAACAATGAAACTATCTGCGACTTATTTCTTAAATTTGCATAGTGAAATGAAGATGGTTTTGAAATATTTGTTTTTATCAGTCGCATTTTTCTGCACTGGATTTCTCTGTTCCGGACATGGAGCGGAGAAAGAGGCTGCCGTCATCCCCTCTGGAGAGCCTGCACTCAGGTCTGTTTCCGTGGCGGATACCCTGGCGGGTCCTATACCTGGACTGCAGGATTCTTTGCAGAGGGCAGCCAAGCTGCATGGCAACTATCAGTTCGCGGAGGCGTTGCAGATCTATAGCCGTCTGGTAGAAGAGGTATCTGACAGTCTGCAGCTTCTCGAAGTGGAGGATGCCGCCATTCTGACGCAAAATTCCATCAATATGATGGATTTCTGTTCTTCTCCGGTCGTTGTGGCCAAACAGAAATTCCCGGTTCGTGACTTTTTCCTGTTCTATCCTCTTCCGGACGCTTCCTGGAGACCGGTTCCCAATCAGTTGGATACCGCCGGAAACGGTTCCATCGTCAAGGCCATGTATGTGCCGGAGGACAGCGAGACCATCTACTATTCTGTCCAGGATGAGAATGGAATCCGCAATATCTGCAAGACAGAGAAGCTGGATTCTGTATGGAGTGTGCCGGAACTTCTCGGAGAAAATATGACTACTTCTTCCGACGAGGTGTTCCCGATGCTCTCTTCTGATGGAAAAGCGCTGTATTTTTCTTCCAAGGGACTTTATGGAATCGGCGGATACGATTTGTATGTCTCCTATTGGGATGAAGACCAGAATGAATGGGGCCTGCCTGTCAATATGGGTTTCCCTTATTCTTCTCCATACGATGATTTCCTGTACATCGACAGCCCGGATGGAAAATATTCAATGTTCGCTTCCAATAGGGAGTGCACGGCTGACAGTGTCTATATCTATGTGCTGGAATACGACAGCACACCGGTGCGCAAGGCCGTGGAGAATCCGGAAGAGCTGAAGAATCTGTCTCTGCTCAATCCGATTGAAGACATTTCCCGTCTGGATAATGGTTCCATCGTGGACCAGAACCGGAATGAACAGGACGGTATGGATGACTATGCCGTCAAATTGAATGTTGTCCGTGCCATCACGGACACGCTGAACGCCTGTGCAATTCAGATTGATGAGGCGAGAGCCCAGCTTCAGACGGAGTCGGAAGAAGCGGAGAAGAGCAAGTGGGTGACGTTCATTTCTGAGAAGGAGGAGCTGCTTCCTGTGCTGCAGGATTCCCTGAACAAAGTCAGGTTGCAGGTGCAGGACCTTGAGATGAAGTTTCTGATGGAAGGGTTCTCATTTGATCCGGAAAGCATCCAGAGAGATGCCGAGAAGGAGATTGTGGGCGCTTCTTCTTCCTATACCTTCACCAAGAACAACATGGGGGATACCCTCGTGATGACGGTGCTGCAGCCGGAACCGAAGTTTGACTATTCCTTCAAGATTCTTCCTGAAGGCTGCTTTGCAGAAGACAACCAGCTGCCGGAAGGACTGGTGTACCAGATCCAGATGTTTGCCAGCAGCCGTAAGGCGACGGTCAAGAACTTGAAAGGCCTCAGCCCTGTATTTGAAAGGAAGAAGAACAATTCCACCTATATCTACAGTGTCGGAGTCTTCCGTTCCTACAAGGATGTGCTGGAGAAGCTCAACAAGGTCAAGAGATGTGGTTTCCGTTCCGCTTTCATCACCGCTTTCATGGATGGAAAGCCTATTTCTGTCAAGGCGGCCCGGACGGCTGAAAAGAATGTGCGCCATCTCTATACGATCCGGATTTTCCCGACAGACGGTCAGTCGCTTTCTGACAGTGAACTGGCTCTGGTGAAGACGCTTTCTTCTTCCGATCTGGTCAAATCGACTTCCGGAGGGGCAATCTCCTATCTGCTGGGACCGTTCGACAACAAGAAGGAGGCAGATAAGATCCTGTCCATGATGAAGACAGGAGGGCTTTCTAATGTGACGATGGAGTCCAGCGTCCAGAAATAAAGATAGGCTTGATGAAAAAAAA
>RCNI01000201.1_pt1 | contig 76014 bp, 81 predicted proteins | sample 2041151 | NCBI WGS metagenome assembly RCNI01 (sample SAMN09708214, study PRJNA481090) | feces metagenome | isolation source: feces | place: Antarctica: Albino Rookery
TTATTTTTATAATAAAACAACATAAATCTATTTAAGGAGGAAAAAATCATGAAATACAATACAACAGATATAGAGAGAATTAAAGAGGTAGTTAGAAGATACTACGCTTCAGAGGAATATAATGATACTTACGAAAGAGGAGGAGTTGAATATTATCCATGCCTAAGATTCATGATGGATAAAGCTCCAGATCTAGCAGAATCGCTATATGAATTATTTAATGGATGTGATTACGATACTCTTAGAGTCCATGTGGTAATGGATAACTATGGACTAGAGTTTACAAGAGAGTATAATTTGGATGAATTTCCAAATATGTATGAAGCCATAAGTGCAATACTAGAGAAATGGAAAAATGAGGATACATATTTCTCTGAACATGATACTATGGAGGAATTCGAGTTTATGAGTAAGAATTTTCTGAGTGAGCAGGAAGTTCAGGCAAAATTAGAAGCACTAGGTGCTCCTAAAGGCTTTGAGTGGCCAAGAGATGGTAAGAACATCGTTTTAATTGAAGATAATGATGCTAATTACTATGAGGATGGTATTTTATCTAAGGAGGACTTGGAGTATCTTGACTATAACACGATGGTTACTATTCAAAAGATAGATGAGGACTCATACAAATTGGTGATAGATTAAGGAGGAGATAATATGGCTGATAAGATAATAAAAGGATATGTGGGTAACGAATATTTAGATAAAATAATAAATGAAGGAGGACATGAGGTTAATCTTGGACTATCAATTTATGATGATGGTGAATTAAGATTCATGCATGTACAACTAGATGATGTTATGAAATGTGCTACGTTTATGGGGTTTGATGTTCAACCAAGTGAGAATTTAGTTACAGTTACTCCAAGATTTGACGACATGGTGTCGTCGTTTATTATGAAACAAATATGGAAGTTGGTGAAACCAAACATAATTGAACTGATTAAGGAAAAATATGGAGATAAGACAGACGTGGTATTTGGTGGTGGAGATTATAAATTCATGAATTTTATGTTAAACTATATTGACGGTAACACAATACCAGACTTATCTGGAGTTGATCTACTTCCAGGATACGCAGATGAGAAAGATTGTGTTGAGTTAATACAGTTTGTTAAGTTAGCTGGGTTAGAGACAGAATTAGATACTTATCTATGTCATTTAAATAAGTTATTGCAATTAACTACACTAAATTCAGATAATGTTTGTTTGTATACATGTATATTGATGAATCTGTCGTATATGGTTAAATCAAAGTATAGAAATGGCTTGGAAGATACAGTAACAAAATTAATAAACTATCTATCAAGTAACAGCATAACAGACGATGACATGAATATGATTAACGACCATTATAGAGAAATATATATGGCGTTAAGACTCCATGATATGGATGAATTATTTACTAACGTAGATAACAACAGTGGATTGATGAGTAGAATTCAACCTGTATTGAGTAGATAGTGGACACATATAACCTATCGAACAGGAGGAAGATATGGAGACATTTATAGACAGAATTAGATCCGAATTAAAAGACAGAGAGTATAATATGTTCTACACTGAGAAATGTAGATGCAAAGGAAATAAGAAGTACAACTTCTTCGATGATGAGATAACACCACACATAGAAGCTATGTGCTGTGATGATGATTATTTGGATGATCTTTATATAGGATTTAAACTTGAAGAATCTCCAAAATATGTTTTAGCATACTGTATCAAGGAATGTATGTTGAGACATATATCACAAGATGTTTATATTGAACTTGTGAAAGTATATTACAACGAGATAACAAACAGAATAAACAAGTTTGGATATAAAATGAATATACACCATATCATTGATGTTTTCTCACTAACGATAGTAGTACCTACAGATACACTTGACGCTATCGTCCAAAAAGTTATAAGCAAATATGGATTATGTAAAACTGGAAACATAATAACATATAGGCACACTTTAGAAAACTTTTGTGGCATTGGTATTATGAACATCATTTTAAGTAAGATAAGGAGGATGTTATGGAGGCATTTATAAACACAGTTAAATCTGAGTTAGAAGGATCAGATTACTGTATGTTTTATTACGATGGAGATAACAACAAAGGTGGTAAATCCTATCACCACTTACTTGAAGAAATAACTCCATCGTTAAATAAAATGTACTGTGAAGACAGTGCAGGATATGATATGTACTACATAGGATTCAAATTGGATGAAACTCCAAAATATAATTTAGAGAAGTACATAAAACGTAATATGTTAGTAGACATGTCTCGAGATATATTTATCGAACTTGTCAAAACATATTACGATGACATAACTGGTAAACTAAATAACATTGAGTATGTTATGAGATCAGATTATGTAATCGATGATGACATTTTCAATCTTATGATAAAAGTACCTATGAGTACTTTGGACAGCATTATTGAGAAAGTTATAAGTCAATATGGTTTATATAAGGCAGGAAACTTAATATCACACAATCCTACTTTAGAGAAAATATGCGATATTGATTTTCAGAATACAATTCTGAATAATGTAAAGTATAGTAAAATCACCCATGTTGAAGTTGTTAACGGGGGATCAAAAGTAGGAGTTAATATACCTATACTGATAATAGCAACATCCATGGGTATACTAGAGTTTCACTCAACCGATAACTGCTGTGGTGTAACGTATTTAGAGGACGGAGCAGATGGACTGAAGGCGATGATAGGAGAACAGATACTATCCATTTCAGTAGTCTCAAACAGAGATAGTGCTCGTGGAACTGAACACGAGTGGGATGTTTATACGTTCTACAAAATTGAAACATATAACCATAGTTGCACTTTAAGATTTTACGAAGGAAGTAACTATGGGGAATATATGACAGTGGTATATAAGGGGCTAGAAAGTAAAGATAAGGAGGTTCAGTAATGGAAGAAAAGATAAAAGTTTTAGAGCAGCTAGTAGAAAAGAGAGCCGCAAGAGGTATAAGCGGACTGAATCAACAAGATATAGACACGCTTGTTAATACGTACGGAGAAGTTATTCACCGTGAGTGTGAATTAATATGGGAGAAAATAGTACGAGGAGAGTGTAAGACAATCGATAGCGTGCTATCGTGGCACGGAGACATTAACGTAAACATGTTAATGACGTCAAGGAGTGTCATAAGACCTATACAATGGGATTTATATGATGTTTTAATACAAGCTCAAATTCTTATAACAGACATCATAAGCGATTGCGATGAGGATATGTATCCTCGAATATCTATCGATTGTAATCTATTTAGGGAGGACGGTAAACTGTCATATAAGTACAATTTACAGTCTGTTGCTGGAGATGCAGTAAACATCTATAGTGCGTATGGAGATTATGACACCAAAACGAAAATGGCTGAAATGGTCGTTGTGACACATCAAGACAACGTAGACATTTCGGAATTAATAAAAAAAATAAAATAATATAATTTAGGAGGAGAATATGGAAGTAATGGAAAAACTAGCCAGAATAGGAGAAATACAGGATATGCTGTATTACAACATATCTGACTCTGATGAGTTGAAGAAAGAATTAAAACAGCTCATGGCAGAGCTAGATATAGAAGGTGATTTCTAATGGGATTACATATAATAAAAATAAGAAAACACCAATCAATAGTTGACATTGATACATATTTCAGTAAGTATGTATCATCGACTATCAACAAGCATATAAAAACCTGTGAGGGTATAAGCTTGTTTGAGAATGATATAGTAGACATGGACTACGGAGAGCACAAAGTAGTTAATGTGGAAACTAGTACAGGTGTATTAATATACTATATCTTTATCAAAGAAAAGGGTATTGACTGTATGGTAAACGCACAATCGTTTGTACGTTGTCTACTAAATTCAATGAACATCAATAGTGATTTTACTATAGATGATTTAACAAGAGCAGTGGAAGCTGCTCTTAAAACACCTATTGTGTTCAGTCCTGTATCTAGAGTCGACAGAAACGTTACTAGATATAGAAAGATTGATGCAGCGATGGATAGAAACACACTGCGTCTTTGGAGGAACCCAGACTCAAACGACATACGAACCATGTTTATGGGAAGTATAGATTACAGAATGGCTGATGAGTTAAGAGAGTTGGATAAGTCTATCTTTATCCAGTCTCAACACAAACTACCGCTCAGTGCAATGAGTAGTAGTAATTATTTGATAGTATATGGCGAAAATAAAGGTGATAGAAATCCTATTGTGTTTATTTCGCTAGAAGATAAATTCTGGAATGGGGTAAAAGACTGTTTGAAGAATAATGCGAATAGATTTTACAAACAGTTTGAATGTGAGAAGAAATATAACTACATAAAGCTCACAGAGAAAGACGTAGAGAACATAATAAAATTTAAATACAATATGATGTAGGAGGAAAAAAATATGCCAAAAAATAACAAATATAATAAAAAACACATAGACGTTGTGTCTAGAATATATAACACAATTGATGATATACCTGTAGAAAGAGAAACTACAGGTATCATGATGCAGCTAATGTCAGAAGTAGGTGAACTGACAAAAGCAATGAGAGAGTCTAACGATGATGGTGTGTTAGGAGAAGCATGTGATGTGCTCATAACACTAATGGATTTAGTCAAACAGAGTGGATTCTCAATTAATGATATAGAAAGAACAACTGGGCGTAAGCTTAGTAAGTGGATAAAGAGGACAGAAGAATACGCGAGAGAGGATAGAACTTACGATGTGATAGAGTTCGAAATATCAGACAGTGGAATAAAGAACTACAATCATATAAAGGCTGTAAATAGAGCACAATCTGCTGATGCAGCCAAAAATGGTATAGATGTGATTTATGCCATGGATGATATAGATAATCGTGGCGAGACTGCAATATGCAGTTGTAATAGTTTTGACGATATCTATATTGTAGTTCCTTCGAGTAAAATAGGGAAAGGATTCAGAGATATATTATTCAAAGAATTAACTGAGTACGTTAATAAAAAAGGCATACTCTCTGTAAAATACGATATGAAAGAAATAGCTGTTAGATCAGCAATAGTATCAAAAAATGCATGATATACTATTGGGGATATTAAAAATCCCCATATTTTTTGTTATTTAAAACTATAGGAGGTATTTAATGGTAAATACATATGTAATTAAAGGAAAGGTTAAAAACCAGTATATATCAAATTTCATAAATTATGGTCCATATGAGAAAGCATTGTACATAGATATATGCGATATTAGTAAGAACATCAAATTTATACATGTGAAACTCGCTGATATAGAATGTATTAGAATGGATTTTGAAATAGTTAACGAATTGATCATTATTAGACCAGATTACAGAGGTATAATATCGGTGTTTTATATGAAGCAAATATGGGATTTGGTAAAACCAGAATTGATCAACAAGATGAAACGCATATATGGTAATCATGTGAATGTTGTATTCAGTCACTGTAGCGATATGTGTATTAAAAGTTTTATGGACTATGTAGATAATATAACATCATCTGACATAGTAGATGCGGATTTAGTTCCACTCTTTGTTAGCAAGGGAGGGTGTATTAAACTAATGAAGTTTGTAAAAGTAGCTGGGTTGGAAGAAGAGTACGATGATCATATGACTAAAGTTGTTAATATGTTAAAAGTGTCGAAAATAAATGCAGATAATGTAGCTGCATGTATATGTACGTTGATGAATATTTCATACATGATATCAAATCATACTGACGTCATTAATATGATTATGAAAAGAATTGAGAATCATATTACATTGAATAGTTTAACAGACGATGATATCGAAATGATTAGTGATCATTATCATGATGTATTTATGGAATTATACGAACATAACATGGAATATCTATTCGATAAAATATCAGCAGATAGTGGAGGGTTAATGAGTAATATCTTACCATTACTCGCACAACCAGAGGTCGATGATATAAGATAGGACTTGTTTGTTGATAAAACTAAAATTAATATAACAAAAGTGTATTATGTGAGTATCTGGGAAATGTTGAGACATCAACAGATGACATGTGTGATAAGAAATAGGGGGTGGTATGTTATGTTAAATAATGATATAGCTACTAATATATCTAAAATGGAGAATATTATCAGAAAAAGACAAAGTGTTGGAATAGAAGAACTAACACAAGAAGACGTTGATGTGTTATTTGATAATTTCAGAAATGCCCAAACCGAGATATGCGAGTTTATTCGCTATTCTAAACCACTAAACCCAAGTGGACATAAAATAACATGGGGCAAGGATGCTAAAATCAATTGTTACACAACCAGTTCATTGATAGATGTACCATTGTCACTTAGTAACAGAAAGATATTACATCATTCATATGTTCTACTTACTGATATAATATTTGCGTGGTTAAGAGGAACTCATAGCAGTGTAACAAAACCTACTAACTGTGAGAAGATTGACTATACTGATGCAAGTAAACCATGTGTGAAATATCTAACTTATACATATGTGATGTCTACTGTTATGAAAGATACAGATATAGATGTTAAGTATGTTGATGTTCATGAGGAAGATATTGATAATGATTGTACTACATTCCAAGTCATTCTTGAACAGCACAACATAAACATACTCAATACAGTATGGTTAGAGGTTGTGAAGAACTCTAAATCATAATTAAACTGAGAGTCTTCGGACTCTCATTTTTTTTACCTTTAGGATTGACTAACAATAATCTGTGTCGTTATAAAAAATGTCGATAGTGAAGAAAGGAGGTGAGTTCAAAGATGTCTATTAGTTTAGAAGATCATGAGAGTAGAATAAAGGTTTTGGAAAACAAGGTGAGTAGCGGTTATTCTGAAACTGTGCTATGGTCTGGTGATTCCAATAGCACTAGTTTCACGCTAAGTGAACCAGTTACTAATTTCGACCTGATATGTTTTTACAATGGATGGGAATCCCTTAGTGGTCCATGGTGCACTATCGTACTAACATCTATATTGGTTAGTAGCGAAATTGATATTTTTTCTGGATCGGACATGACATCTACTATTGGTAGGTATATCAAAGTGAGAGCATCTGGTAATAAAATACGGGTATCCAATAGAGATGCTACTGCTCGGATGCTAAAGATAGTTGGACTAAAGTTATATTATAACTTTAGTTATAATATAATACGTGAATTTTACTACGTAAAATTTATACTAAGACAATCTCTTTGTTCGCTCCTCCAAAAACTAAGCTTAAACAAAAGGAGGTAGTGTTGTCGTGAGTATAAGTCTGGAAGATCACGAAAATAGAATTGATAAACTTGAAAAACGCTTATCACAGATATCGCAAACATCAGGAAAGTTAGTAAAATTATGGAGTGGATCGTTTGGAGGAGGAACATTGACTTTACCAGGCGTTAATTTCTCCGATTACTCACTTGTTATAGCCCATGTCGACTGTGAAGATATTCCAAATCAGACTTCTATTATCAGATCTGCTAATCTGATATGTCCAACGTATGATTTAGGTGGATACAATTACGATAGTACTGATCTGATTGGTGATGATGCGGCTGGTATGTGGTTATCGAGTAGTAACCAGGTATCGTTTCATGCATGGGCTGGAGTGTGGATTAAAAATATATACGCACTCAAAATGTAAAATATTGACTGATAGGGATAGGCATAATGGTTTATCTCTCAAAAAATATTAAGGTGGTGATATAATGGCATTACCTACTAGTGGATTGATAACAGCTACTATGATTAGGGAAGAATTAAAAGAAAGTGGAGCTTGGAGAATTACGTCAGATAGCAGTAGAAAGCTAGCTAAAGTTCCAAGTGGCACTATAAAACTAACTGACTTTTACGGTAAATCGGCTCGTGAGGAAACACTGTTGAACGGTGTTTTCATGGGAGGTGCTGGATTCTATGCTGGATTTATATTTAATAAAACCGAAAATCCAGGCACTAGTATTACACCAGAATTTATATCGATAGGAAATCAGAAAGTCAGAGTGGAAACGATTCATGGATATTCTGACGAAACTAGTAATAACGTGAGTATTGAACTGGATTGGCCTGATTTAACATTACTTGAGAATAAGATATTGAAATTTGAGCTATATTCAGAAGAATCTAAAACCAAATTCAAAGGTTTTGTCAGTAGGTTTTGGATGGACAGAAATAAAATCATAGGCATCGGCGATATACAAGAAGCTCTACTGTTCGAGATACCAGAGTTCACGAGAAGCGGTATGTTAAAAATGTCGATAAACATTATAGTTCAGGAAGCTAATAGTTTATAATATAAACTATTAGATGTCATTTCATCGTTTATATCATCGCTAGGGGGTGACGAATATGGCGTTGCCTGCTAGTGGAGTTATAAAAGCATCTATGATTAGAGCTGAGTTGAAAGAGACTGGTACTTGGAGAATCACTAGTCCATCTAGTCGTAAACTTGCTGGGAAGCTATCTGGAACAATTAAACTCACTGACTTCTATGGTAAAAGTAATCTAGTGTGGATTAAGGTTGGTCGTGAAGAAATGGAGAAAGGCGGGGCGTATCAGGGAACCCCAGAACCAATTATATTGACGTTATTGAGTGAGGCTAAACAGTTGCTGCGTTCGAAGTACGGATTAGTTTTCTCTAACATCGAACTCGGCGAAGGTGAATATTATTCGGATGATAAATCTGGTAAAATAGTTGTAATAAAGTCTGATTATGTTAACGTGGGCGGACAGTTACACTGGATGGTCTATTACATATTTGACGTGTACAAGTTCACGAGTCCTGCTAGCGTAAGTAACATATCTAATAATTTATATTATAAATTATTAGCATTAACAAAATCTATATTCAGAAAAATGGAGGTGATATTATGAGCATCTCCATTAAAAATCATGAAGATAGACTCATAGGCATTACAGCTAAAATAAATGAATTTCTTAAACGAATTCAGGTATTGGAGGAGAAATAATATGGCTATAAGTTTAAATGATCATGAGAAAAGAATAAAAGATTTTGAAGGACAGCTAAGCTCGATTGATTCCAAAATAACAACATTGGAGAACAAGCCACCAGCTAAAGATTGGGCTATAGTGAGAGTAAATCTCGATCGGTCTGGTGTTGGATATTTTGACGATAAATACATAAACCATAAAAAGAGAATATGTGCGTACTCCATGAGGTTTTCATTTGATGACGGTGATCGTGGCCACATTAATGTAGAAGTTGATATGTATGATTTAACTGTGCGTATAGACCATAACATACCATTTGATTTACGATTGAGTGTATCTGGAAATAGATTAAAGGTAGGCTACTTCAATTACAATCACTATCAATTAAGAGTATCATTCCGTAGCGGCTATGTAGAACTATTATGCTACACGTAGAGCAACTATCATCTGCGATCAAATTACCCGTACTTATATAATGTTGGAGGAGGTTTAATTTAACATGAGACTATTTCATGCTACCAATCCTAGAAATAGGAAGAATATAAAACTAGTTGGATTAATCCGAAATAGGCCACATTCTGGATATGGTAAAACTCCAGAGCGTAATGCTGTATACCTGTACCATATAAACAATGTTGATGTTCCATGTGATCTGATGCATGTGTTTAACGAAGAGGTTGATATATGGGAAGTTGTTAATATTGATACAAGTAAACTTATATCAGATGAAGATAGTGGTAAATCATCATGGAGGGACAGTATGATAAAAATGGGTACTTGTGCTTATATTGGAGATATACCACCTAGTAGTCTTAAATATATAGGTAAATTCACAACTGAAAATGATTATATAGCATGGTCTAAACTAGAGAAAATTAAAAGCGTCAGGGAGTAGAATCCCTGATCTTTTTGTACGGTTAAACAAGAAAAAATAATAAAAATATCCGTATTTATCAACAAAGTACTGTGGTTACAGTGAATATTATGTTATAGTATTCACAATAAAACTTATAAAATCGTGTTCAGATAAGGTATTTAAAGGAGAGTGACTAATGTGAAAGAACGTAAATATCCAAGAAACTACAAGAACTATCACAAACTATTCGCACACAGGATAATAAAGAGACAGAAGAAAAAGAATATATTCAACAAACATGAACTACTGCTTGTTGTGAGAGCGAACCTTGATAGACATATGTTCGACCATAAATATAGAAAGTACCTAAGCGTACGAGACAAAAACCACAACACTGTTTATAAATACAAACGTATAGAAGTGTGATACTTATTTTTACAAATCGTTATTAACTAAATACTGTGATTTAGAATGGAGGTGACAATATATGTTGAAATATGTTACAGAGTACACTGAAAATAAACGTAAAAATGGTGAATTTGATGAGTATGAGATTGTCGAGGACAAAGAATTAAACGCCATAGTAGTTAATGTAAGACACAAACAACCACCATTGATGAGAGATATATACATATCCGTTGATATGTTAGAATGTCTATTACCAGAACTTATCAAAACGTACTTGGATACACTATTCGAAAATGAACGACAAGTATAAATTAGTAAACAAAAAACAGGAGGTGATATAAATGGATGATAAACAGATATTGAATCTAATGATGGAGAATACAAAATATCATATGCAAATATGTCCTGAGTACAAGAAAGCTGTGCAGGGAACTGATTTATATGAAGCTAATAGAAAGTTTCTTAAAAGTAAAGACGTATATACCATTGTAGTTAAGGATTCGGGAGATCAAATTTGTGGATATTTGTGTTACAAGAAAAGAGAAAATGGTACAATTGTTATTAGTGATTTCTACGTAAGTTCTACTGTTAGAGGTAAGGGATATGGTAGAAAATTAATGGATAAGATAGTAAAGAAGTTTCCGAATAAAACTATCAAACTTAGATGTCTTAAAGATAATAAATTAGGATTGAAGTTTTATAAAAAGTATGGATTTATAATCACAACAGTAGACACAGACGAAATTGGTATATCATCATATGAGTTGGTGTATGATTCAGATGTTGAAATTAGGATAGCAACCAATAATGATAGACTTGCTATTAGAAACATGATAGTTGATCTCGATGATCATTATTATGAAACTATCCCAGCTTTCAAGAAACATTACACTACAAAGCAACGTCAGGAATCCTACGACTTTGTTAATAAGTTACCTATATACAATTTCTATGTTTTACTTGTAAAAGGTAAGCCAGTAGGGACTATTGCCAAACAGCGTAATGATGGTGAATGGACTTTGCGAAACTTCTATATAGATCCTATGTACAGAGGAAAGGATTATGGTGCAATGCTACTCCGCAAAGTTATAGAAGATATAGATGATAGGTACTGCGTGATATCTGCATATAAGGGTGATAAAACATTGGTGCAATTCTATGAGAGGTTTGGGTTTAAACGTTTACGAACTGAGAGAAGAGAATCTGGGGATTTATACTGGCTTAAATACACTAAGTGGGATTAAATATTTAGCTAAGTGGAGTCTTGGTACTCCACTTTTTGTACCTAATATTATATAAATTTTAATTCTATATTATAGAACCGTAACAAGACATAATATAAACTTTAGGAGGAAAAATATGAAAGAAAAACAAGACACAGTAGCAAAACAAATCAAAGTCTCAAAGGAATCTGCAGAGGCATTATCAGGATTATCTAAATTGCTTGGAGTACCACAAACTAAAATCATCAATGGCCTTTTAGCGAAGAAAACTAGTTTATTTAAACTAGTGGATGAAATTCAGACTATGCTTAAAGATCAGTCTATGATTTGTTTAAAAGTGAAAAATCCTAAATGCTTAGGAGTTAACAGATCGATGGTAGATGGTAAAATACAACATATGTCAATACATGTGAATGAAAAGTGGCATATACAAAATATTAGAAATGATATGTATGCTATATCAAAACAAACTGACATTATATATCTATCTAGTTTAAATAACGAGAACATTGACCATAAAATGATGTTATCTGGTGCAAGTACAGTTCATGGAAAGCTTGAGTTGATTGAGTACTTTGACAGCAATATTGATCCAGACGATGTCGTAATAGAAGAAACAAACATTTTAAAATAAATATAATGACATAATAGAAAGAGCCTTAGTGCTCTTTTTTTTTTTTTTTTATTAAAATGCACAGAAATTATAACAATATGCTAGGAGACTAATCAATATAAGGAGGAAACAGAATGAAATTATTCACAGAAGCAAGACAAACAGGAAATACTGAGAGAATGATTAGACACTCTAGGAGAATGATAAGCGAGGCTATACGTAACTGGGACGCATTAAAAGTTGACTGGAAAGTATTGATAGTAACGCCTAATTATGATGGTGGTATGAAGTTACGGCATGAGTTCATTGAACATCTTACGTCATCAGGAATACGTATACCAGAATACAGTGACGCAGATAAGGTTATTACATTTCAATTAAGAAACGGAATGAATGTAACTACATCTATTGAAATACCAAGCAAGGTGACTTTAGATGATTTGAAGAAATATGACTGTGTTATAGTAGATGATGTATTTAAGCACATCTGTCGAATAAACAAAATATACTAAAATCATATCGTTATTTTAATTATATATTATAAGTATATATGATAATAAATAATATATAACACAGGAGGACGAATATGATAGAAAATATCTTAAGAAGCAAATTTAAATTAAATGCAATGCAAGAGGAGACATTAGAGCTAAAAGGGCACGATATAGTTATATCAGCCCCAACAGGATCAGGTAAAACAGAAGCAATATTGTTGAACATTAAGAGTGGTGGTAAGTACTATTATTTCTTACCAACTATAACATCTTGCATATTTATGTACCATAGATTAAAAGATCTTGGTGTGTGTAATGTTAAGGTGTCAACTTCTGTCTTAAAGGAAAAAAGTTATGTTAGTGGGAGTGATATTACAATAGATATCATGACGCCTGATCCAATCATGATTGGATATCTATCTGGAAATAGGATAGAGGCGTCTGGTATTATATTAGATGAGTTGGATAACTATCCAACTATGGTTAAATCAGTAATAATTGATTTAGTGAATAATGAAAAGCTAAGTCACTTACACTATATAGTGGCTTCAGCTACATTAGACGAGCAGTTGTCTAGTAATTTCGACAACTTCGAACACATAGAATATAACACAGATTTAAAGATAACAAAACATGTTATCGAAGTAATAACTACCGATGATGAAGTAGTTGACATAATTAACAATAACCCTGAAAAAAGAATTGGGGTTATCAAAAATTCCATATCTGACATGGAAGATGTTATGAGAGTACTTGACAGTAATAAGGTTAAGTATAAGTACTTACATAGCAACATGACAGACGTCGAACGTATAGAAGCAGAAAATGATCTATACAATGGTGAATTCAAAACATTCATATCGAATGACATCATAAGCTACTCAATTGATGTTAATTTTGATATTTTGATTATGGATGTTAGTGATAAGTTATCTGTTAACATTCAAAGAATGGGTAGAAATAATAGATACAACGAAGACGTAAAATACGTTAACTTGTATTTAAACCACCCAAATAATAGTAGATCTCTACCATTTATTGATGAGTCTAAACAGTACGAAGAGTATGATAGATTTGCCAGTATTGGTTACCTCACATACAGCGAGATGAATGATATCAGAAAGGAGATACCATTTGAGACACTTCCAAGTGTTGATTATATAGTTAACACATACTGGGAGAAATTAAAAAGCATTGGCATCGATGTGAACTTAAGAGAAGTTCCGCACCAATTTAAAATTGCCACTACTGTAAACATAAAGAAGGTAGATAAGGTAACTGGAACAGTTAAGTTCGAAGAAGTTGACACATTTAGAAACATTCGTGTCAATGGTAAATTTCCATGGGCATGGAACCCATACAACGACGAAGGAGAGAAAGTGTATGTCCACATAAATCGTAAAGATTATGAGATATACAAAAAAGAGAATAACTCCTTTTACATAAGATATGCTACTGGTTATGGACGATCAGGGGTATACGCGGCAAGGAAGTTTTACGCAGAAGGTAAATGGGGTATTGACGAATGCTTTGATGCTATTTTGTCATCAGGTGGCATAGAATCTGCTATATCATTCATAGAGCATGAGATGGATATATCAGACAAAGAAATGGTCAGATTTCTACGTCGTAGGTTCACGCCAGACGAGTTATTTGATCGTTTGTGTAGACTAGGAGAGGTTCCAGATCATCTTGAGTTGTTAGTGGAGTTATACAGAGGCACTAATAAAACAATAGAAGATATCATCGTAGATACAATAAAAAGAACAAATGATGTAGACTATGATATCTATGATAGATGGCATGACCTATTTATTGGGTTGATGTTCCATGCATCAATGGGTACTTTTGACGTCTTTGAGTTAGCCGCAAAGCATGCCATCTTAAACAAAGAGATAGCATACTACGTATATCGTCGAACAGATGACGAGGATAGGATGCGTGAAATCATGATCAAATACGGACGTGATGTATCTATCCTTGATGGTCTAGACGATATGACATTTTAAAAGTGTACGAAAATGGGCTTAGTCCCATTTTTTTTTATGTATAAAAAATAAAAAATTGAGTTAATTTTAAGGAGTGAAGATGTAATTATGAAACTATTTGAACAATTAGTAACATTTAATAATGTTACACACATAGGCAACGTGTTTGATATTGTATATAAAGAGAATGAAGAAACAGGAAAGTTTAACGTATGCGATCCAATAAAGGTTCTAATACTGTCAGACAGTATGGAAAGAGCTACGTGTGCAGTAGAGTATATGGCCAGCACTATAATAAAACCAAATCAGTTTGCTATAAGAACTGAAAGAGATAAGGAGAATATATACGATCTTGGGTTATTAGTTGGATTACCATTTCGTGTTTATAATAAGTTGCATCAAAACGTTGATATAAACACATTAGGTGATTTTGACTATATCGTGCATATCAACTACAACAAAGAGTGTAGATTTATACCGAACTACGAATGTAGCGTAAATGTACTTAAGAAAGTGATGTCATGCGTTAAGGGTCATGATGATTATAATAAAGGTATATCTGACTACATTGGTGGTATTAATAGAGATAAACTATTCCATCAGAATAAAAATCATTTATTAGCAATAAGTAGTGATATAATGGCGTCAATAGCATTATACAAATCAATATGCATCAAAATGGGGTATGGACATTTATTTGAGGGTTATACAGGAAGTATTAATCTGACTACAAGGGATGAGGAAACTGGTGAGGTTGTTGGAAAAACAAAAGGTATCCAAGGTATACCAATGATGCTTATATGGAAACATAAAAAATATGTGGATTTATCTGCTTGTATACCATATACAAAATATATCGTATTGGAATAAAAAGGAGATGTGAGATGAAAGAGAAACCAGCATTAATAATAACACCTTCGTGGATGTGGAATGATTCTAGTTTACCAATAACAGTGAATAATGTACTTGATATGGCTGAGTATGATAGTGTGAAAGTTAATGGAGAATTTAGTCAACTTGTGTATGATCCATTACATAGTCTCAATATGGTAATCACAACTGATCTGAGTCAGTTACGCGTAGAAAATCTTAAATATTATTCTGATGTTGTTGTTAGAAAAGACGATGAGTTCTTTAGTTTGAGAACATTTGTAGATGATGATTCAGTGTATAAATCTATAGAAGAGCGATTCGTAAATCACAATGATACTGCACTGGCTGATAAAAGCGTTTACACAGTGAACGCGATAAATACGTGTATAATGCATGCAATAAAGAATGATACTGTAGAATATACGGAGTGTGATTGGTATGTAGCATCGGTTGGTAAACGTCATATTATCTGTGATATATTCCCAAATATAAAAGAAGAGTTAAAACATTTATACGAATTTTCAAAGGCTCAATCTTTATTACAAGAGAATGTGTATACAAATGTGGCACTTATCACTGATAATAGTGTGACAATAGATATAGTTGAACACGAAGAAGTTGATTATGGTATAGAGGATTCTACCCCTAATTTGAATCTTAGAGTAACATTAAAAGTTAATCCCAATAGCAAACATATCAAATATGTATCAGTCACAAAGTTAATACAGGATGTATTTGAATGCATGGACATGTTATACTAGGTGGATGATAGTATGATTATTGATATTATCAGTACTAATAGATCTGATACGTTATTAGATATTAGAAGAGTTCTAAAGACATATACATCAACATATCCAAATATACTAGATTGGTACGACGACACTGTTGTACCATCTTTAACTCCATTAGGTGACGGATGTGTGTTTGCTGCTATTGATAGAGAGTCAAGTAAATTAGCTGGATTTATTATATTAAAATCAACTGATACTGAAAAGAAGATCAGGCATATAACAGTGTTGCCAGAATATAGAGGAAAACATATTGGTTCTAGATTAATGTTAAAAGCATTTGAATATTTAGGTACAACGACACCTAAAATAACTTCATCCGAAGATACAGTGGATATATTAACACCATTATTAAGTAAGTACAAATTCGATTTAACAGATATAGTAAAAAGTATCTATATCGAAGGTAAATATGAGTATATATTCAACGGAGAGAAAGAAGATGAAAAGTAGAACTGGGGTAATCCCAGTTTTCTTGTTCGTTGTTGTAAATATCCTAACTTGTCATTCAGAAATGCCTCTATAAGGCTCTCAGAAGCCGTTTAAGGCCTTTCTAGCTATATAATGGATAAATTGTATAATAAAGATACGAAAACTTATTAAACGGCATTTTATTGAGTTAAAACGGTATTGGTGTATAATTCTTAATTTAAGAATAATTGTATATAATATCATGTTTCAATAATATATTTAATAAACTTAAGGAGGAAAATAATATGAAAACAGTAAAAGAAACAAAAAGAAATGGATGGTACAATATTGAGAACAAAGACGAACTCGTTCTTATGTACAATGGGGCTAATGTAGTAATTGTTACACATAAGGCTTTTGAAGGAGTTGAGAAGTTAATGGGCAAAATCAGTAACTGCTGTTCCACTGGGCGTACTACTATAGATGAGGTAACTACTGCGAACAATGCATCTATTGATGATACAATCATAACTTCTGTAACAATATCACACAGAATAAACGATAATAGAACTATAACTCTGACTCATGAATTCGATAAGAGTAGTATTCAGGATTTTATTGTGAAATTTGTGGAATTATATGGAGTGGAGATATTATCAAATCCTAACATAAATGACATAATCAAAAACTATAATATGGAGGTAAGTATTGAAGTGAGTGACGATATGAAACCAGTATTTGAATTTGAGTTTATGTTATTTGAATGCGATAACACAGCTACACTTAAAGTGAACGCAAATGATGGTGACTATGATAAAGACTGTAACTACATTGTGTCACAGTTGAAAGCAGCTATTGAACGTAACGAGACTGAAGTAAGTCAACCAGATGGTGCTAATAGTCGGTTGAATTGCAATCTAAACGATGTCGATGGGAAGTGTGACTGTGGTACAAAAGAGTCTGACACAATATACATCAAAGATGTAAGAACAGCTATATCAGCATTTGAAGATAATCATATACTAACTATAGTTGGTGATAAAATGGTTAACATACCTGATACTGAATATCTAAAAGTCATGTTAGCTATGCAAAAAGCAGGACATATTTTCCACTGTTTTGGCGTTATAAAGGAGCTTGAGATTAAAGGGGATGTTATCGTGTCTGCTAAACTAGGAGCATATAAGTCTCCATATCTTAAACATCTTGATACTGTATTTGTGCTACAGCCTGTAAACGTTATCGTGAAAGATAAATCATCTGATCAAATATTAAAACAGTACATGGCTGGAGTTGCTAGCAGAGTGGCAGCTATACTAAATAGTGATCGTGATATAGCTTACATTAAGAACGATTTAGGTGTAGACTTGTCTGTATATGCGACAGAAACTGAACTTAGAGCAGAGTTTGTGCTTCGTAGGAAATTAGGATGTGTGGTATCAGCTGTAACTGTTCCTGTTATATTAGGCGATATGTCATCTTACTTACAATATCTAAAGCAGAATCTACACGTATGGTTATCTCCACTACTTTATTCTACGTGGATAAATAACGTGTCTAGCTTCTTCAATGGTTGTAATATAGGTGTTGTATATGATGGTGTGCGTGGTGTCCCTGAACAAAATGATGCTATACCATTAGATAAAGCTAAAGTTGCATTTAGAATATTAACCAATGGAAGTAAATTGGACATATCACATGCTTTAACTAAATTCTATGTTCCAATAGATCTACTAAGAATGGTGCACAGTGATGCTCATACGTGTAATGTCGTAATAGATTTGTACGTACAATCATATATAAACATGATTCACGATGCTGTTTGTAGAAAGACAGGATTACGTAGATCAGATGTACATATGACTGGAAAGCAGTGTTCTGATAATAAATCAATGGTTGAATTTAGTGTGTGCGTAGGAGATAAGACTAGTAAAATACGTGTTGTAATAAACAATTTTGATGCTGCTGTACATAGTGTGGTAAATATGATATGCGGTTTATATGATGTTCCAAATACACATATAGATCATTCTGACAATGAAATGGAGAGCTCTCCAAGTAAGGACAGATCATCAACATCTGACGCAACTAGTAAGACAAGCGAACAGATATATAATCAATGTGTAAATGAAATTTCTAAGAAGCTATCATCCATAATAGACAAAGATAGTAATGTCGCTCGTATTAAAAACGATAATGGTATAGATTCATCTGTATACGTAGCAGCATCTGGATTCAGAGTTAAGTTCACACTTCGTGAAAACTTAGGTTATGTATTTCCAGCAGTAAGTATTCCATTGCAATTGGATAATATGTCACTTTGCTTACAGGATATAAATGAGAAGATGCAGATATGGTTATCTACAATGGTGTATTCTAAACTATTAATTGTATTATCAGACTTCTTTGATGGTTATGGTATAAATGTATTATATGATGGATTCGGTATTAATCGTTCTGATATGGATTCTAAAGACATTAAAAGAAAGGATGTTCTACCAATGGAAAAAGTTAAGTTGATATTCAGAATACCAACAAATGGCAGTGAATACGAATCAACAGGTATTCCCAAATGTGTTTTCCTTGTGCCAATAAATCTAGCACAGGCGATAAACAGAGATAGTAGTGCACGTGATGTCGTAATGGACATGTATATTCAAGAATACATTAAGATGATACATGACACAGTTTGTAGAAAAACTGGATTCACTAAATCATATATTAGTATAACTGGAAAACATTGTAATAATAATCCTAGAATGGTAGAGCTTACTGTAAACGTAGGAGAAAATAGTAGCGATGTACGTGTTGTGATAAATGATTTCGATATTGCTGCACAAGGCGTAATAGATCTAATATCACATAAACATGATACACCAGCCAAAGACATCAACCATTCAACCCCAAATACAGACAATAAAGCGTCTACTGATGTAGCTGAATCAGCTTATGATATTATAAGAAAGTTTGAGTCTGAGTGGGGTGGTTCAATACGTCGTATAGAGTTCTTGAATAAGTCTAAAGGTGTTATTAGAGTAACTATACAGAGAGAGCAAGAAGAAACATTCATCTTAATTGACGGTAAAGTATACAAAGATCGGTTTACAAAGAATTACTAAACGAAGAATAGGAGGATAAGTAAATGGACGAAACAAAATTAAATAAAGCTAGAGAGTTCTGTCACGAAGTTGGTGAGCTAGCAAAGAGATATGGACTTCCCGTTTTTATAGTTACAGACGGAGCATCTTTGACTAGTAATAATGGGAACCCTTGTATTAAATTCCACAGAGAAAAACAAATAGAGTGGGAACGCATTAATGGGTTTGATCCAGATGAAGATTGGGGTAGTAGTTTTGAGGCTTTGGAAGTAAATGAAAAAGTTATTATAAGGCAAGCTAATAACGATGACAGAATTACTATACGTAATATGACTATGGATTTAGATGAGTACTACTGTGAAGTGATGCCCAAATTTAAAGAAACATACGACATTGAAAAAAGACGTCAGTCTTATGACTTTGTCAATAAACTTAATATAAAGGATTTCTACATAATGGAAACATCTAAAAAGAAAGTTATTGGAACTATAGCTAAGATGAGTAACCATGGAGAAGTAACTCTACTAAACTTCTATGTCGAACCAGAGTTCAGAGGAAAAGGATATGGTAGAATGATGTTGGATAAAGTTATATCTGACATGGATGAAACCCATTGTGGATTATCTGTCTATGAAGATAATAAGAAATCTGTTAAGTTTTATAACGACTATGGATTCAAGTACTCACGAACAGAGGAAGCTCCTGAAGGTAAGTTAATATGGCTAACTTATACTAAGGAGATATAATTTATAAGTACATTTGGTGTGTTGTTTCTGACACACCATTTTTGTAATAATGTAATGGAGGAGCACAGGAATGATAAATAATATACAGGAATTTTTAAATAATACAAACACAATGACTACTGCTGTAACTATAGCTGCTAGTGGATATATTTTAAACCTAATTAAGGTTATTCCACTAAGAATATTATCAATGATCAAAGAGAGATGTACAAGAACAGTGCATGTTACAAGTGACAGATATGATGTGTTCACTGTAATGGAGTCTGAAATATACAATACTTACAGAGATCTATTTGATAAACATATATCTGCAGAACCAGGGCAGGTGAAGGGTATAGTTACTAATCACTTCAGTATAAGCCCAGGAGTCTACACAAAAATAGATTGGAAAAATCTATCGATAGTGTCTGTGTTGAAATTTGAAACAAATTCACCTAATTATGGTCGTGGTGAAGATAATAAATCTGAAGCTGGATCAGTTATATATAAACTATCCATTAGTGTATTCGGATTCAGATCAGATAACATAATAAGTAAATTTAAATCCATAATAAACGACTATATGAAAGGTTTACTGTATGACCATGATAACTACATTAAGTCTATATCGTCGGTGAATTTGTGGAGTGATAGGGTTTCTTACACTCGTAAGAAAAAATCACATAACATATATAATGAGAAAGTACTAAAAATCATTGATAATCACATTAACACTTTTATGTCTAATGAGAGCGTTTATGATAAGATAGGAGATGCATTTAAAACTGGTATACTTCTGTATGGTAAACCTGGGACTGGTAAATCGTGTCTAGCTAAGTACATAGCTGGTAAACTAAACGCAGAGGTTTATGTTTTGAGCAAGGAGGATGGACGTGCATATATTCCTAGGTTAACAGCACCTGCTAATAGGTTCAAGGTTATCCTTATGGAGGAAATTGATAAGATGTGTGTTAGTAAATTCGCTAAGTTTGGCGAAAGTGAGGAGAAGGTGCATACTCTAGATAATGTAATCAGTACGCTATTACAATTACTAGATGGGTTTGATAGTCCTGGTAGAGCTATATTTATAGCGACATCAAACGATATATCTAACTTACCAGATGCATTATTAAGAGATGGTAGATTTGATCTTAAGTTGGAGATGAATGGTATAGAGCTATCAGATGCTCAAGCGATGTGTATTGGGTTTGGGTTCGATCCAAATAGTATATTACCTAATTTGGCTACTGACGATGGGTTATATAATCCATCAGAACTTAGAAATATACTATTGAATAGAATATATAGTAGTGATATGGAGGTGGATGAATGATGGAAATCAGAGTAGATCCATTGATAGTAATTACTGTGATAGGTATTATTGTTATAATAGCGTCAATTGTTTTGAATAATAGAAAACCAAAGGGTATATTTGACGAAAGATACATAAGTAGGATATTCAATAAATATTTACTAACAGGGAACTTATCATATGACGAAAGATTTTATATGTTAAGAGCAATACATTATGCCTCTAGTGTAACAGTGTCATACTATAATCACGAAACATCAGCTAGAGAGTTGTTCGTTACAGTAACACCAAAGGGTATTACGTTTTACACGCCAACTATCATGAGCTCTGATACACACCACACTAGATACATGGAGTATGACGAGCAGTCATTTTCTCTTTGTGACAAAGAAGGAACAGTCCTAAATGATTTAACGCATGTATGTTCGGAGTTTTTAAGCAAACCGAAACAAAATCTGCGTATATCATCAATAAGACTTAGCTTATCACGTAAGTATAAATGGACAGATAATAAATAAAACGGAGGATTTTAGATGATGAATAATGATCTACACAACATAAACAGAAATAATAAATCAAATAATGGGGAGATAGGACAGATAGACGGTATAATTGGCAGTCATAGTAGTAATAGTGGAAAAATTCCACTATTGCATTTCAATGACAGATTTAATTCATACAGTATTCAAAATATAATACGTGGTATAGAGAATATTAGAGTCAATGGAACACATAAAAAAGTGACTATATATTTTAGAAGTCCAGGTGGAATATTAAATGATATGTGGACACTAATCGACTATATTGAGAGATTAGAAGGACTGGATGTAACATTTATTGTAGATGGTTATATTTGTAGTGCTGGATTTTGGTCTATACTACTAGTTAGCACACTACCTCATGTTGATATTAAATTGGGTTATGGTGCAGCAGCTATGATCCACTTAGCAGATGTTATCCTAAGTGTTAGAGACGAGTATTCGGATAACCCTAATCACACTAAGTTTGTAAAAGAAAGAATAACTAGGGTTAATACTGATTTTATGCATGTAGTATACAATATAGGATTAACCGAAGAGCAAATAAAAGCTATTCGTTCAGGACAGGACGTATACCTTCATAGAGATCAGTTGGTAGATACATTACGTGAGTATTATGACTGGTGGGCTATAGACTCAGGAACACTAGTTAATAATTATCAAGATGTGTTACACAGAATAGAGCATTTGAAAGAGAAAAAGAAGATGTACGAGACTACATATCTTAGGGCAACAGGTAAGAAGATAACGGATGTAGTAAATCCACCAAGTAAAAAGAAATCCAATAAGAAAGAGGTGAAATGATGTGTTTGATTGGTTATTTAAAAAGAAACAGAAATTTACAGAACTAACTGTTAAAAATCCGTGTGCAGAAATGAGTGTATTTATGCCTCGTGAATGTAGTAACTGCGACAAGTGTTCTAAGCACACTAGATCGAATGCAGATTATATGGAGTATAGATATAAGTGTGAATTTTTAAGTTTACCTGTAAAGAGTACTGACACTTGTAAATTTCATAAATTTTCAAAGGATTCTATAAAAGAGTATAATAGAATTAAACTAACAGTAAGATAAGAAAAGGAGGTAAATAATATGAATAGTAAAATAACATTAATAATCCCAGTTGAGAAAGACTGGGATGAGACTTCGGAAGAAGTTATATATATGAACGATTTGGATAAGGTGTTAGACAGTCCAGAGAGTCTGGAAACAGAACTTCCTTTGAATAGAATTGTCTGTCCAGATATAAACCGTTTAAACTTTAAACTACTTGATATGTTCAAGGATATAGTGGTTCGCGAAAGTAGCGGTTATTTGAGTTTAAGGGAACTATATGATGATATGGCTGATGGGGGAGGATACACAGATAGATGTATTCAAGAGGAACATGATTTAGTAAAAATATTCCGTGCAAGTGGATTTAAAATGAAACGTATATCGGAATATATTTATAAAAATGGTGGTGTCAAAGCCATCATATCAGAAACATTTCCTGATAGATCACAAATATCTGAAATAATGGAGCAGTATAATCTACATATGGAAAGTACACTCAAAATGGATTGTATTGATGTTTCTGGGCATGCTATTACATTAAAAATACACAGCGATAGTACAGAAGTTATATTCGATACAGTCGTTGATGATAAACATCTAGCTTATGTGTCGTTAAAGGAATTATTAGCAAGATTGGTAATAATGTTAAAAGTAGAGCTTTATAATAAATAAAAGGAGAGATGATGATGATGAAAAGAATGATGATTGGATTAATGATGTTATTAATGGTTGTGTTTGGTGGTTGTGGAAACGATAAGATGATAGAAATTATACGTAATGATATAGCTATCACAAATAGATATGCAGATGGTAAACTATTAATGTATAACGTACACGATGAAATCAGGTATGCATCTTATGCTATATATTTAATGAACCAATATGGAACAACAGCTGTAATGGAGTCTGATGACATGTATAGAAACTTTTTAATGGCTCAGAATGGTGGAGTATTCTTAACAAAGAATGATCTATTCAACACTTATGTGTTCCCAGATATAAACAGATATGGTAAATTGGACTTATCTAAATCTTGTGCTATAGTGGCTGGCACATATTATGATGCAATAGATCCGACTAAGGATAGGAAAAATGCATATACTATTTTAAATGATCCAGCTAGCATATATGATCCTAGAATATGGAATATAAAAAGATATAAACCAACTAAAGCAGAAAAAGCTAATCCTTGGTTTGAAAAAGAGATATATGTTGCTAGATATAAGAATGAATTCATGACTTATGAAGTTTTTATAGAGAATGATAAAGAAAGAGGTGGATTATTCTATAACTTTGATGAGTCTAGAGTCAGAATTACATTAAAGAATGGATCTGTAGTAGTATACAAACTTAATGATGAAGCATACCATAATCTGATTGGATTAGGATATGTTAATAATATCGCAAGTAACTGGTATGAAAAAGCGAGTGCAATATTAGACAGAAAGGCATCTGCATACGATGTGTTTACTCTTCTAGAAAGCGAGTTTTATAATTCTGGTAGTAATATGCTTGATGTTGGTACTATGTTAGATGGCCAAGTATTTAATGCGGCAATGGGAGGTAATTAGTGTGTTAACCACGTATAAAATGATACATCATTATGACGACATATATGGTATGGACTGTCTGTATATGGCGACAGATGAATCTTGGATAACTGGAATTATGTATGAGTATAGTGAATCGGATGATATGAATACAATAAATTTAAAATTCATATCAACCAACGAAGATTATGAAGGTAAGGGCTTTATGTCAAGTCACTTGAATTCCATGTTACATGAGATAACTAAGAAATATCCAGATACTAACAAATTCACAATGATGGTTAGAAATGACAACACTTCTATGCTAACTTTAGCCATAAAGCATGGATTTAGAATATACGGTACAGTCCAGCATACAGATCAATTAGGGAATGAAAGACCGTATGTTTTACTAGAATTATCTGAACAAAATAAATTGTACACTGAACATACTGTGAGGGAGATTGTGAAAAATACATTTACAGATGTTCAAATATTAAATAAACTTTAAGGAGGAAAATAATATGAAAAAGGTTGTGTCATTAGCACTGATAAAAGAAGGTAAGATATTATTAGAGAAGCACGTCAAATGTAAAGGGTTATGGGTATTACCTGGTGGTAAAGTAGAAGATAGTGATAGAGATTTGAAGTGTGCGTTACAAAGAGAAATTAAAGAGGAGTTAGGTATAGAGTTAAAAAGCTATGATTTAACTAGACTATTCAGACGTAACTCTACTTACGATAGAGTCGACGGTGTTATAACATTCGATGAACATGTGTATCTAGCTGAATACAATGAGGAGACTATGGGTGAGATAGCTAACTGTGAACCAGACAAGCATAGTGAGTTAAAGTGGTTCACTGTGGAAGAGATTATAGCTGTAGCGATCAATAGCAAAGAACGTAAATCAAGTAACGTATATAAGGTTATAAACAAGCTGAGAGAAGTCGGAACAGCTGGAATATTATCAAAGTATATGTACAAAACACGTGTGTTTGATTTAGCATCATACGGAGGAATACTAAAATTTCTAAAATATGTTATAGTAGAAGATGGTAATATGATGGTTGATGTCCTATCTACATATGGTCAAGATAATCGGCACCTTATTGTCAACAGAGGAGGTATGGGTAAAACATCTGGGATAAACGTTGAGTGTTCAACAGACGTAATCCCAATCAAAGCGATGACAACAGAGGAGTTAATTAAAATTATACGTAAATTAAAAACAGGAAGATATCACAATATGGTTGCTAATGGAATTAGTAGTATATCTAGTAGACCTATGATGATTATCCCAGACCATAAAGAAGAAGAAACTCTAGTATCTCTTGGAGAATTTGATATTAATATTGGATTTGACGAGAATGGAGATATATATGGTAAGTTATGTGAACATAATGATCTTCACAAGGTTTACTTGAGCGAGGATGACATAGAATTATTTAACAAAGGTGCTACAATGGCTGTACGTGAATTTTACATGCAATCATTACTAGATATGTCAGAGAGTGAATTAATAATGACTGCAATACATCCAAATGCTGTAGTTCCTGAAAGATGCCATGATGATGATAGTGGAATGGATTTATTCTCAGTTGAGGAATATGATATAGAACCTGGAGAGACTAAATTAGTTAAAACTGGTATAAAGATTATACTACCTAAAAATCATGAAGCTCAAATTAGACCTAAGTCTGGATTAGCTCTGAAGAAAGGACTATCAGTGTTAAATACTCCAGGAACTATAGATGAGGGATATAGAGGTGAGGTATGTGTTATCCTTATTAACCATGGAAAAGAAACTGTACATATTGGACTAAGAGAGAAAGTAGCTCAAATGGTAATAGCGAAAGTAGAGAAACCAAATATATACTTCGTTAATCAAATCATATATAATTCATTTGAGACTGAAAGAGGTGAAGGTGGATTCGGATCTACTGGACTATTGGCTAAATCTAGTAAATAAAGTTAAAGAGTCTTCGGACTCTTTTTTTTTTATAATAAATGTAAAAGTGAGGTAATATATGGGGCTTATAAAGAGATTGTGGGATACATTTAGATTACGCAAAATACCAAAATCGACATTAGATGCAATAATAAAAGATAATTATGAGATTCGTGACTGCAACAACTGTAGACACAATCCTACTTTTGGATATTGTAAACTGATTAAAGATGAGGTATATGGAGGATTTATATGTGATAAACATGCATACAAAGCTGAGTTTCTGCTACATGAATACAATTTACGTCGAGTTGAAAATTTAAAGGAGCAGTTGTGTTATAGAGTAGCGAAACGTAGCAAACGCTGATGTTTTTATTGTCCGTTTAAGCTAGAGTAACAATAGGTTGTATAAATTTAATTAGGAGGTATCAGACATGTCAATACAAAGACCAAAGACTAGCTTAGCAAAAAGAGTTATGAGTGATAAGCTATTAGACTTATTAGCAGAAATCGAAGTATTAAAATACCGTAGAGGTATTGTTAAAGGAAACATAGCTAAATATAAGAAAGCAGGAGACACAAAGAACGAGTCAATACACAAAAATAGATATGAGGAGCTTGTCAAATTAGAGAAAGAGATACAAGCTGATATATTTGCCGAAGTCAGATTGGTATTTGGCGAATACTAAAAAGTGATATAAATGGGGATTGTTATGCCCCACTTTTTTGTACCGTCTCAAAAACAATGTACTTGTGTGAGCACTACTTATTTAAGATATAATTATACATAATACAAGTGCATTAATATGAAGTAAGGAGGAAACAGAATGAAATTAAAATTCACAAAGAGTAAGATTTCAATAGGAAAAGAACGGATATTTATCCCAGAGACTACGCCATGTGATGAACATCCTAGCTTTAGTATGTTGAACTGCGAACGCAAATGTCCTACTCAATATCAAGTGGATTTCTGCTTAGTTAAAATAGTTCATGGAATGAATAATGATAAGAAGTCATTTCTAACATCTTTAACTGATATAATGAAATCCAAGGGAGTTGTTAAGCTAACCAATATATTTGTGGAGCTGTCTGATTATTCCAAGAACAGGTATATTCCTACTAAAACCCAAGGTACTGTGTCAATTACATTAACTGATAGTATGAATAATGTTGATATGAATATAATTGGTGATATAAGGACTAATAATACAAGTAAATGTGGACATATTGGTGGGTTTAACCAGTTATTAAATAATCCAGATATAACATTATCTCAGTTTATGTTCACAGAAGATACAGAGATATATGTTCTGAGAGATATTGAAAACTGTTTATGGAATATCAGAGGGAGATTACTTGATGACTGGCAACAGATGAGAACGTATGCCAAATATGGGTTACCTATGCCACCACAAGAGAATGAGAACAAGATATTCATTGTCTTACAACCTAGAGATGAATCTGAAATGTTTTCGAATGGAATGTGTGAAGGTGTTTCAGATATATATGTTAGGGACTTTGGATATGATTATAAATCATCTGATCATATATACGGAGCGTTATTAGCAAATGAAATAGCCATTATTAGAGTTGATTATCTACCACATCCAATAGCAAAAGAGGCTACAGTAAACATATACACATGTGTTCCAGTTAATCTAATACCAACTGTTCCAGTCAAAACGACAACTGGCGAACGAGTATACGAGGCATGCAAACGCCCTATAGAAGATATGTTGATCCAGCATATGGGAGAGTATAAACGTATATCAAGTGTTGACGTAAACTGGGAGTATGATACTAAAGTTCAGGATATAGTACTTCACTCACCAACAGTTAATACATTCTCTACATCAAGAATGGACATAATACTAGGAGAAGTATATGGAGAAACACTACATTATCATTTGACGTTTAGTAGTAACAACATTGATGTTGATAACAGTTTACCAAAAGAAGAGTCATTCAGAATACATAATTCTGGATGTAAATAATAAAGGAGATGATCACATGAATGAAAAACGAGAAGAGTTTATCAACCTTTACGTAAATGAAGTAATTGCACTTCTGAACATATCCAACCCACAGGATATAGAGAAGGTAAGGAGGTTAGCGAACGAAAGATTTATAGACACAGAGTTAGAAATCTATAATACTGACAAATATACTAGAACGTATATAAGTCCGATAGATTTCTGGTACAAGAAAGGTGACTATATATTAAATGAGAATGGTGTGTTGAATGATACAACGAAACGTCACGAAGCAGTTACAGCACAGCTTATATCACAGTACATTGATTTTAGGCAAATGTTTAAGAGAATGGCTAAGAAAGCTGGAGCTGTAGGAGATACTATCAATGAAAGTATATATAAAACTTTTGAATTACTGACAAAACTTAGAATAAATGGGTTAACATATAGGGCCCCTCATTATGGTGACATAGTGATGAAAACTCTTTGAATTGCTGGGACGAGTTTAATGCTGACTGTACTACAACGTAATTAGAAATGATAAGCGTGAATGTAGTCGAAAGACAGAAAGAAACAGTCGGATGGTATATGGGGCAACCCTAAGTACTTTTACAATAACCAATCAGCAGCTAAGGTTCCATATCGGGATAAAGTTCAACGATCATCGAAAAGGTAACTATAATTAACTATTATAGTGATTAACTGAGTAGAGTAGCGAAAGCGAAGTGGAGAGCAACTTATTATTGGTGATAGATGATAAGTTGAAGATATGATCTACACTGAGTGTGTCTATGGGTGGAATGCTCGCCCCATATCAGAGTGATCTGATACTGCAAACCCTTTTAACTGCTGGGAGGTAACATAACTGTATTACACTACAACGTGGCTGGTAACGGCGAGCGTGAATGTTTGAAAAGGAATATGGTGTTATGATCAGCATCCAAGGCTCTTGTTCATCTCATTAGGAGGTGATATTATGAATGAAGAAGTTCTACAAGTACAAAAATTCAGAGTGTGGAGTTTAATATGGACAAAAATCAAAGATGATAAAGAATCGTATGTTAAAATCAAATGGTACGCAAAAGGTGTACTACAACATGTTGGATATCTAGATTTGGATCAATACGATGAATACAAGGATACTAGGTTAGGAGTTCACCATCACGGAGGAACGAAGCATGTCGCTATCTTCAGAAAGATAAATGGACATCAATACATACAGTACCTTCATAGATTAACAATCGGCTGTATACCAGATGGGATGCAAGTTGATCACATAAACTGCAATTCATTAGATAATAGACGATCCAATTTAAGAATAGTCACACCTTCAGAAAATGTGAAAAACATGATGATGAGGTGTGATAACACGAGTGGTAGAAAAGGTATTTCAGTGCACAAAGACAAAAATGGATCTTTATATCAACTGGAAGCTTGTGTGCGAGATGATAATGGTAAACGTATAAGGAAAACTTGGTATATTCCGAAATATGGGTTCAAAGAAGCTATTAGATTAGCATCAGAATGGCTAGATCATTATCAAAACTTATGCAACACAAGAATAAGCTACCAAACATCTAAAGATTTTTACCAAGTTGAACAAGAGCAAGGTTCAGAGGCCATCGAAAGGATAGTTACAGAGAAACACTGTGATGAATAACTGAGTAGAGTAGGATCATGTCGAGAGACAGTGTCCGAAATGGAGGGGGTCTTATATTACGGTAGCAGTAATACAAGATCATGATATGGTCCAAATATATCAATATATTTGTAGCAGGATATTTATTAGGAGCTTTCTTTAATATAGATAATGCAGATACTACAACCACAGCAGGAAGAAACGTTATCGCAGTTAGTGCTATAACTAACGAAATGTTGTATGGTTGGTTTCATTTCTATGTATTTGAAGCACATATGAAGTTAATAAACCGTGTTGTTAATGAGGATTGTGATGCATTGTGTTCTGAATTCACATTACCACTAAAACCAACAGACGATATTATCAAACATATGTTAGGAAGTTATTATGAAGGCTACTACAAGTTATCAGCTTTAAAGAATAGAGTTGATAAATTAACAGATAACCAAAAGAGAGTTTTATATATGAAGAATAACTTGATGGAATTTCTGAATATTCCAGAAATAGATGTTATAATGAAACGTCTTATAGCAAATACGTTAGACGATAATATGATTGTAACATTTGACGATGGTAGTATGATGATGAATCCATTTTCACATCATAAGACCAAAGGCGATATAGCAATATTAAGTGAAGCTGTACAAAAACTGGCATTCGGTATGTATTATTACGAGGGTGATTATATAGATGGTGAATATAAGGAAACTCTTGTTGAGATAGTAACTGATATGCCTAGAAGAAAGATATCAAATATGGATACGGACTCTGCAGTAACCGTAGTATCACATGAAAAGTATTTCTTATTGGATAAATATAAAGATATTATAGGAGATAAGAAAGATGATTTCTTATTCACAGAAGGTACTTTACCAATGCTAATGATGACTATATATCTGGCAGCCGTTAGAAAGGTATTAAAAGATTACTCTTCTGCTATAAACATAGATGATAAATTAATACCTATGATAGACTTGGAATGTGAAGTTTGTATGGAACAACAACAGTTATCTATAAGTAAGAAAACATATGTATTTACCACAGTAATAAAAGACTTTATGGTAAAGCAAGGTAAACTGGACGCAAAAGGATTTAAATTCAAGAAAAGTGATGCCAATGCTGCATTAGCAGAACAGGTGCAAGAAGACATAAAGAGTAAAATAATGTGTCATATACCTGAACTAAACTTTAAAGATCTTATAGAAAGTATACATAAGAATACATTAGAAACTATAGAGGATATAAGAACAGATGATTTCATTATCAACAAGAAATCAGTTGTTAAGGTATCAGATCCTAATGATATTAGCTGGGGAGATACTAGAATGAAAGCTGTTAGACTATGGGATAGATTATTTCCAGAGACTCCAATAGATTTACCAGGTAGTTTTGGTATACTGAGAATAAGATTTGACAAAGATATGGTACAATATTACAAAAGTGTTCATAATAATGTATATCAACTGTTGGTACAACATGTTACTGAGTTATACAAGTTTGGATTACAAAACAAAGTAATAAACAAAGTATCTCAAATTATGGATGTAGATGATGACGATAATGCTGACTTAGTACGTGAAATAAAGTCTAATCCAAGTGATAAATTTAGACTGGCTGTTAAAAGTATTATAAGTGCAGTACATAATAAATATGATGAAACAGAAGCTAATTATGGATTGTATGATAATATACGTACATTGATATATGATAATGGATTATCAACTACTGATATAAAGGCATTGGAATCATTGTTTAAATTACCAAAGAGTCAAATGGATCCTGATGTTGAGATAACTAAAAAGATAGATAGACTGGCACTGCCAATGGATATAAATACTGTACCAGATATAATAAAAGAAAATAACTATCAACTACTTGATATAGAAGCTAGTAGCGAATACGAACATCTACTAAGTCCATTACTTAATTCTACTAGTATATCGGTAGTTAAAAACAAATCAAAAAATGCTGTAGTTACAAATGTACTACAAGTGTTCTAAATAAATTAAATAACAAAAGGGGAGATACAAATGAAAAAGCAAACTAAAGCAGGAGTATTAACAGGAAACAAATTTGATGATGTCTGTATTGAATTTCGTAGACAACATAACAGCCTAGTGGACTATTTCACTAGGTATGTGTTCCCTAAGGCAGATAGTAGACATAAGGAAGTTATTACTGGATCACTAGAGATAATGAGAGTTAACAGAGGATTTCTTTGTGAAGTAATATCAAGAGAAAAAGTTAAAATAGATAATGATACATTGGATCTTATCTGGAAAGCAGTAAGATATCATATGAAATCAGAGGATAGTGCTTTAAAGTATAGTCCACTTAGACTATTCTATATATTATTAAGCGTATATATAGTAAAACATGATGCTAAGCTATTATCAGATAAGAAGTTCTTAAATAGCTTTAAAACGATCTCACACGAGAATGTAGGGTTTACATGCAATAACAGGCATGTTATATCAAGTTTAATAAACCTAGGGGCTAGATCGACGTATTATAAGCGTATAAGCGATTATATTAAGGTACACTACACAGATAAATAAACGGTATAAAAAGGTAGGGCTTAGACCCTACCATTTTTTTTTGTTTGCTAGATATATAGCATTAATGTTGGAATCTGATCTACTATAATCAAACTCATCAATATGTGACTTACTAATAATTTTAACGCAGTTGTATCATCTGTATTAGAGCTAAATACAACTTTAGTTAGTCTATCTACATCACGTGTATAAATAGATCTAATACTATCATCTCTTATTGGAAGTTTAGATATAAACTCTTCCGACATAATAGTTGTGATTCCACTTAAGAAGAATCTAGCTTCAGAGATAGCATTCACTATGCTAGCTATTTCTCTATCGTTTTTAGGGTATCTGCTATAAGTTCCATCTGGATTTTTAACAGGTTTACCTTTAGCAAGTACACCAAGAGCTTTAGCCTGATTTGCAGCATATAGAACATCATATTCAGTCTCATTACCTTCTACTTTCTCTGGTTTAATAACTTCCACACCATATGTTTCGCATATGTTGTTAATAACAGAAAATGCCATATCCTTACCTTTTCTACTTTTAGCAGCTTCTTGATCAGCTGAGTGCTCCGCAATTGGATGTAGGAAATCAACTATTGTATCAATTGGTGTATCTTTGTTGAAATCACCAAATACTGATACGTAGTTGTTCTTTATGAATTCTAATCCAGGTAGAACATCAGTTGCGAACTTCTCATCATCTATATTTACTTGTCCATTTTCAATATAAGATGAAATTATTTTCAATGTCAAATATATAGCATGTGCATGTATAATTGACATTGCTTGAGATTTCTCTTTAGCAAATATCTTAGATGTTAGCATTTTAACATTCTGTATTATATTTGACAGATGGTTTGATATGTTAACTAGTGATTGATATTCTGCTTCCTTTGGAGCAACTATATCATCATATTTAGACGGATCTAGCTCTTCTAGCGATAACTGCTCAAATATCTTAACAGCTTTTCTATACTCAGCCTCAGATACACCAAGTTTCTTTCTTACCACATCTAACTTGCTTTCCTGAGCCTTTCTATAGCGTCTCATAGTTTTTTCAACTGTTTCATATTTGGTCTTTAGTTCTTGTCCTACTAAGAACCCTTTAGAGAATTCAAAGCAGTATTTATATACTGCTAGAATAGACTCCACTATTTTCTTTCTCCCATCTTCTACAACACTCTCTCTATCAGGTGTGTACATTCCAAAATTATTTATCCCTTCCATCTTGATTTCCCTCCATAAACTCTATAGTATCATCTATAGTTTCTTTGTGTAGTTCACTTGTAATAGCAAACACAATAGCACCTTGTGCCATGATATAATCCTGTGATGAAGCTCTCATATAAGCAGATCTAGATACTATTATACTATTTATCATCGATATAACAGATAGTAATTTATATGGTGTTTTATCAGCATCATACTCAGCGGTTTGTATATCTAGTAGCTCCTGTCTAAATACATCCACTACGTATTCTGTATACTCATCTAGCTCTTCATCTTCACTCCATAGTTTAGCAGATGCTTGTATCATTGCATGTAGTATAACAGCACCTATATTTATAGAGTACAATGGTCTTACGTTTTGTCCTTGCCCTAGTTCTACTTCTTGGTTAACAGAGTTATCTTTAATAAATCTATCAAGTACAACTGCAAACCTATTTAGAGCTTCTCTATCTAATTTGTATTCAGTCATCAACTTATCAAAGACTGTTCCACCATATATTTCATCATATGAGAGTTCTGCTATCCATTCATTTGCTTCTGGTGGGCATACTTCAAATAGTATTTCTCTCACTTCATCCATTCCAACTGGTAGAATCAATGTGTTCTCTCCTGGATTAGCTACTACTTTAACAAGTATATCTCCGACGATACCATATAACCATTCTTCAAATGCAGAAGTGTAGTTCTTTTTGTGTTCTTCTTCAGTATCATTTGATGGATCAAATGCAATGCCTTTTATTTGACAGAACTTGATATACGTAGCTCTTTCTGATATTTGATCTGCTATAGCATCATATATTAAATCAACTATAACATCATCAACTGAAGGATCTTTCATAGCATTGACTAGGTTATGGTACAGCCTTAATGCTACTTTCTTGGCAATAATAGATACTTGTGCACTAGCAACATTAAATGCTCCAAATGAATTAGGTGTGTCGAATCCTAGCTCAGATAATGCTAATACATTATCACTAACAGCTAAACTCATACCAAGGACTTGTCTAATATCATCATTAAATCTGTTCTTATCAGCTAGCACTTTTAAATTTAGTAAGTCAGGGATGACTTTTAAATCATCCTGACCTTTATTACTATAATCTTCAATCAATGCATTAAGTTTAGCATCTAACTCTTCACCAGCTGATTGCATACGTTTATTGTCTACCTCTTGTGCTGACATATTACCTAGGAATCTTAGGTAGTTATTTCTCATTGTTACAGTTCTATCTGAAATTTTCATATTAATTTCCTCCTTTGTTATACTTCTCATACATTTTAGCTAACACCAGTTCTTTATTTGCTAAATTAACTTGAGTGTGTTCACCACTATCAGTAAATAGCTTAACTCTCTTAAGCTGTAACATATCTTTCATCATTGTAACAGATGATGCGAACACATCTGCTGTTGTTCTAGAAGCTTCAACAACTGAGTCATCCCAATATCCAGTTACGATGTTGTATGTTTTTAATATGTCTGATAGATCTTTATCGTACAGTTCTTTTTCGACTTTATCTATTTCGTCATCTCCTACCAATAAATAGTAAGTAAAACTATACGCTTGTAGCAAGCTAGTGATTACGTCACGAGCGAATTCCATATAGTTGCTAGTCTTATATTCAGCTACAGTTGACTGATTCACTAATATGTCGTTTAAACGCTCAATAGTATTCTGTTCAAACAGTTTACCACACTTAATCATAAATGTATTTCCACCAGGCATTACACCATGTTTGTGTATAGATTGGAATACTCCTAAAGCATCTTCGTATATTGAGAACATTTGGTAGTATTCATCTTTACTTCTAGCATGGATAATAGGTTTTATTGTCATACTACTAAAGAAAGCTAATCTTTCATCTAAACTATTATCTGTTATAGCAAGATCGCTCATAGATGATTTCATCTTAAGTAGACTTTCCCTCTTAGCATTAGCTCTTTCACCTAATACATCATTAGGTGGAACTAATGATAGTGACTGTCCATCATAGTTAGATATTAACATGATGTTAGCTGGAGAAAACTCATATGTGTCAAGTTTATTAAACTTAGCTTTCTGTTCAACCTCATCTGGAATTCCTTCATCGTATTCATCATCTGAGAGAAACGAGTACCATTAGTATCAGCTGATATTCTAGGAAAAAGTGATGTTAGGTTAACTTCGTCTTGTTTAACAGGTTTAGCCATTCCTAACTCCCCATCTATCATATCAGATGTCTTTTTAGTAGCTCTGATATATCTGTTCATCTTATTTAGATCTATTCTAGTTTCCGAGAACACATCTAGCATATCGTCAAAGTACACTTTAAATGATTCTGTATTATTTCCTATCATAAATTTAGGTTTTATTGTGTGTTTTCTACCATTACAAGTAACTTCCACACCTTCCTCACTTATATGTTTATACACAGACTCTAGATACTCAGGTGTTCTTGTAACTATAATCAATGGAACATCATATCTTCCACTTTCGAATAGTAAACCTTGTTGATCTTTTAGTGCACATATATGTTTTAACCAGTTCTTTAAATGATATACATATACATCTCTGTGTTCAGGACTGATATATCCATCTAGTACAAATGTGTAGCTCTGATGGTTATAAAATCCACCAGCTGTTTTTGGATCCAGATCTGTTGCTCTAAATCTAATACCAGCGTTTATGTTTAGTTCTAATTTAGCTATCCCATCCACCTTATTAGGTGAAGCTAGATAACAGTTTAATAAATCGTATCCTTTCTCTTCTGCTTCTTTCATAAGCTCTTCAAATGGCTTAATGAATAACATATTACCATCAACAGTAGTTCTAATAGCGTTTAACGCTCTATTAAATCCCCTATCTAAGTATTTTAGACTGTTCTTATCATATACAGGAACTTTGTACTCTTCTATTAATTTAGTACCCTCATTTAATACAATATCAAAAATCATATTCTGTATTGTACTAGGAATCTGAACTTTATCAAATCTATTTACTAATAACTGTTTAGCTGACTGACATCCTACCAATGCAACTGAAGTAGTTCCATCTCTAGAAGTATCCCCTTCATACCCAGCAACATATTTAGTCATTTGCTGGATAGATTTCATTATAGTTTGAGCATATTTAGATCCCAATTCTAGTCCATTAAAGAATGAATGTCCATCTTTTGACTTCTCATATCCACCCTCTGATATCTCCTGTCCACCTGTCATTGTGGCTGCTTTAAGTTCTCCGTATATTCCACCGTATGGTCCAAACACAGCAGTGGCTGAGTTTATTATTGTGTCTAATATATTAATCTTTACTATTGGATGCAATTCTCCATAGTTAGTTGGCAGATCTTCAAATCTACTAGTCTTATTTACCCTTTGTTCCTCAGCTTTCTCTACTATTCGTCTATTTTGTGCACTATAGCATTTTCTTATACACATTACATTCTCCTCCTATTTAGTTTATAACAGTATATGTTGTTTAGTATTTTGCTTATTTTTGGTAGAAAACAATTAGACTGTGATAGAGCTCAGACATAGGAGCTACTTCGTCATAAATTTATCGCGATAAATTTATATACACAAATAAATCAATTCAAAGGAGGGAAATTGGAATGAAAAATAAAAGAATTCCAGTAGCTGTAATAACAGGACCATATAACTCGTTCAACCACTCGAACACAGTAGTTACTTTTACTGATGAGTCAGAAAGAGAAATACCTGTAATCAACAGTGATAACTATACTATCATTCAAGCGATATATGCTCCAAAAGGAGTGACAAACGAATGGGTGCTAATCAGTGGTACAGATATCGTAAGAAAGTATCTAAAACTATTCGGAATGCCTCATACTGCAAAATATGGACCAATGGCAACTTATGCGTACGCTGCTGTGCTTGGTAAGTTTAACTTAGCTGTAATGAACGTTAGACCACCTGAGGCAACATACGCTAACACGTATTTGTCATTTGACATTCACAAAGCTATGAAAGAGGGAGGAGAAACTGCTGATACTAAGAAACTATACGGAATACTACTAGCTGATACTCAAGAGTACTCTTTCTCATTCGATAAGGCTGAGATAGAGAAAATTAAAGCCGAGGCATCGTCTTCAGATGAAATCAAAGAAATAGACTTGGAATATTTTGAACTAGGATACATTAACTACACTATAGAAGATCTAAAAGATACAACAGATGTTGATGAGTATCTAGATAACAAAGTGTTTAATGTTAAAGTTGACAAAGGAAGTACAATATCAGATGCTGTTAAAGTACACGTTCCTCAAATATTCCTAGCATATAGGGGAGCTGGAGATTATGGTAATATTTACAAATTGTCTGTATCTAACATGACTGAGATGTTAAATGGATCATACCCATACTTCAACGGTGCAATAAAAGACTCGAAAGAGAACGCATATCAATTCTCATTCGCTATGTTTGATACTTCAGTAGGATTACTTAACTACGGATTTGAAGATAGAGCGACAAATGCTTGTAAGCAGGTTATGAGTTTAACAAATCATATCCAAGAGTTTAGAGCATGGTCGATCAAAAGGAGGGATGCTAACAAAGCAGAGGCTGCGATAGTTCAAGCTTTAGAAAACACTAAAGCATACTTGATAGCCAAAATAAAAGAGAAGTATCCTCTATTCAACGAAACTACTACTACGTCTAACATAGAAGAGTTTTATAATGCTCTAGAGTCTATTAAAAAGATGTTTAAACGTAATAAAGAGACATCTGCTGGAATAGGAAGAGAGACTCCATTTAGCTTTGTTAATCCTTGGAACAACATATCAGATGATGTTTCTAAGAGATTGCCTCTAAAATATGTACCAGCACCAGCTGAACTACAATTCGCTTCAGGTAGTTTAGGACCATTAGGAGCAAAATTGGATGAAGAGGACTTTAACTGGGATACAACATTAACTAGAAGAGTTGCTAACCCAGATACAGGTATTCCAGAAGATACAGAATATAAAGTATGGGAAGAACTATTAAACCACGCTTACTCTGGGGAAACTGACGATAGTATATTCGACTCATCTATAGTACCAGACGGAATTCTATTTGGAGAACAGTATCCAGTGTCAGTACAGGAGACTATAGATAGGCTTTGTAGATATCAACCTGATGTAGTTAACTGTGAAACAGTTAGACCTGACTTCTGTTATATCAGAACTCCAGAAAACTCTGTAAACACTATGCAGAAAGTATTCGACTGGCAAGATGGGTTCTTAAACGCTGAGAAAAAGAACTTAAACATGCACCCAGTTGTAGGTTCTTGGAGATATGTTGATATATCTACAGGAGCTCAAGAGAGATTTAGTGGATTCTATGACTATTTAGGTGAAGGATCTATCCTATTTGACTACCTATTTAGCTGCACTAGTAAATCATTCGCTAGTGGAGATTTCAGTATAATCACTAAAGGAGCAACAAACTCTCAATTATTAATTCCTAGAACAAGCTCTGAAAGAGAGGAGTTAAAGAATAGAGATATTATGTACTTTAAACGTAGAAGTAATGGTATGTATGCTCTAGGTGAAGACACAGGTTATGCTGTAGGTATAGACGCAGTTCTTAAGAGTATAGGATCTGATGTTCAATTCAATAGAATAATGAATATATCAATGAACATAATGAGAGATAATGCTATAATAGATCCGACTACGGATGAACTTGATAACTTACAAAGAAAAATACAAAAAGCTATCTCAAACCCTAGTAAACACTTTAAAGATAAAGTAAGTGTTACAATAGGAAAATCTACTCATGCAAATGAAATAGATAGAAATGTTATCCTATGCGATATAAGAGTTACTGGTAACGAGTACTCAAGATACAATAGATTACATATGATAACTCAGAGACCAGTAGAATAAGGAGGTAAAATAAATGGCAAAATCAGGAAATGGGTTAAGTGGACAACAGTCACAAAAAGCGATTTATGATAGTTCACTATTCCCACAATTCTATATGAAACCATCTCCAGCAGGACGTAAGAGTTTAATATCTTGTGAATTCACTGACTGGAGTAAAGATAACTTAACTGGATTAACTTTAGTTGATAAGTCACTATTCATACTTATCCCTATTATATATCCAGAAATCTATATGTACAGTGATGATGTATATTCTAGAAAGTGTATGAAAGCATGTATCAACTACATTGCTCAAACTGCTAGAAGTGTAGACGGTATTCAAGATATTGGAATTGACGTACAGGCACCAACGTTTAAAACTCAATTCTTTAACTTACCGTTATACACAAACTTACAAAATCCTACAACAGAAATAACATTACAAGTACCAGCTGACTTGAGTGGTTACTTTATAACTAACCAAATAAGACACTGGTTGAATGCTATATCTGATGAATACACTAGAGCAGCTCACTATAACGGGCTAGATATTGATTACAATAACTGGTCTCATAGTGCAGGGTTTGCTTATATCAAACCCAACAAAACATTCACTAAGTTGGACTATGGAGCTTTATGGTTCTTAATGATACCAAAAGGAGCCCCTACAAGTAACTTCAATGCAGATGCTACTTCTCCGTCAATTGCTGAGTTAAGTTTAACATTCAACGTTAACATGATTGATAGTAGAAATATTAAGATTAAGGAATTGCTTGAATCTTTACTAGCTAAGTACAGAAGTTATTTGGTATTAGATAGTACACTATTTGGAAGTATCAATAACACATATCTTCAAACAGTTGAAGAGATTGATCCTGACAACGTGTTTGAAACTGCTACAGAACTTTCATAGAAAAAATTGCTGGGACTTAGTTCCCAGCTTTTTGTACCAAATTATGGTTAGTGCTTATTAGAATTTTAGTTATATATTATAAAATGTAACAAAAAAAAAATAATATAATGTATTATATAATAAGTCATAAGTTATATAATATTAAAAGGAGAGTGATAATTATGACATTAAATCGTATGAGCAAATGGGTAAATAACAAAACATTACGTAAAATGGTTGAGGATGAAAGTGTATACATTCTAACTTACAATTACAAAGTAGTTATTGTTGTCGGAGGAGATGTTCATATCAGACTAACATTGTCAGTTGATACTAAAGGTAGTAGAACGGAAATAAAAGTAGATGAAACAAATACAAACAACATCTACTTCGTGTCTGTGTTCAAAGACTTATGGACTATGGTAAAAAAGTACGTAAAATACCATTTTGAGTCTGAACATAACACAACAGTAGTCTTTACTGGTGACACATCAGTAGAGAAATGGTTACTGGCTTATTTAGAAGGTAAACCATTACCTAAAAAATGTAACATGGTAGTAGGAGACGTGATCGATACTATTAGTATCCATCATGAAACTATTTGCGAAATATTAAATTCGCTTGATGTTATAGAGGACTATGATAAATTCATAATGTCTATAATAAACTACCACAACTTCATAGTCAACCATTTAAATAAGGCTGATATATTTGAGTATATAGGTATTTTACTTAACCTATCGGCTATAATACCGCTACAATATCAACATATGTTAAAAGTTGATATTTTAGATATAAAGAGACTTTTAGAGAAGTCTCCGATAGAATTTGACAAATTTGGACAATTCACTAAATTGTACTATAATTTAATTGATGAATTGCACAATTGTGATAATCGTGATTTTTGTATAATCAATATACTATATAATGATTCTATAATAAAACAAATCATGAATGGTTTAAACTTAGTTATATATTCAGATAGAGATGAATATGATAACTATATAATCATTGATATATTCAGTAATTGTAGAATCGACTTCACAAATGTAGATCCTGCAAGGATCTCATTCAATAACGCTAATATATCGTATCGAACATTCGAGAGATACGATATACATCGAGCTGAAAAAAATACATTTGTGATGTTAGATGGATGTAATAATTACACAAATATAGAAGCTTTCAAAACATGCGAGGTGATATATGTTAGTGAACCTACATATATCCCTCAGTTGTCACCAATATTGGTAGATAACAAAAACAACCCAGCTATGCTTATAACTGGGGATACTGGTAGTGGAAAAACATATCATACTATCAGAAATTTAGCTAAAAGTAATTTCATATACATAGCACCATGTAGACAGCTAGTATATGAAACTTACATAAAATACGCTAACAAATCAGACGATTTGTCTAGCGGTGAAGTGAAAATCTTCAATGAAAGCAATAGTGATAATTCTATGTTTGCAGTGTACGAGTCCGCAATAAACATGGATTTATCAAAATACAAATCGTTGATTATCGACGAAGCTCACTTCCTAGGTGATGAAAACAGAGGATGTGGACTAGTTCATATAATCAATAAAGCCCTAAAAGCTGGGATCAAAATATATTTGGTCACAGCAACTCTAGATGTACATCTAGGGAATCTAGGACTAACAATAGAACACCATAACTTAGAGAGTAAATACGATACTCCTAAAAAGGTTGAGGTAAATCGTACTACAGCTTATCAAAGGATGTTCGACAAAGTTCCTACAATAGTATTCATCCCTAATATAAGAAAGTCAGAGGAAATGGCTGACTGGATTAGAGATGAATCAAACGGACAGCTAAGAGTAGCATGTCTTCATGCTAATGTTTTACCATACGAAAGACTAAAAACACAATTAGACTTTCAAAATGGTAAAATTGATACTATTGTGGCAACAGATGTAGTTGCACAAGGATTGAACTTCACTTGTGCAAATATGATAATAAATGTGTCGAGATTTGACACACCAGCTAGAATCAATCAAAAGATTGGTAGGCTGGGTCGTCCGTTCACAAATACGGACAAGGAAGTAACTTACTATCTTGACGACTCATGTGACAGAGAGATAGTTAAGAAGTCAACTAAGTTCGTTGATGCTGTAAACAGTGATCATATTGAGAGTATGTTCAATGAGTACAGAAGCAACTACAATGACTTCAAAGAAGTTCCGTTCTACAATGAAATTAAATACTGTATTCCAGAAGTGGTACAGTATTTAAACCATGCTAAGAGATCTGGAGTACAGCTCGATAGCATGCAATTAGAGGTAATAGACGAAACATTATCTCTAATACATGATGAAGCTCATAAAGTAAAAGAGCTTATCATGGAGAATATGTAGAAATAAGAAAGAGCCTTAGTGCTCTTTTTTTTTGTACGTTATTATGGCGTATATAACTCTAAATAATCAATAATTATATATTATCCAGTGTCAGGAACCAAGAATAATATTATATATATAATATTATTCGGTTATATATTAATCAAACTATATATAACAAGTAGTATGTGACAATATTTTAATATTTTTTAGGAGGTATAACAAATGAAAGTAAGATTTAAAGGAATTCTAGATATGGAATTCACAAAAGATGAGTCATTATTAGCAACAGAATTTTATTCAAAGGCAGTAGAATTAGAAAAAGAATCATTAACTCCATCAGGGATTCCGCTAACAAATGAGGAATATGTTAAACTTGTAAATAAGCATAAACTTGATGTAGATGGAAAAGATAAAATTATAGCTGATCTTAAAAATGCTAACAACCAGATATCTGCAAATAATGAAGCATTAAAAGAAACTATAAGAGGTTTAAAGTCAAAGAACAATGAGGATAAACTATTAGAGGCATTTGACAGCATCAGGGCTAAGAATGAGGAGATAGCTAGTCTTAAAGCTAGAATAAGAGAGTTAGAAACTAAACCAGGAGAGTATAGTACTGGAATGGCTAGTGCATTATATAACAAAGGACTGATATCAGAGAAGGAACATCAAGATCTAGTGGATAGAGCTTCTATGGGTAGAGATGTTCACACATACTGGGATGAGTTTGAAACATATGTTGATAATTTTGTTGAAAGTCCTATGCTTGTAACAGACTTTGGAAAATTCAATGTTGTTAACTGCACACCTCATCCTGTTACTATTAATGGAATAGCAGGTGGTCAAGAGGTTATAGGACCATCAGAAGTGATTACTAGATTAGAGTTTGATCATAAGCCAGTTTCATTAAACGGAAGCGATTTACCATTGGTTGTAGAAGCTAAAGGAACTCTCATTAATGTTCCTATGAGAAAGAAGAACACATTGTACATAGTTAGTAGAATAGTGTTTGACGTTGCTAACGATAGGGAAGACTTCATATGTCCTAATGTGATGAGAGCACAAAGAAATAATGGAGTTGTAGTTTCTGTGCCAAGTTTCATTTGCAGAAAGTCTTTAATCAAAAAAGCTGAAGAGAAAGGAGAAATCTAAAATGAGCAGAATGAAAATCATAAAAGAGATAGAGAAACAGTTATTTGACGAAACTCATGCTGTAGGATTTGACAAACAATTCGAAGACATGGATCATTATGTCAAATATAACTACATGAATAGTAAATCAAAAGAGTGGAAGAAAGACAAGATAACAGAGGAGTACAATGAAGCTATATCGGCATGTAAAGATTTACAGAAAGCACTACAGTGGAATTATGCTAGTAGAAACACGATACATCATGTTATCGAAGAGATAAGTGATTGGATATTAGCTACATCAGATATACTTGAGTTCCAAGATCCATATAATCCAGATCATAAATATGATGAAGATGTTCTGCAAACATATTTAGATCAAGGATCTCGTATAAGAGCATATGTGGATGTGTTTAAATCTAAACTACCTAATATTATACATGAGGATCCTATAACAGCAGATAACGTGTTTAAGTCTAGTATAAGAAAAATCGAAGAATACGCTGCAGCATTGAATGCTTATGATATGTGTCGTGATGATCAGACTTACGTGCTTAATCCATTAAGTAAAATGTTAAGACGTCTTTACACAAATGATGAATTACGTGATCCGAAACTTAAAGATAAGATTATAAAAGAGTTAAGGAGAATGAGGTTTGCTTTAACGTTCGATAAGAATGGTGATTTGTTATGATGAACATTGATACAAATAGGATTGGTGTTCATATTATATCAGATACGGCACAGGAAGTATCTACATGTATAATGCCAGGTTTTTATAAGTTAGAAACAGATGGAGAGAAACTTGTGTTAACTGCACTTGGAGATGATCCTATAGATATACAAACATCTAAAGATGACCTGGATAGGTTAATAGGTGCATCAGAAGATGGTAATAGATATACTATAAACATTGTACGTGAGGGTAAGATAAATAAAGGTACAAAGGTAAATACATTCATCACAATGCACAATGTGGAGTCATGTCATCTACTACACTCAATAGAACTTTATTCTAAAGATGCAATGGACTGCTTTTTGGATCACAGAAAATCAGAAACACATATTCTTACAGTAGAATCAGTGTTTAGTGCTATAAGGGCAAGCGGAGCTAAACTCGACACTGTTGTTAAATTTAAGAACATGGATAAATTCTATCTGATTCATGAAGCTGATAAAATTTACTATGAGACTGATTTAAAAGCTGGAGATATGTTGAGCAATGTTACGTTAATTCCAATTAAGGATGGAGCTAACATCTCTTCGGAAGGTATAATAATGCGTAACATATCAAAGAAGTATCCAGCTATAATCAAATACGCTGGAATGGCTAAAATATAATAATCGATACAAAAAGGTAGGGCTTAGACCCTACCATTTTTTTTTGTCTATCTAATATCAATAAACTCGTCACTTACTATTATGTTTATATGTTCTTTTGTTCTAGCAAACATCTTATACCAATTAAAGTCAGTATGGTAGAAACTATCACGTTCAATGGTTTCTATATACGCAACCGTTCTATCTGAATCAAAGTATTTAGGCATATCACTTGGAACACATTTAGAGAACATGACCTTAAGTATTTTACTATCATGCAGGTGTGATTCAAACTGATTATATTTCATTATGTCTTCATAATCCTCTAAATTGTCAGGAAACAATTCCGAATCGAAATTTAGAATATAGTCAGTGAAGTCTATGGCCACACTATGTACTATTAATACCGACGATCCTGTTTCAATAGCAACGTCACATACAAAACAACGATGGTTATTTATAAATAACTGATTTTTAATCATCATTATTCTAACAGTAACTAATGGAGGTATAATGTATTTTTTATCATCTTCCTCAACCAGCCAAGGGAATTTAGTTAAGAATACATCACCAGGTTGGAAATCTAGCTTTGTTCTAGACGTTATATTTTGATAGACTAGTCCATTGATATGTGCATAGTGACGCTTAGGTAATACAACCGTAGCGTTATTTACTAGTAGCTGATTTGTTACATCCGCAATATTTATCACATTACTACTAGTAACAGACACATGATTACTATTAGTTATATCAGTTAGATTCTGCACGTCCTTTCTCAGTTTAAATAGAGTGTTGTTTATCTTCTTCTTATCAGATAACCTATAATTATCATAATCTATTTTAATACTCAAACTAGCATTTGTTAAGTGTTTCATAAAATAATTATTATGTTCTGGTGAATCTATTAACGAATCACCAAATATAACTATCGATATCTTATTACCTATAATATTTAATACATTATTACATATGTGTTCTGGTATAATGTTAACAAATCCAAGTATTACTAAGTTAACATCTTGTAACATATTCATAGTATCCTCATTAACCTCGTCAAACAGAGATGAGTGGCATGTTCTTACTCTTTTTGGGAAATTACTTCTCTGCATAGTAACTCCAGCTTCTCTGAAATCATTGCTCTCCAATAATAAGTTATTACCACTTATATGTCTATCAGATATGAATAACACGTCATCAAACTCTATATCATCAATGTGGGTATCTCCAATGCCATACGAGTGACTCAATATATGTGAGACTATTATTTCTGGCATCATATTTAAGTCAACTTCCATAGCCGTGACTCTTTTGTTTAAGAATATTTTGTTATTAATATTGATCATATCGAAATTCCTCCCTAAAATAAATGTTTTTCTAGTATATTGTCTATATTTTTACACATTTCTACAATATGTATGTATGATAGAAAGGAGGTATAGCAATGATACATGATTTGAGAAAGAAGATGAACGTATCTGGTGAGATTAGGGTATGTTATCTAGCTGAAGATTCAGCTCATATAACAAGTCCAAGCTTCAAAGTATACATACCAGATATAATGCCTAACATAGACAGAAATCAGACAGATTATCAAGTCACAACACCAGATAGCATAGTGTTAAATTCAGAGAAAGCCGAATTCAATTCAACTGTGGATTGTCAAGGTTATTTAGTGGCTAGAAGTGCTTGTCCATATGGACATAGATTAGATGGGTGGATACCAAAGTTCACAGTCGATAAGATAGAGCATCCTACTGGATCATCAGAGGATATAACAGCTCAATCAACAAAAGGTAGAACAGATGGAGTTCCTGAACATCCACCACACCCAATAACACAGAAGTTTCGTATGTTCACATCTAAGATACTAAATACTATATTCAAGAATAGTACATTCACTGGTTCAAGGGGAGTAGACTTCCAGAACATACATAATAAAGTTATTAAAAGAGGACATAAGATGTATGGTGCGTTTGTGGTTGGTGAACAGAACCAGTTTGTTGTATTTGCTATAGATAATGCAGTTCCATATATGCCTGGTACTAGTATCAGAGAAGATAGTAATAATACTGATAGTAGTTTTGATGGTGGAGAGAGTAACGTGGTTGACTAAACGAGGAGGAGAATATGAGAGGGGATAAAAATATAAGAGACTACTTTATAAATACCAAGGTAACACCTAGCCCAATTGGTAGAGAGAGTCATAATATGAGAGCGTTCCTAGATGGTGCAAAAGAAAAGACGTATTACACTTTTTATAGTTTTGAGACAAAGGAAATAGACGGACTGACTAATAATATATTAAATGATTATCTAGCATTTATAATGGATAATGAGGGGTGTTTCTCACACTTTAAGTTCGATTCGTTCTCAGCTAGACATTTTGAATTCAAGAGTAGGAGTTTTGCGAAATATCTGTACGGAGATACAAGATTATTCTATTTTGTATTTTTATTCAACGATTTGACACATGACTCAGAATTAACATACGATTATCTAACTCAACATGGATTGATAATGCCGAACTTAAACGGGTTGGAGTTACTGAGAAAAATAATTGTGTTTAAAAATAAAACTGAGACTATAAGCGGAAATAATAGTTTCATGGATAATCATTTTTAGGACGGTATTGATATGGCTAGAGATATAAATCAAGTGGAATTAGACCACATAATAGACCAATTTCATCAACACAATATGTCATTTGATATGGCGATGATGTTCATAACGCAAGACATATCGTTTGATAAGCTATTTGAAAGATTTCTAACAACTCCAATTAAATTCTATAAAGATGTATTTTCATATTTATATAAATATATAACTGATAAAATAGATAAAGGACAGTTAGATATAGTGTTCAGAGATGTTATAAGTAAGCTTGACTGCTATGTGTTTGACAAGAAAATACAGGTAGGTGGATGTGTTAATAAGTATGGGTTTAGTTCACTAATAATAGAGAAAACGTTGCAGTATTTATTAAATGACAATGACTTGAACGGAATTAACAGTTTCATAGACATGATGTCAATTAATCCTAACATAGATAATAAAGTTATATTTGATGTTCTGTCGAATAACAAAGACTTATGTCATCAATATGTTATAAGTAATATTATATCTGGAGAGTATTTATCAATAGAAGATATATTTAGACTAATACTGATAAGATCAGAGGATTTACCACTAGATGATGTTAGAATATTGATCAGAGAGATATTCTTCAATAAAAGTATGATGTTGACGTTTGCTGCACATGTATTCAGCTTTTATAACATTACAGTTGATTACAGAGATAATAAATGTAAGGTAAATCTTGAGTGCAAACTCAAGGGTACTGAGAAAGAGCTGATAGACAATATAAGACAGATTATCATAGAAGTTGTATGGATAGATGCTGAACTGGATTACTATGATTTCCTAGAGGATGCTAAAATAAAACATAGAGAATGTAAGAATATGTATATGTCTGGATTATATAATACGTATATAAACTGGTTTAGAAGTCAAGAAAGAGAAGACGAGTCTATTGCCAACTTCTTATTTAATGGGTATGAAGAAAACTTAGATATGATGCAACTTGATCAGGAAAATATGAAGGAATTGTCTATAGATACAATGAACCTTTTGTACATAACAGATATATCAATATACGAAGGTTATGAGTTATTTATCAAAATGTTCAATCTTAACAGATTTTTATTAGGACATTATAATAACACGTTTACAGTAGAGAGACACTTATCATCTATTATAGAAGATGAGGGATTTGCTGTTAGATTGGCTATAGATACTAACTTCTATATTTTTCTATGTTTAAGATAACAATCATAACGTTATTTAAATGACAATTATATATTACAGACTGTATCAAATAACAATAAAAAAACCAAGGAGGAACAAACATGAAGAAAGAGTTTGTTAAGGCAACAGATGTAAAAGAGAATAATGCAGGAGTAAAGATAGCTAAAGAGCCTATCAACACACCAATGGTAAAAGAGACTACAAATGGGTTTGTAAAGTATGGTGAGGTATCTGAGGATAAAATGAACATCTTCAAGAACATTACTTTAAAGCCATCTGGTGATTTCTTAAAAATTCAAGAGAAAGAGCCTACTTGCGAAATACCACTAGCTTTAATAAAAATGGCTAGTATCAGATATAGCTTAGAATATGTCGCTTCGCAAATAAAATTTAAGCTAGCTGCAGATAATCCTGATTTGATGAACTGTGTTACAGATATAGTTGTAACAAAGGATAAACAAATCCTAGCTGTATTAAATAAAGGGTTTGTAGTTAAACCTCAGGAGACTGGATTAATGGGATTAATGTTAAATGATCCATCTTATAGAATAGATCTAAATAATATCCCAGATAAACTTAAAACATTGGCTGAAGGAGAGTTTAGAGTACAATCATATGGGGATGAGTTAGTAGTAGTTCTAGATCCTACAAAGATCACTAGCTTACTATTCAATGATGTGTGTACTGGAGCTGGAGAACTAGCTGACTACGTTAAGATTTCAAATCCAGTAGTTCAACACGATTATTTCCACTTTGCAGTAGTTACTGAGAACTTAGAGGGTTGTGTAAAAGTGTTGTCTATTCAAAGAGACCATTTAGCTTGTGCTAGATTACAAATATCTCACGAGCAGTTACAAGAACAAGCATATAAATGGTTAAACTCAAGACTTGTAACAGATGTAAAAGAGATGCTAGTGTTTGTAAGAACAGCTGATATAGCATCACAACAAAATGGTTATGAGGCTATTAATCAACAGTTAGCTGGATCACCTAACATGCAAACTATTCCGTTATTGAAAATAGTTAGTGATAAATTCAAATCACCATTAGATAACAGAGTAGCCGCAAACGGGTTATTATCTATGTTAATTCAAAAGTCTAACAAGATAGACACCATCAATGAGGCTGAAGTCAGAAAGACATACGGAGATATTCTTGACAATAGAATATTCTCTTATAATGTAGGAGCGTCGCATGACTTAGCTATCCTACCTAACTATAAAAAGTTAGTTATGGTATCATTATTCGGAGCAATGTTACCATACAAAATGGATATAGCTGACGATGGAAGATCAATAGCTATAAACATTTCACTATAACATAAGTGGAGCTCTAAGGCTCCACTTTTTTATATCAACAAAGGTGGTGAGGGTATGAAAACCTATAACTTTACAGCCAGTGAAATGTATTCGTGGGTGTATAGTCTAAGTCGTGAAATGACTGGATTGAATGAAGCTGACGCTAGATTAAAGTTGTATGTGTATGAAACAGCTATTGGTAATCTAACCAAAAACAAAATACCAGTCGTATCAGCAGTAGATGACGAATTTAATAGAATAGATAACTATACAAAGAAGAACGTCTTAGACTCGTTTATATTGATGATAGGTATAATAGATAACGAATTTCCATTTGTGTCACAATGTATTTCTGAATTATTTAGAATACATAATATGATAAATGGTGGTAGGAGGTGATATTACAGTATGGGAAGTTTTGATAAAAAGATTATAAAACAAAGCGACTTTAAAAAAGTTATATCATCAGTTGTAACTAATATGTTAAAGATTAAAGCAGATACAGAAAAAATATACATAGATCTGAATAGTTGTTTATCTATACTATTTAGATATGATGATATAAATAACCCAGAAGCGGTTGAGATAATATCGAACGAGATAGAAAGATTTCTGCACCTTTATCTAAATGATAAAGTTGACATAGTTATACTATTCACATTAGAACAAAGTCAAGTTCATGTTGATATATATCCAGATTGGTGTAAAGATAGATATCAACGTGTTAATTATGCTAAAAGTGACTTTCTACAAACACTACTGGTTAGTTTACATAAGTTTAGTGAAACTAATCCATTGATAAAAGTTGTGAACACACATAAAGTCCATCCAGCCCTTTATGTATATCAGAATGAGAGATTTAGTAGAAAGAGATCAACTGTACTATCTAAAGACATGGTGTTTCAATGTCTGAATCTAAAAAACATTGTAGTGTACACTGGGGTTAATTATATTGACTTGGATGATCCTATGAGGCCACTACCAGATGATGTAGAGCTACCAGAACCAGTAAGTCTATACTTACCATATTATATAGCTCTTAGAGGTGATATAAGAAATGAGTTTTCAGGGAAAGAAGGATACGGACCTGTTAAGTCATTAGCTTATATAAACAAGCATAAACTTAGAATAAAAGCAGGTATAGATGCTCCAGACCATGTGGAGAAAGAGTGGTTAGATAAGTATAGTCAATTATACGATATAAACAAATTATTAGAATTAAATAAAGAGGAAATAAAAACTATTTAACGTAATAAGGAGGTTTATATGGTAACTAGCGATTTCACACCCAATGGTCATAAAGTGTTCTACTGGGGAAATGGTAATAAACGGTTAGAGGGAGAATGGAGAGATGGTAAAAAAGTTGGACTATTCACAATATATAATCAAGATGGTAGCATTAATCAAACCATACAGTACTCAAATGATGTAATAGATGGCAGATCTAATAGGTATTACGAAGGAGATGTATGTATGCAGTACGAATATAGTACTGGGACGTTGACATCTAGTTTGGAGTACTTAAATAATGTTTTAATTGGCGAGTACGGATACGGAGATGCTTTGGTATTTGGTGATCAAAATGGTCCAACTCCACCACCTATTGGAACTATACTACATGCAACAGATGGTAAGCACCCAGGTGAAATATACAAGGGAACATTATGGACATTTGTTGAGAACTCTTTTAATACAGATGAGAATGGACATGATAAACCAGTTGCTGTGTGGTTGAGAGAACCAAATGGTGGTAAAGGGCCTTACATATATATAGGAGATTTTAAAGAATATTACTCAAGTGGGAAAATATTAAGAAAGGGCTCTTATAATAGGATAGTACAACCAGGAAAGGGCTCTATAAGCGTCTTAAATGGCCCAGAAACCATTTGGAGAGGCAGTGGTGCTATGATTTATAGTGTTAACTGGACTAATGGCATTAAAACGGGTTTTATAGAGTTTAGAGACGATAAGGAAAGAGTTTGGAAAAAAGTCAAACTAGATGAAGCTGAGAAGTATGTTGATGGAATATATAATGTATTTGATATTGGTATGGATGGGGATATATCATACACATTTGATCCCACAACACAGTCAGCGTCACTAAAGATACTAAAATAGGGATTTCTCCCTATTTTTTTATTGATTGAAAACAATTATCTTGTGTGAGACACATTAATAATATATAAAAGGAGGTATTCAAAAATGGGTATTGACTCACTTATAGCATTTTGCTTAAATTTTGTTTGTTTACTAAGAGACTATGCTCAAACAGAAGCTAAACAACCAAATAACACTATAACACTTCAATGTGTATGTACTGACGATTTACCAATAGATGTTAGAAACAGTTATTGTAAGTCTTTAGAGATTATATATGCTATGATGATTAGGAGTTTACTAACTCTTCAAAATAGAAGTAGACTTAACGACACTCCATCGTCTATAATGGGTGGAATTCCTATGTTAACACCTTATGATAAAATTAAGTTTAATAGTAAGGTTAATGGATTTATATCTGTTAGAGATAGTATATTTAACAGGGATAAACAAGACGGACAGAAAGCATTGGATGTATTCACAGAGAGTCTACAAGATAAACTAGATGAGTTTACAGCTGTGTTATCTAGTATATCAGTTGAGGATGCGAACGTTATTCTTAAAGGTGGATCAAGTGCTGCTCCAACTTTCATTGAAATTGGAATCAATGTTCAAGACTTTAATGGTAGAGTTATTGAGAAGAAATTCTCGTTAGGTATACAAGTTAGACCTAAAGTAGTATCATCTCAAGAAATGATGCAGTTTGTAGTTAAAAGAAATAACGCTGTGTCTAATGTTGATGGTGCTACAAGAACATTCTGGCAAAGAATGAAAAACTCGTTCATATTTAACTATACTAAAGTTAAGAATACTGCTAAGTCTGGAGAGATACAAGGAGAGAAATCTCTTAACGAAATGATGGAAGCTGTTAAAAACATTAAGAAACCATTCGTGTGTTTATTAATGTCTAACTTAACTGTTGAGGGGTTGAAAGATCTAAATATAGATATCGTAAATAACTTCAAAGTAGTTCAGAGATTATATGACACTTTACCAATAATGAGTATCAGTGTATATAATGCTAATACAGATACTATTATAAGTAGTATCACAAAGGAAAGTCAGTTTGTTAGTAGAACAGCTGCAGAGTTTAACAGCGAAGTATCTCAGTATGAGAAACAACTTGCTGAAATGGTTAGAGTACAAAGAATGTTTTAAACGTAGAGGCTTAGTCCTCTACTTTTTGCACCGATTTCTTATTAGAAATATAATAAAAGAGTGAGTATAAGAAAGAGCTCAAAAGCTCTTTTTTTTGTTGTTTATAAACTATAAAACAATACTCTGTTATGAACTATAATAAGGAGGTTAACATTAATGAGAACTATTAAATCAATAAAAGTAAATTATCAGCATGCTATGCATGATATTATAGTAAATCGTTATGGGTTAGAATCAACATTTCTTAATCCTCTTAATCCAAAATTTATTGGGTTAGAAGATCTAGAAAACGAACTAACTGCTAACGATGAGCAGGTGGATGAATCTAAGGCATTTGCAGATAGTTCCGCTGGTTATGATGAAACAGGAATGGGAGAAGATATGCCAGACGAAATACCTAGTGGCGATTATGGTATGAATGGGGGATATTCAGATGCTGACAATATTGGTCCAGAGGATGAATTTGGTAATATGAGTAAGGATGGTCAGATGGGTGTAGACGCAGAAGGAAATTATACTGTTGATCCTGGTGATATGAGTGGAGTAGAATGGGAAGATACAAACTATGATGATCTTAGAAGCGATGCAGATTGTATAAACTTAACTAAAGTGTTAGGAGAGTACATAAATAACTATGCGTTGAACTTTGAGATGTTCATAAAGAATAACAAAGACTTTATTGACTACACAGGAGATTTTAAACAAACTGATCATTATAATGGATTCGTAAACCCAGCAATGGATATATTAAAGAAAGTATTCCAAGACGATCCAATCATTAAACACGTGGAATCACTTATTGAAATAATGAGCAATAAGAGAACTGTTCTATCAGTGTGTGGTAAACCTGATAACCCATTTATGTATGAGGGAATGCAGATTATACTGGTTGATACTGTAAGAAACTTACTAGCATGTATACCATATAGTATCAAGCATAATAAAACATTATCTGAAGTTATAGATAGTATGCAATTGAATGTGGTTAAATGCTTAATTCAAATGGTAGCTGACTTAGTAGAGGTATCTAATTTATTTGGTACTAAGATATATTATGTAGAACCAGTAGTTTCTGAGATAACTGGTAAATCAGAAGAAATAGCTAGCACACCATATGCTAAACTTGATGTAATGTCTAGAGGAAATGAAAGCTTTACTGGAATGAGATTAGCTAATGAAAGTATTATGAACTTGATAGAGATTAAGAATAATAAAGCATTGGTTGAATATACTGCATTAACTAAGATGATGTTAGTTATAACAGGATTAACTCAGAATATAAACTTAAAGGATAGCTGCGGAGATGTTCTTAGAACTGTGTTACAGATAGCTAGCACGAATGGAGAAGATGTATTACCATTGATAGATAGTTCTATAGAAACATTTAGAACTAAAGTATTTGTTCCTGAAATACAAGCTATGGCTGATTTAAGTGCTAAGGAAAGTGAGAGACTTACGGAAAATCCTGAACCAAATACAGAGTTATCACAAGGCACAGTTGAAATCCAAGGTGGAACATCGGTTGAAATTCCTGGTGAAGAGCTAGAAGTTGAAGAAGAGGAAAAGGATTTCGATAATGATTTAGAATAAACAAGTTAGGGTAGTGGTTTCACTACCCAATTTTGTACAGACAGGTGATTTATAAATGCGTTATAAATATATTAAAGGTAGCGTGAATGAACGAGAGGAATGGGTATTTGATATGTTTGATCACGTTGCTGATTCACAAAAATCTTGGTTAGAACGCCAAGCATATAAATCAGTTTATACTGAATTGAAAGAGAATATGGTTGGTAGCTATCTTAATAACAAATACCATAAATTGCATAAATATTTAGATGATATTATTAAGCGTGGATTGATTAAGAAAGACTTGCTAGATTATGTACTAGTATCAAGTGTTAAGAGAGAGTACTTCGAGAAGATATTCAAGCAGATGTTTGATGGATCTATTGTGTTAGGAGTAGCATTCCCATGGCTATATCCAGGAACTGAGAATAAAAGTGGAGCCGAAAGTGTCCACCAGATATTTATATGGGATATAGAGGAGTGGCTGGAACGTAGAAGCAAATGGTATTATCGTTTATTCTTTGGTAAACCAGACTTTATCCCACTTGATCCTGAAGTCAGTATGAAAGGGCTAATATACCATGAACTAATTCATGCTAGACAGCAGATAGTAGACGGTAAGAGAAATCCACCTAGAAACAAAGATGGTAACATTAACTACAAAAACTATCTAGAAATAGAAGCATACTCAAATCAATTCTTATATTCTGATACGCTATTAGGAGAACCATATTATTTAAATCTATACGGTGGTAAAACTTATGATCAAGCTGCTAAGAACTATTTAGATTTACTAACAAAGAATCAATAAGCGTACAAAAGCGTGGGCCTTTGAGCCCACTTCTTTGTATCCTTTATATATTAGATAATTGTATATTATCGTATGTAGATATGTGATATAATTCGGAGTTATATCACGATACTTATATCTACAAGGTAGGTGTTAATATGACACATTATAAGGACAACCTTTATGTAGATAGATTTTCAAGAATCTATGAAAGATATATCTTACTGGACGTATCTATACCTACATACGGGTATACTTTCACTGGTGAGTACGCCAAATAATAGTACTAAGGGAGCCACCAACTCCCTTTATTTTATTATCTAAAAGTATAAAGGAATATAGTAGTTATTCAACTACAATCAGATTGTTATGTAAATTTATTTTTATATAATTAATAAAGAATTATATATTATTAATACGTAATGAGGTTAAAAATATATTAGCCAGCTACATCACACCTCATTAGAAAGTCCTAGATGTAGAGGCAAGGAGATTAAAATGATGAAATATGATAATTGTGTAGATAGACGCAAAAATAGTTTTAGAAAGAAATATGGAGAGGTGATGAATGGTTATCAGAGGAATCCTAGACCATTGTCTAGGATGTTCTTAGACGTAGAGTCAGATGGATTATTCGGACAACCGATATCAGTCGGGGTAGTAGCTTTCAACCAAGATGGAACTGAAGATAGGTTCTATTCTTGGATCAAAGATTATAAGTCTGACAACGAATGGGTGCAGGAAAACGTTGTACCCGCTTTAGAGGTCGAAGGATACGAACCTTGTAGGGATTTAGACGAACTTTTAGAAAAGTTTGTCGAATTCTACATCAGACATAAAAACCTGACAACTGTTTGGCATATGGGTCAAATAGTTGAAGCGTATCTTTTCAGACTATGTGTCGAGAAAGGTTTGCTAGGGGTGTTTGACACACCATATACTCCTATTGAAATGTCTACAATGCTATTGGACAGAGGATTTAATCCTGACAGTGTTGATAGGATTGTGGAAGAATTTGAGATAGAGCTAGATATGAATCTTCAGACTCATAACGCTTTATACGATGCTTATGTAGAAAGTGTTGTATATAACTTCTTAACACAAAAAAGATAATGTGTAAGAAGGTAGACTAAATTAAGATGAGGTAGCAATACCTCTTCTTTTTTTGTTAATTATATATTACTGTATGTAACAAGTCAAACTATATATGGAGGTATGAAATGAAAGTTATAAATGTACAAGGGAAAATAGAAATAGTAGGAGATGATGAATAATGGCAGTGAAACGTATAGTAGTAGCAGGATCAAGAGGTTTTGATGATTACAAGTATTTAAAGTCTAAATTAGACCAAATAACATGGAATGAAGGTGATGTTATAATCAGTGGTGGAGCTAAGGGTGCTGATAGTCTAGGAGAAAGATATGCTAAAGAGCATAGTATTAGACTGGAAGTGTATCCAGCTGACTGGGATCAATATGGAAAACGAGCAGGATATATAAGAAATAAGCAAATGGCTGAGGTGTGTACTCATGGGATGGTGTTCTGGGATGGAGAATCTAAAGGTGCATCTCATATGATTGATTTATTAAAGGAGTATGAACGTAAGTTCGTTGTATTTTTATATAACAAGGAGGATAAATAATATGAAGATAGATAGAATGATATACAAGATTATGGGAAAGGATATAGCTAAGTTTAATACGGAGATACAAGAAGAGATGAATGCGATTGCAGATAGCGTGTCAACTATTCTGGATTTAGCGTTAAGGGGACATGACACAGACAATGAGGATGAGTTTAGAAGAATTTTTAGAATCAGTAATGTTGAAGTTACGGTAAGTGGTGAAGAGAACAGACTGAGTGGTGCTAGGTGCTGTGCTAATATTGAGGTTGTTATGAAGCCAGGCAGTCCTTTTATAAGTGTGAAGAGATCAGCTGAAAATGAAGTTGTGACTTATGTTGAGCATAAGATCGATGATCATATAATAAAAACTCCTAAGAAAAGATTCGATAAGCTATTAGAGAAGGTGAAAAAGATTAATCCTTACTATGCTCACAAATGCATGCCAGCCTCATTCGAGGATATGGTGTTCTGTCTCTTACTTAGTAAGCTAAATATCATGTACAGTATTAAAGTTGTCGATTCATATGAATTTCCTACATCATATGAAGGTGATACTATAACGTTTGGTGTTGACTTCGTAATCACTGTAGGATGCGGAACGAAAGATCGTGACGAATTCAGTAATATGGTATTAAGTACGAAGGGTGATATATAATGATCAATGAAATAATCTTACACAAAATAGAAAACAGTGAAACCGATTACGTGTGTGATATAACATCAGTGATTGATGAATATATAGTTAAACCTAAGGATAACAGATGCGTATCTTACTTAGATGATCCAGAGTTTTGTTTAAGACATAACAATGACGGAAAATTTATATGTGAGATAATGGAAGTAGTATCATACGTTGATAATACTATGATACCAATTGTGTTCAGTGGTGGTACTAGAGGACATGTGTTAATAAATATAGATCAAACAGTGCGTGATATCGTTCTCTATAACAAGAACGATAATATTGATGTTGTTATAAATGAGCTTGATAAGTTCAAGGGTAGAAAGATTGTTATCAAAAGCTAACAAATTTAATAACAATCAAAATGAATCGGACAACAGGAGGTAAAATAATATGAAGACATCAAAAGATATGATTATGAACGTGCTGGAAGGAGATCATGATCTGGGACTAAACGAAAAACAGAAGATATGTTCTCTGATAACAGATATAATAGGATTTCACACTGAGGCTACTAGAGAAGAAGCAGTGAATAAGAAATCAAGGAATGTTAAGTTTGGCCTATACAGAGAAACGCTTAACCTAGAAGAACTGTTTAGGCGTGATATGGAATTACATAGGGCATTCTTACTAGATACATCAGTGGATTATACTAGACTACAAGATGAGAATTATATGGTTAACTCTAACTCTATATTCAGTTATAAGTTTGGTATAAGATCCAATGATAACAAGATGGTACAGGCCAAACGGTTTAGATGCAAATGTGGTGCTCTAGAAGAACCTATATCTGGAGTAAGATGTGATATATGTGGAACTGAGACACAGAACATATACTGCATACGTGGTTGGTTTGTGCTAGATGGGTTTAAAGTATTTGAACCAGACTATCTGTGTACTCTGTTAGCAAATCTCAATAAGACTAATGGTAGTAAGAAACAAGTTCTAGAAAGCTTACTAACATTTTCATCTAGAGTTAATAAGAAAGGACCAAACCTACTCGATTTACAATCTAAGTCAGCATTAATAGATTTCATAGAAACACATGCTGCACCAGATAAAAAAGATTACTTCTTGTCTATCATTGACAGTGCTATGACTTCTGTAATACCAGTCATATCAAAGGATTATAGATTCTATTCAGTTGTGAATAAACTGGAGAATGAGCCATCAGTAAATTCTCACACATTGAATAAACTATATATAGGTATAAATGATAGTGTGAGGGTGCTAAATAATATGAAAGGGCGTGAAAGTCCAGCTAGTAAACTGGCATGTCTATCTAGAATAACTCAAAGATTACTTGAAATATATGCGGAAACTAAAAAGACTCTAGGTGGATCAAAAGAAGCTTATATCAGAGGTAAAATAGGCGGACGTAGGAAAGAGAACTCTGCTAGACTAGTAGTAGAAGCTACTAATCACCCTAGAGTTGATGCTTGTATGCTACCGTATAACTTCTTTGGAGAACTCACAATAGATCAGCACAGAGATCTATATGTAAAACATGGGATGACTGCTGAGAGTGAGTCTAGAATGAAAAATAACTATCCTAACAAATGGGACAAGTTAATAATGATCAAAGTTCTAAAAGAATTAAAGGAGTTATTCATAAATACTGTATTCATGTACAGAGCTCCTTGTATTTATATAGGATCATTACAAAGTTTTGAAATAATTGGATTAACTAATTCTGATACAGTCATGATAAATGACACGGCACTTGAAGGAATGCATGGTGATAAAGATCAATAATATAAATAATCAAATATTAGTCGATTTGATTATCGGTCTTAACAATCCTAACTGCGGGGAAGACGTGATTAGATAAACTACTACTCATACATGGTAACATAGTATGAAACTGCGATCGTAATAGTGGTAAGCAGCATAGTGAAAACGTTTATCTTTAGTTCAATCAACGCACCGAAGCATCTTACTAAGATAAGATGTGGGGCCATCGACTACCGAAAACTATAAGCCAGACCACCTAAAAGGGGTATCCTCACCAGTTAACTGGATGAAAATAAGGTACTTGAAATAGTACACGAAGTGAGTAGGGAACTATCGAAGATAGTTGAAAAGGGCTCAAGCGAGCTCAAAACGGATTGGTATCTTATGTGAATAATGTAAGATATTAAAATATAGTCAGATACTTGGTTAAAGATATGGTTGCGACATATCCACAAGTATTGGGAGATAGACGTTATATGTCTCCCATACAGGCAACTGTATGCTCTGGGTCACAAGCCCAGTTGAAACTGTGTTAACTGCTGGGAGTACCTGTTAGACTTACAGTACATTTAAATGTGATAATCTGTAAGGTAGGGTTAATCAGCAGCGAAGCTTGATATTATACAATATCTTGAACGTTCAACGACTAAACTTATTCAATTAATTGAATATAAGAGGGGTCAAGTGGCTCCGTAACGCACAGCTCTCTATTATCAGAGATGAAGATATAGTCTGATCTGCATGGAAACATGTAGCAGTTGTGCTTTAAATATAATTTATACGCCAACGGTATAAGAGTAACGATCTTATGCGAACATAATGATACTAGGCGTCTTTATGTTGCCATCAGAAATTAGAGCAATAACATTCTTTGCTTTTAATCCAAAACGTCTAATAGTAGACGTGATTCAAGGTAAAATAGATACTGATTTTGAATTAGTTGAATCAATTCAGTATATAGTGTCTAAAGTGTTAGACGATGTCAACACTGATATGGGTAAAACATACACAGAAGAAGAAATAGAGCGTATGTTAAAAGATGGATCCTTGACAATAGATATGTAGTCATTCTACATATTTTATGTGAAAGGAGAGTGGAGAGATGCGGAAAACATGTACTTGGAGAGACAAGGTTTTCAATAAATATGAAATAGATGAACGGACTGCCAACATATATAGGAAAGGTAGTCCGAATCCACTGAAGCCTTGGGATGATCAACGTGGATACTTGGTTGTAACTTTGATTGATGACAATGGAATGCAATACAACTGTAAGGTTCATGTTGTATCTGCTCATACGTTTTTGGGACCACAGCCTGATAACACTATCATAGAGCATAATGATGGTAATAAATATCATAACTGGCCTAGAAACCTAGAGTATACAAGTCAAAGAGAAAATGTCGCCAGAGCACAAGTTCTTATCAAAGGTAAGGTTTATCTGGACAGTAAGACTGTTCAAGAGATTCGTGCCAGACATAAAGAAATAAAGTCCATTTCCGTAGTATCTCGGGAGTTCGATTTGGAGTATTGGATAGTCAGGGATATTGTAAATGGCAAAACATATACCCATTTTAATTAGAGAGGATTTAGAAGATATGGAGGTAAAGGTAGTCAATGGAAAAATACTAGAGATGGATATGAAATCCGCTGGGTTGTCTGTTCTAAGAGAACTTGGACATATATCAGATACATTATTTCAAGATCTTAGAGAAGGAGATAAACTAGGAAGGAACATTATACTTGGGAAAGCTATGATAAATAGTAGTATAAATGATATCGAAGTGTCTAAGATAATAGACACGGAAGTTAAGAAATATGTCCAAATGTTTATTTCTGAAAATAAAATAAAACCTGAGAATATATTAGAGATAGCAAAAGATGCTATATTTGTATATAAAGTAACACCAAAGAAATGCTCATTTGGTGATTACATTAGATTCATCTGTAAGGAAAGATACTTTGGAATGATAGAATTTCCAATTAGTGATACAAACACTAATAAAATAAAAATGTATAAAAGATTTTCAGGTATAACTATCAGGGGTGCTAAAATAAATATAGATCACCCAGGATATTATACATTACAGGCATTAATTAATGCTGTAATAGATAAGGACAATAAAAAATATTATAAGGTGTTGAAGATATTTATAAAGGATATGAAATCATCAGACGAACACCTTATAAATAGCGTAACAAACGAACATCTTATAAACGTGTTTAAGATGATCACAATTTAGGAGGATGTATGATAAGATGAGTAATAAAAAGGACAAAACAAAGAAGAAAGGGCTATCAAAAGTAGCCCTTCAAGATAGTATAAATCTACATAAACAGAAAGCTTTACAAGGATTTATGTTGCTTTGGTATCGTAAATACGATGCTGTAGAGAGAGAAATAGTACATAAAGGTATATACCAGATGTTTAAGCAGAAAGTGGATGAAAATGTGCTGAGTGGATTAGACCTTAGTGAAGCATATGAATATATAAGTGGTATAGTGAATGGTATGGATTATGATACACTTAACTGTGTCAGAGAGGATAAACTACTAAGTGTATATGACTCTGATAAAGCTGTATGGGAATTTCGTGGAAACCAAATACGTAAAAACAAGAGTCTAATGAAAAATAGACCAAATGGTGTTGGAGTTGACTTTTTAGTGGTGAAGAACGTTAGATCCATATGGATTGATATCAGAGTATCTAGATATACTATATCGCTTGGATATGTGTTCTCGTGGGAAGTGGATACTAAGGATGTATCTGATGCTATAACGAATAATTGGAGTGATCTAACCGATGGTATACCACTAAGTAAGGTTAGAGATTCTAATGTGTTTATAAAGCCAATAAAATCATTAGGTATAAAGATAAAAGAAACTAATGAAAAGATTGACAGTAAACAATCGTATGTGACTAAAATTATACCTCAAGAAACTACAGTAGTCATAATAGATTTATAATCAACACATATACATATTAGTATATTTTAGCTGGTAGTCTTCGGATTACCAGCTTTTTTTGTGTGGAGGTTCAAATATGTGGGAGAATATTACACTATACGCTCTGAGCGTCTTATCCGCCATTCTAGCCTTTTGGTATATCATCGGTACAAATAGTTGGGGATTTCTCCCCAACACTGTTTTACGCCTTATAGAGACCTCTCACGATGGTTGTAAGTGCTTTATCACACGTTATACCATTTTCTATCAAAGTTCCCATTAAATCGGCTAAAATTCCAACCCTAATCATACTCTCATCATATGAAACGGATTTCTTATACTTTTTAGCAATGTTCTTAACATAGATGTTATAGAACCCACCCATCTTTCTATTCATGTCATAATTAGGTGCATATTTAGTCTGAATCATAACTCTGTTATCCTTAAGTGTTTCAACTAGCTTCACTTTATCACTATATTCAACGATAGTACCGTTCTTATTTGACTCTAGAGATGATTTCAATCTAGATGTAGCATCAGTCACATCAGCTATCATACGATTCATCTCACTTATAGATATACTACCATCAGCTTCCATCTTAACTTGTTTACCGCTACCATTCTTATACGCACTAGCGACAATTCCATATGCTAATTTCAAGAAATCATCTCTATGTCCACCTAAAACATTACCTTGCTCAACACTAGCCATTATACAAAGTATAAAGTAGTAGTAAAACATTATCTCCATTGCCCATATATAAATAAGTCCTATAGGTAAGACTAATATAGTTAATGGTATACCGTATACTACCTGTTTAAACCATGATGACATCATATTATTGAACTGATCATCAGGATCGTTCATAAGTCTCACAAATTCCTGTCTCATCGCTTCTAAATTTTGTAAGTCTTCACGTCTAACAGCAGTGTAACCTAATGCGTTTATATATAAGTTAACAGTCTCCGATGTGAATGGTAGTTTAGATGATCCTGGGTTTATTGCAGATGAATTCAATAGATTTAAGTCAGCAGATCTTTTTGCATTTCTACTATCCGAATTCACACTAAAGAATACATTTAATCTTCCCAACATTCTACCCATAAAACTTTTATTAATAGCAGCTTCTGTCCCTATGTTTATTGCGTTAAACATGTTATAGACATTGTCCATATCCAAGTCTGGTATGCTTGCACCATTTTTTATAGATCCATTCTCATTTAAATCTGATCCATTAGTTATTCGTGATTCAATTCCGATAATATTACCTTCAATGGATAGTAATCCACTTAATATATCACATACATTTTCTTTCATATTTTCCTCCTATTTATTTTTATATTCTTTTATAAGTTCTTCAGAACTATAATAGTCAAGTAGTGAACCTTCTGGTACATCTCCACCCAATACTAGATTAGCATAGTTAGCTTCATGTAATATAATACTAATTAAAGTACCGCTCAAGCACATTCCAGCAGTACCCCTTTTAAATACTCCAATTTCAGAAGATAACATTGATGGACGTCTACCTGTTTTAACACCAACTGGTCTCAAGCTCTGATCGTATATAAGCGTTGGCTCTTGTTTTAATGCTCTGTCAACTACTAGCTTATCCCCAGGTCCTATCTTATCTAGTATCTCTATAGAGTATTCTATCAGCATCTGTCCATTCTCTATTCTATCACCATTGATCTTAGAGAATTTGTCCCCAGTCAACATTTGAGGACGTTTATCAGCTTGAGCTCTAGTGAACTGATCGGTTACATCCGATAACTGATCCATATGGAATTGAACTCTATAGACATCGTCAACTGCTTTAACGAACTTTCTTACAGATGGACTCATTTCAACGTTTTGTGATTTACGCCAATAAACTCTGATATCAACTATCTTACCTCTGTAATGAGCGTCAACATCTCTAAGAGATAGTGATTCTGCATTAGAGAATAATTCATTTATAGTTTCATCATCAGTAAGCACTTTGTATTTATATAGAATGTCGTCTGGTTTTATATCAGATCCTATGTTGACATTATAGTCTCTGATTTCTGTATTTAAATCAATAACACGTGCTATTCTTTTCACAACACGAGATGCTAGTTGCTCAGCTAGATTAGAGAACACAAGTCCAGAGTCTTCCCATACATACTGAGAGTCACAGAATAAAACCCATGTTAGAGCTCCAGCACAAAGTCCTATTTGCCCATTTGGTTTCTTTTTATAGAAGTTCTTCGCATAAGCGATAACGTCTCCTTTTTTAACTGTTGATCCAACTTTGAATTTATCATCGACAACAAATGCATTTTTCAAATAATATCCTTTATCTGAGTTACGATTAATATTGTCGAGTGGTACTATATCAACTACGCCATCATCATATTTTATCTTACAGAAGCTATCATTTATGGAAACTATTTTACCCTTTCCTTTAGATATGTAACTAAACGAAGGTGTAGTATAAACAGCATTTTCGTCTCCATGACAAGATATAAGCATTGGATCTGCTCCTTCAACTGGCTTGATGTGGTTTACTTGCCCTGATACCATTATAGTTCTGTTAATATGGTCAGAGCTTAAATATGGAATATAAGACTCTACGAAAGAACTATATTGTGATGGATCTACATTATCATGATCATCATGATGTTCGTACTGTCCTGTTAAGTCAGCTATAACTGGGTTATATGGTAGATACTTTATAACTCCAGCAGTTCCAGAGTATGGAGTGGCCGTAGTTTCGCAACCTATATTATTTTGGTTAAATGCTCTAACGTCAAGTGTAAATGCTCTAGGCTCGTTTATACCATTATGTCCTTTATATGATACTTGATGTCTGTTCATGATCTCTCTAAATGGAGATAATTGGTTAGCCTCACTCATATTAGGAAGTTCTTGTAATCTCCTAATAACAGCGTCCTTTGGTATATTTATTCTAGGACGAGATCCACGTTTTGTTCTAGCAGCATTATCAGAAAGTTCTTTCGATATAACGTCGTACATAACACGATTAATAACTTCGTCTTGACCAATAAGTCTGTAGTTACGAGCATCATTTTTCTTAAATGTTATATGTGACGTAAATAAACTACAAGCGTATATTAATATACCAACAAAGTCATCTGGAATTCCATACATTTGACATATACGTTTTGTTTCTGGACCTATGAAAAACTCTATAAAGTTTTCAATATACAACGATGTATTAGCGTTTCCTACTATATCTTCCATAACGTTAGTAATGTCAAATACATTATAACGGGTTAAATCTAACGTAGTAAGATATGTTAGCAGTATTTCATTCAATGTGTTATTATACTTTAGTACAATTGAATAATCCTCTAATCTTATTACACCAAACTTATCATTGTTACTAAGTTTGTCAACTGATTGAGTACCATTCTTGATAACTTTGTATTCAAGATCATTTTCATCTCTTAATTTATCCAGTAACTCCTTCAACGGCATAGCTACCAATATTAATAAAACTATTGGTAGGTTTTTATTCATTATTTTAGCTGTCGGAGTATTAATTCCTGTAGTTGTAACAGTTCTAACAACACATGAATCAAATGATTCTGGATCTATAGATCTTATAGTAGATGTGATAAACTCCATTGTGTCATAATCTTTGCCTTTATATAAAACGATATCTTTGTCTGGATCATGGTGAACAGCTTCGTTATTTAACTGTCCTAATAATGTCAATCCTGACTCGTCTATACCAATACCACGGAAATCTAAGTTCATATTCTCAGTTATAACACCGTTAAACTGTCTATTCAAATGTATTAGGTTATAGCTGACATAGTTGTTATATATAAAGTCACCTAAAGCATCAGTGGTCTTAGCTTTCATAACTTTCTTTTCTTTATCAAACGCTTTAAGAGTATTAGATATTGCTTTAACTCTCATATTAGGATACTTACCATTTAAACTAAGTATAGTTTTAGAGTATTCTGTTGTTATTATTACAGTCTCTCCAGCCTTTGTTACAGGTTTAGCACCATTTTGTAGCATAAGATGTTTATATGAACCACCTATAAATAATCTACCATGATCATCTGTTAGTGGTATATCCAATTTAATTTCTAAAGGCACTCCATTGTGAGTTTCATAGTTTATAGTAACTTCTTTAGCGTGTATCTCTCTGGTACTTACATCTTTCTCACTATAGCCATTCAATAGGATTGGATATGTTAAGTTCATAGGACTACTGATAATGTTTTCGAAGTCAACCTTAGACAACTTATCCTTATACCCTTTATTGTAGCTGTATAACGTAGAAGATTTGTATGAAGTATCATTATCAGAAACATTTTTAAACTCAGTTACTTCAAGCTTATGCTCTTTTATATCACGAACAACCTCATCAACTGGTCTACCATACTTTTTAACTATTTTCTGTCTCAGTTTCTTTATCTCTGGTGTTTCAACAGATTTCTTAAGGTTAGTATAATTGTGTTCCTCTATTAACGCAACTGATTTATCATCATCACTCATATCACTTTCTATAATAGCAAAGTAGTCTTTGTTTCTTCCTCTGGTTGTTGTAGTAGCATCAGCTATCTCGATATCAGTTATCTCGTCTTCCAACTCTTTTATCTGATTATCTTGTATGGTCTCTGCTTTATTTACAGTATTAGAATTAGGCGTTATAGCAACATAAGGATCTTTATTAATCCTTTTTATTATCCCTTTTATTCCTCTATCTAAAGCATTATCTTTATTTCCTACTGATCCAAGATCGTTAAACACTTCATCTGCTTTTTTATCTGATTTAGTTTTAGACCCTACTTCTCCTATATCTTCAACTGGTTCAGATGCTGTGCCATCGTCCGTTTCATCAATTCCATCAGCTTTAACTTCAATAACGCTTTTCTCTGTATTATCAATTACCTCTTTATCATCTTCAACAGGATCCGATAGAGCTTCAGAAACCTCTGGGTTATTTAACTCCTCAGTTGGTATCATAGCTTCTAACTCTTTACTATCTTTACCATCTAGTAAGTGTAGAAGTCTTAGAATGTAGATTGGTTTAAATAACTGATTTTCGGTAAACCCATTTCTACCTGTTAACACAAGTAGTTTACCATTCTTACCTTCTAATACAAACGATATACCTGTTTTATTTAACCATGATTTAAACTGTTCTGGTTCATGTACAAACCACTCCATAAATAATAGGAAGGGGTTAAACACGTTCAACATATTCGACTCTACTATGTTGAGCTTTATCTGAGTGTTAGATAAGAAAGGATATTTTACATACACTATCTTATTTACAACATTAAATGATTTCTCAAAATAAGATTTATATATTTCCAATACAGCAGATCTTATTTTTTTATTCATTCTTATTCCAGCATCTAATGTATACTCTTTTATAGATCTAGTTAAATAGCTCATATCATAAACAGCTGAAACGTTTTTAATACGATCTTCCGAGTTTATAACACTAGTTATTTCGTAATCACTCTTATGTTTCAATATTCTCTGGTATTCACCTGCATAGTTTTTTATTATAGTTTTATTAGGTAGTTTCTCTTTTAGTATTCTAGGCAAATAGTAAGTTCTCAAGTTGAACACTATAAGATTGCTCTTTTTTAATCTTAACTGTTTAAATAACGCTAAGCTATCATCACTACTATCTGCTAGTGAGAATACTAACGTACTTTCAGATACACTCTTCTCACCTACGAATATACTACTGTCACTCATACGTAAAAATTTATCTTTAGTGACATTACGAGCTTCTAAAGATATATTAGTATTGCTACTATCCATATTATTCATGAACATATCATAGAAATTATTATTCATTGTCTCCTCCTTATCAATATTATTAATACATATTGTTGTTTCTTCAGACTAAACAAATATATGTTGTTGATATTGTGGGTATCAACATCAATGGTCATTCATGTGATCTCTCATCTCTCAGTGGGGTCTAAGCCCCACACTTTTATTTCCGCAATAATTATATATGATACAATGTGACAAACGCAATATAAATTTATTAGGAGGATTAATATGGAAAACTTGTTACAGAATTTACAAAACATTTTAAACGAAGCATTAGCCGATCTAACAAATAGTGAGTCGGAAAGATTAACAGAGCTCAAGGACGTGTTCAAAGATGCACATAGATTTAACAAGATGAGCGAAGATGAACAAATCATAGTAACTGATGCTTGCACATCTATATTAGAATCACATATATATGAGTCTGGTGCAGATAAAAAAATAGCAAATCTCATAGATGATTATCATGCTATAACGCCTAATCCTTGTGATAGACCAGCTAGATTTGAGGGTGACGTACTGATATTCATAAAGGATGAAACAGATAATTCTAACTGGATGACTCTAGCGTCATTAGATATAATTAGACATAGTGAAGACAGAGGAAATGAATTAGATCTATCGTTATATGGCTTCGTTAAATCTGAGTTTATTAAATTACCTAAAGGTGTGGTATTAGAGAGTAACATAGCTATAACATGCACAATCGATCCATACTGTTTTGAAAAGGACGAAGACGAAGATGAATATGATACAGGTTATATCTGGCTAAACGATAAATAATAGGAGGAATATAAAATGACAAATATACTAGAATATACAAATAATATTAGAGACAGAAAGAATGGACTTGTAATAGTATTAACACATGGAGATATGGATGGATTAGTATCAGCTATACAAATAAAAAGACATATTGATATAATTAATGATATAGCTAAGGAACAGTGTGGAGATTGGAATGAATACATCATACTATCGGATTTAAAGGTAAGTCCAGAACATACTTATAATATGCTTAAAACAGCATGTAAATGGGCTGGGATAACTCCTGAGGATCTTAATCATAAAGATAGCATATACATACTAGATAGACCTACGTTTAGAAAGGAAGATGCTGAGCACTTATCAAGAGATATTTTCTATGTAGCAATAGATCACCACGAGACAAGTGTGCTTCATCACAAAGAGATAGCAAGTAGATTTGTATGCAATAAAACTCTTATCAATGCATCTCCAGAAAGATGTGGAGCAACTCTTAGTAACGACTTTCTTCGTTTGGTGCACGGGTACGCTCATTCAGAACCATATGAGTTAATTGCTAAAATAACAAATCAATGGGATACATTCCTATGGACTAAATCAGATGATAGCTCAGTTAAACACAATGCACTGGCTCTACAAGCGTGTGATAGAGTATTTGGAAATACCTTAGTTTGGAAATATCTTAAGAAAGCAGAATGTGAAAGTATGAACGCGATAGTAGATGCGTCTCGTGGTGTGTATAATGAAATGTGGGACTACTTTAGTAAGTGGGCATATACGGCTTACGACATATTCTTCTCTAAGTTAGATGATATATACAAGCTAGTTAATTATCATTTAAAGAGTAATACATTCAGAGTGTATCAAGATGGTAAAGAGTATGGGTGTGCTGTATTACACGGAATGGAAGATTATCAATCTATGTTAGCACAGAGGTTATTTGAAAATCATAGTGAGTTAGATATTATAGTATATTATAATATATCTGGTACTATATCTATAAGAACAAGAGAAACATGTCCAATAAAAGCTAATAAATTAGCTGTAACTCTAGGTGAGTTCCATGGATATAGTGGAGGAGGGCATCCTAACGCTGCAGGAGGCCGTATAAACGATCCAGACGAGTTTAAAGATAAATTACACCATAAATTAATGGAAGCCCTTAAATCAGCGTTTGAGAGCGTCAGAGAGGTGAATGAGAATGAGCCGTATAATAGTGCTAACATTTGATAGTAACACAAGTGATTACAATTCAACGGTACAGTTTATGAAGTCTAGTGTTAAATCACTGGACTTAGATTATACAACACCAGTCGAGATAGTCACTCTACAAAATGATAAATCATGGTCTGATAAAAGGCGTAAGTTCGATCCATCTGTGTATAACGAAATGTGCTCTATTGCTATGAGATATATTAGTAATAAAGCTAACATAATTAGATCAGAGAATGAATTCATTTCTGATATAAGGTTTGATTTCAATAAACTTGGTGGATTTATCATAGTATCAGACGGTGAGAAATCGATACTAGAGAAAATAGCAAGCACTGTACATTCAGGACATCATGAAGTAAAGTGGTGACAAAAGTGTGGGCTCAAAGGCCCACTTTTTTTGTTTCTGATAACGTGTATTATCAGATTTAAGAATTATAAGAACTAAGGATTAATTATGGCGTATTTGGATAAGCAGACATTTTATCCATCTACACATTCATATTGTTAACGTTTTATATTTTTTCTTGAAGAAATATGTGAAAACGTCTGTCTTATGAAATCTTGATCATCAGTATCTACGACAACAGCACCTTTCTTTCTAATCTTGTCTAATTCACGTTGACGTTTTTCAACTTCCTTAGACATATGTTCATTAAGCTTCTGTTTAAACTCCGTTAGATATATCATCTGATCAGGATCTATATCGTTCGCATCCAACACAATCTTACCTTCGAAAAGTTCTAATAGTTTAAATAGATTGAATGCCTCTATTTTACTTGAATTAGCGATTGGTTGGATGTCCAGAAAAAAATTATAGCTGTATAGTTAAGCTTCCATTTACGCCCACCACAGAAACATACAGCTTCGTCTTCATACTTAGGTTTAGATTCACGTCTGATATTACGTTGAGTTTCTATAACTTTATCAATATCATCCTGAGTCACATTATCAATTCCTTCGTACCTCCTTGTGATCTCCTCAACCATTTCTTCATCTGTTCCATAATATCCATCAAAATCAAACTTCCCTGCCATATCTTCAGCATCGAATTCAATATCAACTGGATAAGATTTATCAAGTGATTGGTTCTTAACCTCTATTATTTTATCCAATAGATCTTTGGAAGTTTCCTCTAATACTCCAATCATTGTATATACATCAGATTGATCCAAGTCTGTTACAACTTCTTCTCCATCTAATGTAGTGATAGTTATACTGTCAATAACGTCCATTATTAAATAGAATGGTAGATCTGATTTTTTGATGTTCTCTAGTTCTTCAGAGACTGCTAGTAGAATTGATTTTTCTTCATCAGCTCCATTACCATTTCTAGAGACATCCATAGCATCTAATTGGTAATCATTGTAGCTTTTTGACTCCATATAATCCCTTATGGTTATTAATTTCTCTTCTTGAGTTATTTCTGATCTATCAACTACTCTATCAGTTAATCTCCTATAAGATACATCATCTCTAGCATTTTTAACAGCTTGAGTTTTATATTCTGTTGGTGCACTTAATAATGCTGTATACTCAAATAATTCATCTCTAACGACAACTTTAGTTATCTTACCAACTTCAGATGCTCTATAAGCTTCATATATGTTTTTGTAACCAGCTGATTTGTATTTGGCATACAACGATGCATATCTTTCAACTGGGTATATATTAACAAACTCTTCTTTAAGATCCAATTTAAGTTTTTGCTTTAAATGTCCTATAGCATTACACTCTGGGTTAACACACATCACAGAAGATATGTTAAGTATTATTTTACCATTTTCATCTTCTGGTATATTAACAAGTGCCAACATCATTATCAATAATGTCATATCAGATTCATGTAAACATTTTACAAAATCGGTATAACTTACAGCTTCTTCAAACTGAAACTCTATGTTATCATAACATATTCTAAGTATCTCAGACTTGATATAACTTTCGACTAAGTTCATATCTTTGGTATTATTGATCAAAGTCATCATATAGTTTATGCTATCAGTTGATTTTATCTTCTTTACATACACTTCATAGTTAGAGTTAGGTAAAAATATCATTCTACCTCTCTTAGCTGATTCTTTATACTGTTTTATGATGTTTATTCTATTACCACTTCTACGAAGTATACTACTATCAGCATCATGTTCAATATATGTACTGATATCTTCTATCGTAACACTCTGTTTAACAGGTTCTGGTGTATTATTAGACGGTACAACATCATTAACTGAAATTTCTTCAGTTTTATATACAGTTTCTTGTTCTTTACGTTCAGATAACTCTCTTTCTAACTCTAATATTCTTGCTTGCATTTTATCATGCTCTATTTTCATTTGATCCAACTCATCATTATTGACATCGTTATTTCCTTGTGCTGTACCAATATGTGGTTGTTCATCTATTGCGAATTTTGATATATCCATCTTTTTCTCTTTCTCAGCCTGTTTAACTTCAACTGGATTTTCTGTTTTAGTAGTTACAGACACAGTTGGTTCCTCTTTCTTTCGCCTACTTGGTCTATGCTTTCTTACAAACAAAGACGCTTCGTCTGTGCTAATGTGAGATTTCTTCATGCTAACTGGTTTATTTAATGGGTGATACGTATCTGCCATCATCTCTGCAAATAGTCTACGACTTTCTTCAGTAGATTTGCTATTACGTAGTTCAGCCTCTTCTTTCTCTCTCAAAGTTTTATTAAACTCTGACACATAGACGATATCTCCACGTTTCCATCCGTCAACTTTTTTCAGTAAATGTGCATGTTTCTTGTGGAAATCCTTTATTCCCTTGTACATATCAGTTCTGATGTTTATTCCATCGGTACTAAGTCTATCGTCATTCTCTTTGAATACTGCACTCATGAATTCATCGAAACTCTCAGGTGTTACGCCAAAATCATTACAGATTCCCTCTTTGTAACCCTCATACGCATATTTTGTATCGATGTTCATATCGTTGAATGTGTTTAGAAGCCCAGATAATTTATCACCTTCCGCTACTCCACTCATTCCACGTTTCATTTTGTTCAGCTTATCATCAGCTTCGCGTTCCAGATTTCTCAACTCATCAACACTCATAAATGAGTCCAAGCTACCGTCTGGTAAACGTCTATTACGAGATTGAATATAGTTTCCAGATAACTCGCTCAATAGTTTTCTCTTAGCATCTTTCAACACAGCATTCATCTCAGCTCTTTGTTCTTCATCTGTTTTGAATTTCATTATCACGTCAAGATCTTCTGAAGTAACACTCAATGGATCTTTGACGTTCTTGAAAACATCTCCTTTGGCAAGTATTCTCATGATATCAGCATAATCGCTTTCAAGTAACTTAGCTTTCAACCACGTAATCTTACCAGTTCTATCCAGCTTTTCCAAGTTTTCTCTCTCACTGTCAGTTAGTGTCACACCAGGACATTTCTGTTCTAGAAATCGCTCCATCGATATGATATCAGCACTCCATGTCCTAGATTCATTTTGTGTCACAGACAGATCGTTATTTTTAGCAAATGGGTTCTCTTTTTGCATCTGCGATCAACTCCTCCTAAAATTTTGTCACATGGAATTGTTATCTCACGATTATGTTTTTGAATATGATGCTACGTCCATTTGTACCCTCCTCGATGGTTATAGGGAGTTTAGCCTCACTGCCATCGTCTTTCTGGTATGTAATCGTGATATAAACGTTTGCACCACTAACTTCAATCGCTGTTTCAACTCTGCTGTTTCCAGTAACCTCAGCAATTTTATTTGATAACTCAGTTTCCAAGCTACCGATCTCGCTATCGCTTTTATCCCTGAACAGAAACTCATGAAGATCAAATCCCATTTCTGGCATTTCAGGAATAGAATTCATCGGAGTGCTAATCAAAGCAAATATACTTGCCTCAACGGCATTCCACCCACGTAGTAATTGTTCACGATAGTTCAAGCTCTTATCTAGGCTAGGAAAAATCAATTTGTTCTCGTTCACAGTCAATCATCACCTCCGACATCGCCGCTGCTCGTCGTCACCAATCACGTCGCTCCAGCTCCAATCTCACGACTCCTGCCGCCGCTTCGCTGTGGCATACGCCGATATATTTAAATTTTTATCCCATGTCATTCTCGCATATCTTCGAGTAAAATGCTCTCAGAATGCTTTATACCCAAGAGTTTACGAATCCAAAAACGAGTCTAAGCGAGTTTCTGGAGAGTAACACTCTCACGCAATTACACGAAATTGTTATGAGTTTTAATTATTTTCCAAGTTTTTGATATTAATTTCAAAACTCATCACTGACACGTTAACGTGATAAATATAATTTGCGATGACATTCGAGTGAGTTAACACGAGAATTGTTGAGCTATGAAATTATATTTTCACGTAATGACATGTGAACACATGAAACTTGTCTAATCCCAGAATTTATTTAATCACGCTTTATGCGTGTATATGCACATGATATTAAAACTTCACAAGTTTTCACATGACACTAGGATTGTTAAATCAAATTGACAAAAATCTAAGTTTTTATATTTCACAAAAATCCAATCCCTTCGCGTAGCTCAGAGTTCTAACGCTAAGTTATCATACGCCTAGGTTAAACTTTCTGTTAAAATTTTCGTTGGAAAATTTTTGAAAGTTTAAACAATAAGCTTTTTAACTTAGTGTGAAATATAAAATTTACTCATGTTATTAACAAAAACTTCGTTTTTGTCTAAACAATGAGTTTGAAAAAGAAAGAAAAGAAAAGAACCAAAAGAAAAGAAAGAATAATATATAAATAATAT